>ERZ773149.1348-NODE-1348-length-20191-cov-4.147050_pt1 | contig 20191 bp, 18 predicted proteins | sample MGYA00511081_ERZ773149 | MGnify/ENA primary metagenome ERZ773149 (study PRJEB29015, sample SAMEA2737846) | human gut metagenome | biome: human gut; feature: human-associated habitat; material: faeces | place: China | collected 2012 ...
GTTGATTCGGGCGGAAGTGTTGCCTGAAGATTATAGGTTTGATGATCATAAAGAGTTGGTAGCGATGCAACCAGGCGATGTACCAATTACTTATGCCGATACAACTGCTCTTGAGAGAGATTTTGGGTTTAAACCAAGTACAAGTTTACGAGAAGGGTTACGGAAATTTGCAGAGTGGTATAAGAAATTTTATATAAAATAAGAGCTTGTAAGATTAATTTAAATAAAACATTACAGGAGGAAAAGATTATGAAAATTGCAGTGGCAGGAACTGGTTATGTGGGATTATCAATTGCTACATTACTTGCACAAAATCACGAAGTGATAGCTGTAGATATTATTCCAGAAAAAGTAGAGTTAATTAATAGAAAACAATCTCCCATTCAAGATGAATATATTGAAAAATATTTAGAAGAAAAAGAGTTGAATCTAATAGCAACATTAGATGCAAAATCGGCATACAAAGACGCAGATTTTGTAGTTATTGCAGCGCCGATCAATTACGATTCAAAGAAGAATTTCTTTGATACATCTGCAGTGGAAAATGTAATCGAACTGGTGATTGAATATAATACGGACGCAGTGATGGTGATTAAGTCTACGATTCCGGTTGGATATACAGCATCCATCAGAGAAAAATATCACTGTGACAATATTATTTTCAGCCCGGAATTTTTAAGAGAATCAAAAGCACTTTACGACAATCTGTATCCGTTACGTATCATCGTTGGAACAGATGTAAAAAATGCAAGACTTGTAAAAGCAGCGAACACATTTGCCAGATTATTACAGGAAGGTGCTATTAAAGAAGACATTGACACATTAATTATGGGATTTACAGAGGCAGAGGCTGTAAAGTTATTTGCCAATACATATTTGGCACTGCGTGTATCATACTTCAATGAGCTGGACACTTATGCTGAGATGAAAGGTCTGGATACCAAGCAGATTATCGATGGCGTATGTCTGGATCCGCGTATTGGTAGTCATTATAATAACCCATCCTTCGGGTACGGTGGGTACTGTCTGCCAAAAGATACAAAACAGCTTTTGGCAAATTATGAAGATGTGCCACAGAATATGATGACAGCAATCGTTGAGTCTAACCGTACCAGAAAAGATTACATTGCAGAACATGTGCTGGAGATGACCGGAGCTTACGGAAAAAATGATGATTACGATGCAAGCAAAGAGAAGGAAGTTATTGTTGGTGTTTACAGATTGACCATGAAATCCAATTCCGATAATTTCCGTCAGTCCTCCATTCAGGGAGTCATGAAACGCATCAAGGCAAAAGGCGCGACCGTAATCATTTACGAGCCAACACTGGAAGAAGGAGCAACATTTTTCGGAAGCAAGGTAGTCAATGATTTAGAAGAATTCAAGAAACAGAGTCAGGCGATTATTGCGAATAGATATGATAGATGTCTGGATGATGTGAAAGAAAAAGTATATACACGAGATATCTTTGAGAGAGATTAGTACTGAAGGGGTCAGACCCCATTAAAAAAATCTTAAGGTCATGATATTATTCCAGAGAAGGTGGAACTGAATAATCAGAAGAAGTTAAGCCACCCTTGGAGGTGGCTTGAATGGATTAGAAGACTGAAGGGGTCAGATCTCATTAAGAAAATTTTGAGAAAAAATAGAATTTAAAAAGGTAGTTTTTCCGATACCATTCGCACCAATGACCGCGATCTTCTCGCCGCGCTCCATGAGGAAATTAAGCGGTTTTGAAAGTGGTTCATCATAACCGATCACAAGATCCTTCGTCTCAAAGATCAGTTTTCCGGTTGCCCTTGCATTCAGGAAATGGAACTCCGGCTTCGGTTTTTCCTTTGCAAGCTCGATGACCTCCATTTTGTCCAGCTTCTTCTGTCTCGACATCGCCATGTTTCTCGTCGCAACACGGGCCTTGTTTCTCGCAACGAAATCCTGAAGCTTCGCGATCTCCGCCTGCTGGCGGTTGTAAGCTGCCTCCAACTGGCTCTTTTTCATCTCGTAGACTTCCATGAACCGGTCATAGTCACCCACATAGCGGTCAAGCTTCTGGTTCTCCATATGGTAGATCAGGTTTACCACGCTGTTTAAAAACGGGATATCGTGGGAGATCAGGATAAAGGCGTTCTCATAGTCCTGAAGGTACCGTTTCAGCCACTCGATATGCTGTACATCCAGGTAGTTTGTCGGCTCGTCGAGGAGCAGGATATCCGGCTTTTCAAGAAGAAGTTTTCCGAGGAGGACCTTCGTTCTCTGTCCGCCGGAGAGCTCGTCAACGTCCTTGTCAAGACCGATCTCGTCGAGGCCGAAGGCGCGTCCGATCTCCTCCACCTTGGAGTCGATAATGTAGAAGTCATGTGCCATCAGAAGATCCTGGATCGTTCCCAACTCCTCCATCATGGCAGTCATCTCTTCCTCAGAGGCGTCTCCCATCTTCGCGCAGATGTCGTTCATCTTCTCCTCCATCTCGAAGAGAAAAGAGAACGCACTCTTAAGCACATCGCGGATCGTCATACCCTTCTCAAGCACGGTATGCTGGTCTAAGTATCCCACACGGACATTTTTTGACCACTCGACCTTTCCCTCATCCGGCATCATCTTTCCGGTGATGATATTCATAAATGTGGACTTTCCCTCACCGTTTGCTCCGATGAGACCGATATGTTCCCCCTTTAACAGGCGGAAAGAAACGTCCGTAAAGATAGCCCGGTCTCCGAAACCATGGCTCAGGTGTTCTACATTTAAAATACTCATAAAGCTTCTTTATTCCGGCTTTTCCTTAAAATTCAGCCGTTTTCCCTTTCTCCTGGAATCCCAGGTAAACCTATATAAATGATGTTGAGGGCAAAAAGTCTTTTGACCTCCCTGATACCGGATTGCTCCGCACTACGCTCCACTTCGGTCAGTGCTGGACATGTGCCACCGGCACATAGCACCCTCATATAAATAATGTCATGATCGGAATTGTGATCAGAGAGAACAGTGTATTGGTAAGCAGACATTTCGACGCATACACCGGATCTGATCCATATTTCTCCGCCAGAAGCGCCGTCGTGCTTCCCGCAGGCATAGCTGTAAGAATCACCGCGCATCCTGTCATGATCGGATCTGCATTTAACAGGCGCATGATAAAGAGCGCCAGAAACGGCAGCGCCACAAGACGCATAAACGCCAGGTACACAGTGCTCCAATCCTTAAAGGATGCCGGCGTCAGTTCCGTCATCATCGTCCCGATCAGGACCATGGAGAGCGGAGTTGTACAGTTTCCGAGTCCTGTGATAGACTTTGCCAGAAATTCCGGCAGAGTAAAATCTGTGAAGCTCCTGAAAAGTCCGATAAAGATCACGATCACGCACGGATTCAGCATGACCTTCTTAAACGCCGCCTTTTTATCCGCCTCCGCCGTGAAAATCGATACTCCCGCCGTCCACATAAAGATACGGTTCGGGATAATAAAGATCGACGCCAAGAACATTCCCGCCTCGCCGAGCACCGCCTTCACGATCGGCAGCCCCAAAAACGCCGCGTTATTGACGAGTGTGGCATACTGTAAGACGGATTTTTTCTCCTTCGGATACATGTTATAGACAACTTTTCCACCTATCCATGCCGCGAAGCAGATAAAAAATGCCACTCCGAGACACAGGGCTGCCTGTTTTAACATGTCCAATGTGATATGCATGCTGAAGGAGTTAAAGATCATACAGGGCAGCGTGATCCTGAGAACAAAATCCGTGAGCTTTCCCTGCATCTTTTTTTCAATAATTCCACGCTTTCTGCAGTAAAATCCCACCGCCATGTACACGAGCAGGATCGCCTGGGTCGAAAGCATCTTCATAAAATTTTCCATCTGGTCCCTTATTTCTAAATACACACAGTCCGAAAAAAGGCTGTGCAGGGAACAGCGTTTCCGCCGCCTGCACAGCCCTTTGCTGCCCTCTCGGGATTAAAATTATTCGTCTACGCTGTAGTTCGGAGCCTCTTTTGTGATGTGGATATCATGCGGATGGCTCTCGCGGAGTGCGGCTGCGGAGATCTTAACAAAATGACTGTTCTCCTGAAGCTCTTTGATATCATGAGCACCGCAATATCCCATACCGGCACGAAGACCGCCCAGCATCTGGAATACGGTATCCTCAACGAATCCCTTGTAAGCGACACGTCCTTCAACGCCTTCCGGAACAAGCTTCTTCGCGTTCGACTGGAAGTAACGGTCCTTACTGCCGTTCTCCATAGCGGAAATGGATCCCATTCCACGGTAAACTTTATATTTTCTTCCCTGATAAAGTTCGAAGTCTCCCGGGCTCTCATCGCAGCCCGCGAACATGGATCCCATCATGCAGACATTACCGCCGGCTGCGAGAGCCTTTGTAACATCTCCGGAATACTTGATACCGCCGTCGGCGATGATCGGAATACCGTACTCCTTCGCAACTGCATAGCAGTCCATAACCGCAGTAATCTGCGGAACACCGATACCTGCAACGACACGTGTCGTACAGATCGATCCCGGTCCGATACCAACCTTGACAGCGTCAACGCCGGCCTCGATCAGGGCTCTTGTAGCCTCACCCGTTGCAACGTTACCGGCGATTACCTGAAGATCCGGGAATTTCTCCTTGATCATCTTTACGCAGTTGATAACGTTCGCAGAGTGTCCGTGCGCAGAGTCGAGAACAACAACATCGACCTTTGCATTTACAAGGGCTTCCGTTCTCTCAAGAACATTTGCTGTGATTCCGATTGCAGCACCGCAGAGAAGTCTTCCGTGGTCATCCTTTGCGGAGTTCGGATACTTGATCTGTTTCTCGATATCTTTGATCGTAATGAGTCCTTTTAAGTTAAAGTTTTCATCGACGATCGGAAGCTTCTCGACTCTTGCCTTTGCAAGAATGCGCTTTGCTTCTTCCATGGTTACGCCTTCTTTAGCTGTAACCAGATGCTCGGAAGTCATGCACTCTTTGATCTTCTTGGAATAATCTTCCTCAAATTTCAGATCACGGTTTGTGATGATTCCGACGAGCTTTTTACCCTCAGTGATCGGAACACCGGAAATGCGGAATTTTGCCATCAGCTCATCTGCATCTTTTAATGTATGTTCCGGGGACAAATAAAATGGGTCTGTGATTACTCCGTTTTCAGAACGTTTTACCTTATCTACCTCTTCAGCCTGCGCCTCGATCGACATGTTTTTGTGAATGATACCGATTCCGCCCTGTCGCGCCATAGCGATCGCCATGCGGTGCTCAGTAACGGTATCCATGCCGGCACTCATAAATGGAATATTGAGTTTGACTTTCTTTGTCAGGTGTGTTGAAACATCAACCTGATTTGGGATTACTTCAGAATATGCAGGTACAAGGAGCACATCATCAAATGTAATACCATCACCAATGATCTTACCCATTTTATGGTTCCCTCTCTTTCTTCTGTTTTATTATGTTTAAAAAAAATATAACTAAAAACCGTCATAACGTCAGTTCCAGTTATTACTGTAGAGTATAACAGCTTTGTCGAATTTTAGCAACAGGCAATTCATATAATTTTTTTGCGATTTTATATTATTTTTGCTTATAAACATACAGAAAATTTCTTTATCCTTCTGTCATTTTCCAACGTATCTTTCATTTTCTTCCAACGGTTGCGTTTTCCCTCCGGATGATCTACCTGTAGTCCTTTAATATCTCCAGGAATTCCCGGTTTTCTTCATGGGAGCGGACGCAGATCCTGTAAAATCGTCTGTCAAGCAGTCTGTAATTCCCGCATGACCGGATCAGGACCCCCCGTTCCAGAAAATATTCGTACAGCCAGGATTCCTGACCGGTCTTGAAGTCCTTAAACAGGAGGAAATTCGCGTCCGAGTGGAATACCGTGAAGCCTGCTTTCGTCAGTCCGTCAGAAAGATACTGCCGTTCTTTCGCCACCGTCTCCCGCATCTTTTTCAAAAAAGGAATCCGTTCTTCCGAAAGTGCCGCATATCCCGCTTCCTGCGCCGGGATCGAAACACTCCAGGGCTGCCAGTTCTCCTCCATCCGTTCTAAGAGCTCTCTGCTTGTACAGAATCCATACCCCAGCCGCAGTCCCGCCATGGCATATGTCTTTGTGAATGCCCGGAGAAGAAATAAGCTTCCGCCATGTTCCGGTCTTCCGGTCTCCCAGTCGAGAAATTCACGGATACAGCCGCAGCTTCGCTCCTCATCAAGGAATTCCACAAAGCATTCGTCCAGAACCAGCAGGATCCCATGTTTCTTGCAGTAGTCTAAGATTTTTGAAAGATCTGCCTGACGGATCATGGCCCCTGTGGGATTCGCCGGAGTGCATAAAAATATGATCTCCGGCTGCTCTGTTCTCAAAAAATCCAGAAATTCCGATACGTTTAAGAAAAAAGATTCCGCCTCTTTTAAATAGAAAAAAGCGATTTCTGTCCCACAGGATCTCAACGCCGTTTCATACTCCGCGAAAGATGGCGCAGGGATCACTGCCTTTTTCGGCCGTACCTCCTGTACCAGCCGGAAGATCAATTCCGCCGCCCCGTTTCCGAAGATCATCTGATCTTCCGGGACACCGGTAAGCTCTGACAACCGTCCCCGCAAGTTTTCGCAGGAGCTGTCCGGATATCCTGTACAGAAGGCAATGCTCCTCTGGGCTGCCTCCCAGACAAAATTTGGCATTCCCAAGGGATTTACGTTGACCGAGAAATCCAGCTCCACATTCCGGTTCCGGTAGATATCACCGCCGTGTCCGTACTCCATCATGTCTCACCGCCCTTTAAAGCCATCGGGATCCCGCAGACAACGCGGCATACCTTCACCGCCCGCGCCGCCAGATACTGGCAGGCGTCCCCACTCATCTCCCGCCACAGGCGGTCTGTTTTATCGATGGGAACGATTCCGCAGCCGATCTCGTCGCAGGTGATGACTGCGTTGGGATTCTTCTCAAGGATCATATCCAGATACCGGTACATGACCTCTTCGATCCGGATCTCGATATCTTTCGTCTGCACTCTGACCATCTTTGTTTCTCCGGCAGATGTTCTTTCAGCCGGATCCCTCACAGCTTCAGTTCTCTCATTGATTTCACTGCGGATACTGTCGCAGAACACTCTGTCATCCTCTCTCTTCGCGTCATACTCACCCAGTACTGTGTCTATCAGCCTTCGAATATAGATATGAAGATTCAGAACAGCCTCCGAATCAAACGCGTCTTCCAACGGTGACTGTTCGCCGTCTGCCACAAGAATGAAGCGGTTTTCTTCCGTCACCGCCTCACGCATCGCAAGGTTTGATTTCCCCTGATAAGCGCCTCCTACAAAAAGCCTGATCCCTCTCTGACGATCCACAGATCGATCCGTTCTTCTCTCTTCCACTTCCGTATCTTCCCTCTTCTTTTTCTTCACCATCACCGGCTCACCGCAGATCACCTCGTACACTTCATCTGCCTCCCTGGCCAGCGCACAGTTGATTCCGCCCAACAACTTCCGATACGCTTCCGTCTCCTCCGAGTACGGCCCCTGATCCCCGGACACATCATTTGTCACGACCACCAGAAAGTCCGCATTTTTTCTGATCATCCTGATTCCTTCCAATATCCGTTCCATCGCGCCATTCTCCGGATCTTCCATGTCCCGGCGGTACATCTCGTTCGCCGCAAGGTTGGAAACACACTCTAACAGACACCGGCTCCTGGCAGGGACCTCCGCCTTCAAAAGGTCCACAGGGCACTCGATGGTCATAAAGTTCTTTTTTTCCCGCATTTTTCGGTGTTTTCGGATCCGCTCCCTGCACTCCTCGTCCCAGGCGATCATGGTTGCAAGGTAACAGGACGGCTGATGGCGCAGATCCGTTTTCCGGCCGCCGCCGCGCATCGATTTTCCGGTGGCTTCCGCCATCACCTCTTCTTTCTTTTCCTGTTCTTCGATCAGGGTCTCCGCAAATGCGGACTTTCCGCTGGAGCTTCCCCCATTTATCAGGATCATCATATTTTTTCTATTCTATCCTCTCAATTTTTCTTCCCGATCCGCATTTTTCTCCGGACTTTCCGATCATATAATACGCTGCGGCCACCGTCACGCCGTCCTCCGCTTCCTTATGGATCAGGATCCTGCACTCGGAAGCTCTCACGCCCAGCCTGCACGCAGCCACTGCGGACCGCTCGCAGACATTTCCGGTTCCCGTGGTCTTTTGCACAAATTCCGACTCCGGGAAATCTCCCGGCTGTCCATTTAACTCCTCACTGGAAAATGTCAGAAACGGCACCTGAAGTTCCTTTGCGAATTCGATGAGTCCCTGCTCCTGCTTTTTGATGTCGATGCTCGCCGCCGCAAAGACGCTTCGCAGATCGATCCCGTTCCGCTCCATCGCACTTTCCACCGCAGTCCGGATCTTCTCAACAGGTGTCCCGCGTTTACAGCCGATTCCAAGTGCCACACACCGTGGGATCAGGCGCAGGACGCGGTTCTCCGGAATCCCTTTCTTTTCTTTTCCGGACACCGTAATCCAGAGATTCCGCTTACAGATCCGATCCTCAAAAAGTCCCTCCGGAATCTTCTTCCACGCTGAAAATCCGAAATCTGAGAACACTCCCACCGGCTCACCCGCAAGGATATCAGCCGAAATCTCCTTCGCAAGTTTCCGGTCCGTGATCACAAATCCATGATCCTTTGCGAACACGTCCACCGCAAATTTCTTCTCCACATCCGTCGCCGTCGTCACCACCGGCACTGCTCCGATCCCGGAAGCCACCATTTCCGCCAGCCGGTTCGCTCCGCCCACATGTCCGGAGAGAAGCGGGATCACAAACTGTCCCGCCTCATCCACACAGACCACCGCAGGGTCCTGAAATTTATCCCGCACATATGGGGCAATGGAGCGCACCGCGATCCCACAGGCACCCACAAAAATAAGAGCATCGTCCCGCAGAAAAGCCTCCTTCGTCCACTCCGAAAGTCCGCCCTCCGGCACTGCCTGATAAGGCACTCCGGCATCCGTCGCCGCAAGCTGGAGCGCGTACCGCCCGGCGATCCACAGAGACTTATACAGAGTACCCCCCTCACAGGATCTGTCCTCGGTCTTTGCGCTCCTATCACGATGTTCCGGACAGGACGCATTCGCGAAAGCTTCAGAAGCTCCGGAAAGGGTGTCATTGATCCGCTTCATCGTCTCAAATCCGTCTCTCGTAAAACAAATAAGCGATATATTCATAATTGATTCCCTTCCAAGATCTGATTTTTCCATATCGTTGAACTGCTGCCTCTCTCTCCCCTAATTATAAAAGAAAACCGCCATTGTTTCAATGGCAGTTTTCCCCTGAATTCTCCTTGTCCTGCGTTTTTGCGGACATTTCTCTCTTCTTTTTTGTCACAAGACCGCCGATCCTGCCGCTCTCTTTTGCGGTAAGACACCGCCAGCCACCGGCGATTACCTTGTCCGCCAGCCCCAGCTCCTTCGCGATCTCGAATTTCATCCGGTCCTCCGGCTTTAAGTGCTCCGGATCCACCGGTTCTCTTTTTTTCTTCGACACAGGCTCACGCTCCTTCCATATGGAGAGTATACCCGCTGTCCAATACTTTCATACAGATCGGTTTCTCTTAAGATCCCATTATTTATTTTGCGTATCCATTCTCATCCTGGAACACGACGATCTTTTCTGCTTTATTTCCGTTCTCATCATTCCAGATCAAGATCTCGGTTCCTTCTGTGAGGTCTTCCTCGGAGACAATATTTCTTGTCAGATATGGAAGAAGTCTTGTTTCAGCGGTAATCATGTAATTGATCCCATTCTCGGCTGTGAGGATCCGCTCACCTTCTGTATTTGCAGCCATCAATTCCTTTACCTTCGTGTATTTCGGGAAATCATATCCCTCTGCCTGTACTAAGATCAGCAGACCATTTGTAATCGGCGGAAGGCTCAACGTCATTGCCTCGTCCACATAAGCGCTGATGGTATTTCCTTCTTTCAGATCACTGAGTTCCACCGGATAACCATTCTCTGCATCCAGAACCTTCGTATCCTCTGCGATCGTAATTACAACATCCTCATCAAATCCATTATCCTGGCGATGCATCGTAAGCTGTCCATCTTCCACAGAAACGATCGTTCCCATCATCGGATCAGACTCACTCGCGGACTCCGTGTCTGCCGCTCCACTTTCCTGACCGGTACCGTCCGGAAGTTTTCCCGCCTCGTTTTCCGTAGTCGCAGATGTCTCAGTTCCTGCAGGAGTCTCAACTGCTGTCGTTTTTGTCTCCTCCTTTGTCTGTCCATCCGCCTTGCCGCATCCGGTGATCCCCATAGATGCAATCATCATGGCCGCACAGGCCAGCGCTGTCATTCTTTTCATATTTTTCGTCATAATAAAATTCCTCCTGTTATCTTGTATTGGTCTTTGCCGGACTGCATTGTTTTACAGCAGTCTCCTTCAAATACCGATTTGCGGCCATCCTGATTTTTCAGGGTTGCTGACACTGCCCGTGTACAGTAACTTTTCAGGTTCTTCCGCCGTCTTTTGCTTTTGTACGGTTATCTTAACATACAAACCTTGAGATTACACTATGATTTCAATTACAAATCCCTTACGCATTTTTGTAGTGCGGGCATAATTTGCGGCATTTCTGCGGCAGGCTTCGCGGCCTCTGATGTGTCCTGATACGTTCGTGTTTTTTGTACAGGGAATTCCTCGGAATTTCCTGTTACAAAAAAGGACACCGCCCGTAAAGAACGATGTCCTCGAAAATTCTTATTTAAGCATCACCTTCGGATTACTCCTCTGTCTGCTCCTGTGCGTTGTCAGCCTCAAGAGCCTTCATGCTTAAGCTGATCTTTCTGTCTGCCTCGTTGAAGTCAACGATCTTTGCAGTGATCTCCTGACCGATGGAAAGTACATCAGCCGGTTTTGCAACGTGCTCTCTGGAGATCTGGGATACGTGAAGCAGAGCATCTACGCCCGGCTCAAGCTCAACGAATGCACCAAAGTCAGTCATACGAGCTACTTTACCAGTAACTACGTTGCCTACTGCGTACTTCTCAGCAGCGTTTGCCCACGGATTTGTCTCCGGGAACTTCATGGAAAGGGCAATCTTCTCACCGTTGATGTCTTTGATGAGAGCTGTTACCTTATCGCCAACCTTGAAGACCTTCTTCGGGTTCTCGATTCTGCCCCAGGACATCTCGGAGATGTGGAGTAAACCGTCAGCGCCGCCAAGATCGATGAATGCACCGAAATCAGTTACGTTCTTAACAGTTCCTTCTACCTTGTCACCTACATGGATCTTCTCGAAGAGAGCTTTCTGCATCTCAGCCTTCTTAGCAACGATAAGCTGCTTGCGGTCGCCGATGACTCTTCTTCTTCTCGGATTGAACTCTGTGATAACGAATTCGATCTCTTTATCAGCATATTTGGATAAATCTTTCTCATATACGTCGGATACAAGGCTTGCCGGGATAAAGATTCTAGCTTCGTCCACGATCACACTTAAACCGCCGTCAAGAACCTGAGAAACCTTTGCAGTAAGAACCTCGTGGTTCTCAAATGCCTCCTCAAGTCTCTTATTTCCTCTGTCTGCAGCCAGTCTCTTGTAGGAAAGAGCGACCTGACCTTCACCGTCGTTCACCTTTACGACTTTGGCTTCCATCTCGTCACCAACATGTACAAGATTTCTTAAGTCTACGTTGGACTCGTTTGTGTATTCACTGCGGGTAATGATGCCATCAGACTTGTAACCAATATTTAAAACGATTTCGTCTTCTTTTACGTCAATGACCTTACCGGTGACAACCTCTCCTGTACGTATTGTTTTTAATGATTCTTCTAACATTTGTTCAAAACTTAACTCTGACATTTAGTATGAACCTCCTCGATAATATTGTTTGGGGTTGACGCCCCGGCCGTAATACCTACACTGCGCACAGAACTAATACATTCAGGATTAAAGTCGCCCAGAGTCTGGATGTAATAGGTGTTTTTACATTCCTTCCGGCAGATATCGTATAGCTTCTGGGTATTCGAGCTGTGTTTCCCGCCGATAACCAGCATCACGTCCACCTGTGAGGCTATCCTCATCGCTTCCACTTGTCTTTCCTGTGTTGCATTGCAAATCGTATTTAAAACAGTTATATCATACCTCGTTTTAGAAATTTTTTCAACTATATCTTGAAATTTCTTGTAATTAAATGTCGTCTGGGATACAATAGGGACATGGATGATTTTCTTAAACTGCAGCTTCTCATTTTCCGGAAGCTGCAGCTTAAGAAAATCATCCATGTCCTCGATGACCACTGTCCGCTCATCTCCCCAGCCCTTGATGCCCTGCACCTCCGGATGGTCCTCACTGCCTATGATCAGAACTTTTCTTCCTTCTGCTGACTGTTTTTCGACGATCCGGTGGATCTTTTTCACATAGGGACATGTGGCATCCACGATTTCCACATCGTTTTCCTTTAAGATCTCGTAGACATTTTTTCCGACACCGTGGGAGCGGATCACAACAACAGCGTTCCGGATCGTCTTCAATTCTTCTAAAGAGTCGATGACCTCCACACCCTTTTCCCTGAGATCGCCCACGACCTGCTCATTATGGATAATTGGACCGTAGGTGTAGATCCTTTTTTCCGTCCTGCCGATCTGATCATATACTTTTTCCACGGCACGCTTCACACCAAAGCAGAAGCCTGCTGTCTTTGCAACTGTTACTTCCATCTTACGCACCCTGCTTCTTATCGATCATCGCTGTGATCGTGTCCACGACCTCTTTTAACGTCATGTCGGAGCTGTCAAGGAGTACGGCGTCATCCGCCTGTTTCAACGGGGAATTCTCCCGGTGCATATCCCGGTAATCCCGTTCGATGATGTCCTTCTCGATCTCATCGAGATCGCAGGCTGTTCCTTTCTCCTTAAGCTCATGATAGCGGCGTTTCGCCCGGACCGCGGAGCTTGCAGTCAGATATACCTTCACATCGGCATCCGGCAGGACACAGGTTCCGATGTCGCGTCCATCCATGATCACGTCCGCCTTCTTTGCCAGATCTTTCTGGAGTTCCACGAGCTTCTCACGGACCTTCTTGTAGACCGATGTGGCGGAAGCCATGTTTCCGACCTCCTCGGTGCGGATCAGCCCGGATACATTCTCGCCGTTTAAGATCACCTGCTGCGCACCGTTCTCGTAACGGATCGTGATCTCCACCTTGTCAAGTACCGCGTTGATGGCGTTCTCGTCGGTCTTATCGATTCCCTGGCGCAGAAAATATAACGCCATTGCCCGGTACATTGCTCCGGTATCCACATAGATAAAATTCTTCAGAGCTGCCACAGACTTTGCCACGGTGCTCTTTCCGGCTCCTGCCGGTCCGTCTATTGCTACATTAAAAGACATGTTATTCTCCCCTTAGTTTATTCCAAGATTTTTTATTTATTCGTGATGGTTCCATATCTTTACAGCCATACGGGTTCAAAGCTGCTTCTCAGGTCCGGTGCTCTATACGCTTCTGCCTGCCAGCATTCCGGTCGACCAGGCGATCTGCAGGTTAAATCCGCCGGTCACACCGTCCAGATCCAGAACCTCGCCCGCAAAATAGAGGCCCTGCAGCTTCTTCGATTCCATAGTGGATGGATTCACTTCCTTCACATTCACTCCGCCCTGCGTCACGATTGCCTCATTGTACCCGCGGAGTCCTGTGAGCGTCACGGAAAACGCTTTTGTGAGATCCACCAGACGTTTTCTCTCCTCCGCAGTCACCTCATTGACCTGTTTTTCCGGATCGATGCCGCTCCTCTTTATCATCACCGGGATCAGCTTTGCCGGGAAGAGGTGATTTAAGGAGTTCTTAAACTGCTTATTTTTCGCCTCATCGAAATCCCGCAGGATTCTCGCATCCAGCTGCTCTTTTGAGAGTGCCGGTTTCAGGTCGATATCCATCCTGAGCGGCGTTTTTTTGATGATCTTCGCCGCATAGCTGCTGGCACTCAAAACGACAGGTCCACTGACGCCAAAATGCGTAAACAGCATCTCGCCGAACTCTTTCCAGAGCACTTTCTTTCCGTTCCAGACAGTCACCTCGATGTTTCTCAAGGAGAGTCCCTGAAGTTCTTTCACATCATCTTCTGCACACACGAACGGAACAAGCGCCGGTGACAAAGGTGTCACCGTGTGGCCCGCCTCTTTCGCAAAACGGTACCCGTCCCCCGTGGAACCTGTTGACGGATAGGAAAGTCCGCCTGTGGCGATCACCACCGCATCGGCATCCACACTCTTTCCAGACTTTTCCAGAATGATCCCTGCCGCCTTCTCGTCCCTGATCACGATATCCCTGACCGGCTCATTTAAGAAGATCTTTACGCCCAGAGATTTCATCTTCCGCTCTAAGGCCCCCGTCACATCGGAAGCATGGTCCGATACCGGGAACATCCTCGCTCCCCGTTCTTCCTTCACCGGGCAGCCGTTTGCCTCCACAAGATCCACGATATCAAAGTTTGTGAATCCATAGATGGCACTGTAAAGGAACTTCCCGTTGGAGACCATATTTCTGAACAGGTCCTCCGTATCACAGCCGTTTGTCAGGTTGCAGCGTCCTTTTCCCGTGATATAGATCTTTTTTCCAAGCTTCTCATTTTTTTCATAAACGGAGACATCATGTCCGCACTCCGCGGCGCCGATGGCAGCAGCCATTCCCGCTGCCCCGCCGCCTATAATCACTACTTTGCTCATCTTTTTCTGTTCTTTTCCACTTCTTTTATCTTTTTTTCCATGGCATCCGCCACAGTTTCAAGGACCTTGATCCGCGCATACCACTTGGAATTTCCTTCCACAACGATCCAGGGGGCATCCTTTGTAGAGGTCTTTTCCAGCATTTCATTTACAGCAAGCACGTAAGCATCCCACTTTTCCCTGTTTCTCCAGTCCTCGTCCGTGATCTTCCACCGTTTTTCCGGGTTCTTCATCCGGTCATTGAACCGCCGCTCCTGCTCGTCCTTGTCGATCTGGAGCCAGAATTTTAAAACAAGAGCTCCGGAGTGCACAAAATGTGCTTCCATCTCGTTGATCTCCCGATATGCATGGTGCCAGTCCTCCTCGGAACAGAAGCCCTCGATCCGCTCCACCATGACTCTTCCGTACCAGGTGCGGTCAAAGATCGCGATGTGTCCTGCCTTCGGCACATGATTCCAGAAGCGCCAGAGATAGTGATGGGATTTTTCCACATCGTTCGGAGATGCTGTCGGACAGACCTTATATCCGCGGGGATCAAGATGGCTCGTCAGACGTTTGATCGCTCCTCCCTTTCCGGCGGCATCCCATCCCTCAAAGCCAAGGATCACCGGGATCCGCAGACGGTAGAGTTCTCCGTGGAGCACTTCCAGCCGTTTCTGGAGCTTGTCCAGTTTTTTCCGGTATTCCGCCTCCTCAAGACGCTTTGTCAGGTCCGCTTTTGCAAGGATCCCTTTTTCATATCTGTCAGGCGGAACCGGTTTCTCAAAGATCTCCGCCTCTTTTCCCGCCCGTTTTTTCTCAAGTGCCTTTTCCAGAACATCTGCCACCGTCTTTATGACCATCAGAGCCGTCCCGCTCTTTTCCTTCGCGTCGATCACATACCAGGGCGCATAAGGCATATCCGTTCTCCTGATCATCTCATCGCTGAGCTTTTTATATTTTCCGTAATGGGCATTTCTCGCAAGTTCTTTCTCTGTGACGCGCCATGCGGTATCCTTTGATTCCAGAAGTTTTTTAAACCGTTTTTCCTGTTCCTTCTCTGAAATATCCAGAAAAAATTTGATGAGAACGGTTCCGCCGTCCACCAGGCATCTCTCAAACGCGCAGATATCCTCAAACGCGGCATCTGCTTTCTTTTCATTCAGCTTTCCCTCGAACCGGTCCGCCTGAACCCTCCGGTACCAGCTTGTGTCATAGATCGTGATCCGCCCATCCGCCGGGGCATGGACCGCAAACCGCCAGAGGAAAGGACGGAGCGCTTCCTCCTCGGTATCCTTATCTCCGGTGTAAACGTCAAAGCCTCTCGGATCCAGCGCCTGCATGAGCCGCCCGATCTGCACGCCCTTTCCGGCACCGTCGTAACCGTCAAAGGTGATATAGACAGGAATCTTTTCCTCCTTGCATTCCCGCTGAAGGTTCCCGAGTCTCAGCATTTCTTCCTTCAGAGTTTCTTTTTGCTGTTTCTTCTCATCTCTCATGGACCGATCCCTCCATTCCATTTTATGGTCCGTCAAACAGTCAGGTTCATCGTCAGCCTTTCCGGATCCCGGTGATCTGTGATCTACCGGTTCATTTTCGCGTGTTCCTTCGCAAGCTCCCCATATAATGTCAGCGCGTTCCAGCTCTGGTTCGTCGGCGTAAGGACTGCCTTGTAGTCGATCCGTCCGGCCCCCGTCTTTCTCAGCGCAAGGATCACTGTGTCCACCTGCTTCGAGGTGAGTCCCGCCATCACCATCATCTCTTTTTCAAAGTCATCTCCTGTATAGACCTCCCCACAGGGCACAAGTTCCTTCACCCCGGCAAGATATCCCACCGGTTCCAGATACTCTTCCTTTTTCACAGCCCGCAGCCTCATTCCAAGCGGGAACAGCGCCCTCTTGATCTTCGCAAGTCTCTCGCCTTCCGGCAGATGGTATAAAAGAATGATTGGTTTCATATATGATCTGACCTTTCCTTTTCTCATCCCCGACGGATTGGGACCGCAGGGCATTATACTGCTCTCATTATAGCAATTCCCGTTTCTGTTTGCAACTTTTGGCTGTACCGGTAAAGCAAAAGCAGGGGCTGGTTCATTCCAGCTCCTGCTCATCAAAAATCGGGGCAACAGGATTTGAACCTGCGACCTCTCGGCCCCCAGCCGAGCGCGCTACCAAGCTACGCCATACCCCGGGAACAGAAATTATTATACCAGAAACCGGAAAAAAAGCAACCGGAAAATATCGTCAGAAACATACAGAAAAGGAAAAGGACCCGCAGATTCCGCAGGTCCTTTCAAAACCGGAGCCATCCGGCACGTTCAGTGACCGTATGGAACTCACGCTTCTTCCTTCAGCACTCCATTCACCGCGCGGATCACAAACATTGTGGCCACCATAAGCGCAATGGCGATCGGCAGGGCAATCCATGCGGACTGTACGAAGCCCGCGATAATGTAGGAGACGAAGGACACAACCGCCGCCGTGACCGCATACGGAAGCTGGGTCGTCACATGGTTTACATGTTCACACTGGGCTCCGGCGGATGCCATGATCGTCGTGTCGGAGATTGGAGAACAGTGGTCACCGCAGACAGCTCCTGCCATGCAGGCAGAGATCGAAATGATCATGAGGTCAGGGTTGCTGTTCTCAAATACAGCAACAACGATCGGGATCAGGATTCCGAAGGTACCCCAGGAGGTTCCCGTCGCGAAAGCCAGAAAGCACCCCACAACGAAAATGATCGCCGGGAGGAAATTTAAGAGGGAACGGGCGCTGGACGCAACCACCGTCGCCACATAGACATCTGCGCCGAGGCTGTCCGTCATCGCCTTCAGTGTCCATGCGAAGGACAGGATCATGATCGCCGGGACCATGGACTTAAAACCTTCCGGAATGCAGGCCATGCACTCGGAGAATTTCAGGACCCGGCGCACCTGATAAAGACCGATGGTGATCAAAAGTCCGAAAAAGCTTCCCATCGTAAGTCCCAGGGACGCGTCACTCTGGGAGAAGGCTGTCACAAAATCCTCTCCTGAGAAAAATCCCCCCGTATAGAGCATGCCGACCATGCAGCAAATGATCAGGGATATGATCGGGATCAGAAGATCCAGAACGGTTCCCCTGACAGAGACCTCCGGCTGTTTCTCCGTGTCATACGGACGTCCCGGCGTGGTATAAAGGTCCCCCTTGAGCGCATTCTTCTCATGAAATTTCATAGAACCGAATTCTGTCCGTAAAAGTACCATTCCGATCATCATCACGATCGTCAGGATCGCGTAAAAGTTGTATGGGATCGCCCGCACGAAGATAGAAAATCCGTCCTCGCCCTCAACAAATCCGGTAACCGCGGCCGCCCAGGAAGAGATCGGTGCGATAATGCAGATCGGAGCTGCCGTCGCGTCAATCAGGTACGCGAGCTTTGCTCTTGAGACTTTAAATTTGTCTGTCACAGGGCGCATCACGCTTCCCACGGTCAGGCAGTTAAAATAATCGTCGATAAAGATCAGACAGCCCAGCAGGATCGTCGCAAGCTCCGCGCCCACGCGGCCCTTAATATGATCCGCCGCAAACTGGCCGAATGCTGCCGACCCGCCGGCCCGGTTCATCAGGCACACCATCGTGCCAAGGATCACAAGGAAGATCAGGATTCCCACATTGTAGCTGTCAGAGAGAACGTTTATCATTCCGTCCTCAAAAATATGGGTGATCGTTCCCTCAAAGCTGAAACCGGAATACAGGATTCCACCCATAAGAACACCGATGAACAGGGAACTGTACACCTCTTTTGTGATAAGTGCCAGCCCGATCGCCACGACCGGCGGAACGAGCGCCCAGAACGTCGCATAGACCGCCGGCACATACTCTTCTGTCTGCTCCGCGCCAAATACGGTTATCGCGAACATCAGGACCAGCACCACAGAAAGCACTGCTGTCCTTTTTATATTTTTCTTCATATCCGTCATAACGGACTCCTCCCTCCTGTCTCCGGAGAGTTCCACGCTCTCCGATTTTCCTGTTACATGAAGAAATCCCCTCTCATCAGTACAATTCTGGTGAAAGGGGATCACAACATACACAATCACGATTTTTTATTCATCCCAGTTGTGGTATACAGCCTGTACGTCATCATCCTCGTCAAGGAGATCAAGGATTCTCTGCATCTTCTTGATCGCTTCCTCGTCAGTAAGTTCTACCCAGTTCTGCGGGATCATAGTAATATCAGCCTCTACCATCGGGATTCCGGCTTTCTCGAGAGCCTCGCGGACTGCACTGAAGTTGTCCGGATCTGTGATAACCTCGTAGCTGTCCTCCTCCTCGGAGAAATCCTCAGCGCCTGCATCAAGTGCAGCCATCATGAGCTCGTCGGCATCCATATCACACTCTTCTTTGTCGATCACGATCTGGCCCTTGCGGTCGAACATGAAGGAAACGCTTCCCTGTGCGCCTACGTTTCCGCCGCCCTTTGTGAAGGCGCTTCTTACGTTTGCTGCGGTACGGTTCTTGTTGTCAGTCAGTGTGTCAACGATGATCGCAACACCGCTCGGACCGTATCCCTCGTATGTTAAGTTTTCGTAGTTTACGGAGTTTAAGTCACCGGCTGCTTTCTTGATACCGCGGTCGATGGTATCGTTCGGCATGTTGTTTGCTTTCGCTTTTGCAATCACATCACGCAGCTTGCTGTTGTTAGCCGGATCAGCGCCGCCCTCTTTAACTGCGACAGCAATCTCTCTTCCGATTACGGTAAAGATCTTACCCTTTGCTGCGTCATTTTTCTCTTTCTTATGTTTGATGTTGGAAAATTTATTATGTCCTGACATCGGTTCAGCTTCCTTTCTCTTCGCATCTCGCTCTTTTTTATCTCTCGTGCACCAGTCCCAAGGATCTTTTCGTGCGCATTATACATAGTCTAAAATATTTTAGCATTATTTTTTCTATATGGCAAGCAGTTTTTCACTCCGGTCAGGCCTTCATCACTGCGATGTAAAGAAATTGCAAAGTTTTTCGTTATTTTTTTCACATTTGGTTGAACACGACAAACTCTGTCACTTTACGTTTTTTTATGGCTGCAAGTGCCCGTAGCCTGTAATTCTTCGTTATAAAAGTGGTGCGGATTTTTCTGCTGCTTTTATTGACATGTGCCCCCTCAATCGCTATATTAGTTTTATGCTGAACATACATTCTATATGGAGGACATGCCAATGAAGAGGATTGAAATCGACACATTTTTAAAGTTCCAGTTTTTAAGCAGCCCGCAGTTTTCACCCGATGGGACAAAGATCGCCTTCACAGTCTCCGTACCGGACCTTGGATCCAACGGATATCTGGCGGACCTGTACCTGTATGATCTGGAAACTAAATCTGTTTCCAGGATCACAGCCGGCGGTGACGCGAAAACATGGGCATGGACACCGGATAATACCCTGCTCTTTTCCGCAGCCCGCACCGAAGCTGAAAAAAGGGATAAGGAGAACGGAATCACTCATCTCTACGAAATCTCCCCGTCCGGCGGTGAGG
>ERZ773149.1353-NODE-1353-length-20137-cov-4.231401_pt1 | contig 20137 bp, 20 predicted proteins | sample MGYA00511081_ERZ773149 | MGnify/ENA primary metagenome ERZ773149 (study PRJEB29015, sample SAMEA2737846) | human gut metagenome | biome: human gut; feature: human-associated habitat; material: faeces | place: China | collected 2012 ...
TCCCATGGACAGCTGGCATGTTTTTAAAACGTCCGGATGGATAAACTGGTTGATGACTCTCTTATTGGACGTGTTGGAGTCACCAAGCGGACGTTTCGCAGCATCCTTTAAGGTGATGAGTCTCGTCTCGTAAGATGTGTGGGCCGGCGCACTCACCATATAGAATTTTGCCGGAGCATTTTCATTGTCGCTGGCAAAGATTACTTTTTTCGTTCCTTTTGTGATGTAAAGGCAGTCTTTATAATCAAGATGGTACTCCACCCCATCGGCTGTGATCTTCCGATCTTTACTTCCTTGATCCCGATCTCACGGCGCTCAAGGAAGTAATGAGTCCCGAAGTTTTTCCAGCAATCGATCCCTTTTTCGATGGAAACATGTTCTTTCACCGGCATGCAGCCCAGTGTCACCATGCGGTCTACATGAGAGTAGACAGATACCACCTCGTCCGGGCGGTAGAGATCCTGGATCAGGAACTCATTTCTCAGTTCTTCTGTCGTGTAGCGTTTTACATCTCTCTGATTTGCGGAATAGCGAATATCCATATGTTCTATACCCCTTTTTATATGATATTGTGGTCAGAAGTCCGCTCCTATCTCCGCAGACAGACCTACAGAAAGCATCGGAACTTCTGACCCTGACAGCATTCTATGCAGAACGACAAATTTTGTCATCCTATCTGACTATCTGACTTTTTTCACGGCGTACCGGAGTGCTCCGACGCCAAAAAGTGCCAGAAGGAAAGCGTCCAGCACCAGGAACATGATCGCCGCCTGGAAGCCCAGCTTGTCCGCAAGGACTCCGATCACCTGCGGGGTCAGGATCCCGCCTAGGGAACCAATCCCCGTAAACACCGACATTCCAAGCGGGGAATTTCCCATGAGATCGCCGGTAAAGGCCGTAGTTGTCGGAAACGCCCCCGCCATTCCAAGTCCTAAAAGGATCAGGGCCGCCACTGCCATTGTGGTATGATCCGCGAAGACAAGGATCAATACCGAGACAAACTGGAGTGCGGAGATCACTGCCAGAATCTTTGCCGGCGGCACGCTCTTTGAGATGGACGCAATGACGATCCTTCCGATCATGATCATGATCCAGGTCACGGATACCATCACAGTCGCAAGACTTGTGGACATAAAGCCGGTACTTTTTAAATAAGTAACAAACCATCCGTTTACGGAGTTTTCAAGGCCCATATAGAAGAACAATGCCCCAACCGCCAGAAGGAATCCCGTGTTCTTTAAAAACCAGAATTTTTCTTTTGTCATCGACGATCCGCCGTTCTCCTCTCCCGCCTTCTTCTCCACCTCTTTTTCGATCTTTCTGTAATCCATTGTGGCGTAGGAAAGAACGATGAGAACCGTGAGGACTGCAAGGAGGCGAAGGATCGTCTTCCAGTTCATACCCGCTCCCATGAGGAGCATCGTAACGAATGGGGACAGGAAAGCCCCCACCGCATACCACATATGAAGCAGATTCAGATATTGATTGGAACTTCCCGTCACCTGACGGATCGCATGATTGTTGATGATCGTGATCATGCCCTTCGTGATTCCGATCAGGAAGATCATCACATAAAGCACCGGGACCGGAAGTCCCATTGTAAACAGGAAGAGGCACACCGGATAGGGGACCGCCAGTACGACTACCGCCGTCTTCTGGGACATCATCCCACAGAATACCGGATATACCAGGCTTGAACATAAATTTCCGATCGCCAGAAAGGAAAGCAGTCCGCCGGCCGCGGTAAAGCTTAAATTTCTCTCCTCGATCAGGTTTGGCAGAATGACACCGAAGATCAGGATGACCATTCCGCTGATAAAATAGGTCAGATAACAGTGGTCGATCACCGACCGTTTATCTTCTTTTGTGATTTCCATCCAGTATTCTCTCCCCCACACATATTTGTTAATTTTTCTCCATACTTTTCCATCATATCATCTTTTATCCCTAAAGACAAGGTTGTTTTCGTTGACACCCCAACGGTCTTACTATACAATAGAAGGAACGCAGCTTGTTTTACTTTTAAGGAGGAAAAGGGAGTTATGAAGGACATAAAGAAGGTGACGTTGATCGGTCTCGGTGCGATGGGGGTATTTTTCGCGCCGCGTATCTCAGAAAAGCTGGGGGCTGATTTCCGGATCCTTGCAGACGGCGCAAGAAAAGAGCGTCTGGAGCGAAAAGGGGTAACAGTCAATACGATCAATTACCGTTTTCCGATCATCACACCTGATGTCGAGGGGGATCCGGCAGATCTCGTTATCATTGCGGTAAAGGGATATGACCTGGAGCAGGCGATCAGGGATATTAAAAATCAGGTTGGCAAAGATACGATCATCCTCTCCGTATTAAATGGTGTGGAGAGCGAAAAACAGATCGCCGCCGTCTACGGCAGCGAACATCTGCTGTACTCCTATATGCGGATCAGCATTGTCATGAAGGACGGAAAGACGGAGTTCGATCCGCATAAGGGTCTGATCCACTTCGGCGATCTTAAGAATGATCCGGAACACTATTCCGGGAATGTTCTCGCTGTGAAGAGTCTTTTTGATCTCTGTGGGATCGACTACAAGATCGATGCAGATATGTTAAAAGGAATCTGGTTCAAGTTCATGTGCAACGTTGCCGAGAATATGACATGCGCCATGTTCGGCGTTCCCTTCGGAGCATTCCAGAAGAACGATGACGCCAATTTCTTCCGCCACAAGGCCATGTGGGAAGTGATCCGCATTGCAAATAAGTTGGGCATTGATATCGGTCAGAATGAGATCGACCGTCAGGAGCACACGCTCGGACGTCTTCCTTATGAAAATAAGCCGTCCACGCTTCAGGATCTTGAGGTCGGAAAACGCACGGAAGTCGATATGTTCGCCGGAACGGTTGTCCGCCTCGGAAAAGAGCTTGGCGTTGAGACTCCGGTCTGCGAGTGTTTCCTTCACGGAATCCATCTGATCGAGGCGCGGATGTTTAAGGAAATCTAATATTTATACGTACATAGCCAAAGCTGCCTGCGGAATATCGCCAGGCAGCTTTTTCTGCTCTCCCACCTTATTTTCTTAATTCTTTTCCTAATATCAAAAAACAGTCTTGCATTTCCCATAGAGCTGTACTATATTTAACATATGAACGATGGTTCATATGTTAATATGATAATTAAAAATTATAATTCTGAGGAGGTCTACTCTATGGAGGAATTAGAAAAATCCAAGCAGAAATCAGCAGACCACGAGGACGAAGAGGTTTGCTGCTGCGGACACCATCACCATCACGATGAGCATGATGACGAGCATGAAGAGCACTGCGGCTGTGGGCACCATCACCATCACGAGGAACATGGTGACGAGCATGAAGATCACTGCGACTGCGGACACCATCACCACGAAGGGCATGATGATGACGAACACGAAGAGCACTGCGGCTGTGAACATCACCATCATCACGACGATGACGATGGCTGCTGCTCCGAACACGATCATCATCACGAGCACGCCGAATACCACCACGGTCCGGCACCGAAATCCACCTGTGTGGTCTACGTGATGAAAAACATCGACTGCGCGAACTGCTCCGCAAAGATCGAGAAAAAGATCCAGGAGCTCCCGGAAGTCGATGACTGTATTTTGACTTTCGCGACGAGACAGCTCCGGGTCTACTCTTCCGTGGGAACAAAGCTGCTCCCGAAGATGCAGGAGATTGCAGACAAGATCGAACCAGGCACCATCATCGAGATCCGCGAGGAAGGAAAACCGGCAGATGCAAACAGTGACGACAAGCATGCCCATGATCTTCCGGAGCTGATCGCCGGAGGCTTGCTCTTCATCGTCGGAGAGCTTCTCTCCCACTCCATGCCGCAGATCTCCGCCATATGCTTTGTGATCGCCTACCTGATCCTTGGACGGGAAGTTCTCTTAACAGCCCTGAAAAACATGAAGACCGGCCACGTGATGGACGAAAACTTTTTGATGAGCCTCGCGACCATCGGTGCTTTCTGTGTCGGCCAGTTTGGGGAGGCGGTCGGAGTTATGCTCTTCTACCGGGTCGGTGAAGCATTCGAACACCGCGCGGTTGAAAAGAGCCGCAGCCAGATCATGGAAGCCGTTGATCTTCGTCCGGAGACCGTTCTTCTTGACGAAAATGGTACTGTCCGCGAGGTTCCGGCCGGTTCCGCCGTTGTCGGCAATATCGTAGAGATCCGTCCCGGTGACCGCATTCCGCTTGACGGCGTTGTCGTAGAGGGCGAGAGCCGGATCGATACGTCACCGATCACAGGTGAACCGGTCCCGGTATCGGTAAAGGTCGGAAGCCAGCTGACATCCGGCTGCGTCAATACTTCCGGTCTCTTAAAGATGAGAGTCGAGAAGGAACTTTCCGAGTCCATGGTCACAAGAATCCTCGATTCCGTGGAGAACGCCGCAGCCAGCAAGCCGCAGGCCGAGCGCTTCATCACGAAATTTGCACGAGTTTACACCCCGTTCGTCGTTGCCCTGGCGGCTGCGACAGCGATCATTCCGTCCTTAATTACAGGAAACTGGTCCCACTGGATCTACACAGCTCTTACCTTCCTCGTAATCAGCTGCCCGTGTGCCCTTGTTTTAAGCGTTCCGCTGGCATTCTTCTCCGGGATCGGCGCAGGTTCCAAGAAAGGAATCCTCTTTAAAGGTGGAATTGCACTTGAAAACCTGAAAGCTGTAAAAACGGTTGTCATGGATAAGACAGGAACCATCACAAAAGGAAACTTCGTGGTTCAGACGATCCTTCCGGCAGGCACAGCTTCCGAGCAGGAAATCCTTCAGATCGCGGCAGCATGCGAGACCGCATCTACTCATCCGATCGGAATCAGCATCGTCTCTGCTGCAAAGGATCAGAAACTTGTGATCGAAAAGCCCGCCGAGATCGAGGAGATCTCCGGCAAAGGCATCCATGCAAGGCTCTCCCAGGGCGAAGTGCTCTGCGGAAACAGAAAGCTTCTCACCGAGTTCAACGTGGACTGCGGTGCTTACGATGAGAACGGTGCTGTCACCACCGTCTATATATCGGTAAACGGAAAGCTTGCAGGAACGATCCAGATCGCCGATACGATCAAGCCGGAGGCAAAGGATGCCATCAGGTCCTTAAAATCCATGGGGATCCGCTCCGCTATGCTCACAGGCGACGGCGAGGCAGCCGCTGAGGCGGTAGCCGCCGAGGTCGGAATCGACAATGTATACGCAAAGCTTCTCCCGGCTGATAAGCTCGAGATCTTGCAGAAGCTCCGCGCGGAGAACGGAAGCGCAATGTTCGTCGGTGACGGAATCAACGACGCACCGGTGCTTGCAGGCGCTGATGTGGGCGCAGCTATGGGAAGCGGTGCTGACGCAGCCATCGAGGCCGCCGACGTCGTCTTCATGACATCAAGCATGGATGCCATTTCGGAAGCCATCAAGATCGCGAGAAGCACAGGCGCGATCTCCAACCAGAATGTGGTATTCGCCCTTGCGGTAAAAGCTCTTGTCATGATCTTAGGTCTCATGGGAATCGCCTCCATGTGGCTCGCGGTATTCGCCGACACCGGTGTCGCGATCCTCTGCGTGCTGAATTCCATCAGAATTCTTTATAAGAAATAAGACTCCTGCTGTAATTTTCCTCTTTAGGGAATCAGCAGACAAGACAAAGAAAAGCCCTGGAGAACCTTTCTCATATCGTTCTCCAGAGCTTTTTTGTTATCCACTTCGATAGTTTCAGTTTCTGGCATCAGGATCTTTTCCTGTCGTTGAATGTTTAGGCTGCAGCGGGCATGATCTCTGTCAGCGCTTCACTCTCTTACTTCAGCATCCCCATCACCACAACAGCCACAAACAATACGCACATGCACCCGATAAAGATATCAATGGTCCGCACCGACACATTGATCTTATCGTACATCCGTTCTTTTATGGATCTGTTCTTCAGGCGCTCATTTTCCTCCTGCAGCCGTTTATTCTCTTCAGTGAGTTCTTCTAAAGTCTTCTCACCAAAGGCCTCCACAGCCTTTTCTGCGGCTTCGGTCACTGTTCCGATTCCGCTGACCTTCTCAATCTCTTCTTCCATTCCTTCACCTCCACTCTCCCGGTGCAGGTTTTATCAAACCGCTCCAGCTTTCTTTCCATGTGGCAGGCTGCTAAAACCCACAGTGCACAAAAACGGGCGTTGGAACTCGTCCTCCGCCCGTTTTTTAACTGTACCGAAACAGTCAGTCTATTACTTCTTTGCAATGTACTTTCTGATATCGAGTGCAATCGCAACTACGATAACGATACCCTGTGCGATGTACTGGTAGTTTGTATCAACACCAAGGTACTGTAAGCAGGTCTTTAAGATCTCGAATACAAGAACACCGATAAGAACACCAGAGATACGTCCGATACCACCGTTTACGGATACACCGCCGATGGTGCAGGCTGCGATGGCCTCAAGCTCCCAGCCCTGGCCCATATTGACGGAGGAACCACCGGATTTTGCTCCTACAAGGAAGCCGCCCAGTGCGTAGAGCGCTGCTGCTGTCATGTAGATGATGATCTTTGTCTTCTTAGTGTTTACACCGGAAACCTCTGCGGACTGCTCGTTGCCGCCGATCGCATACATATATTTTCCATGAGGAGTCATGTTATAGATGAACCACATAACAAGACCAACCGCAAGGGCGATCAGGAACAGGAACGGGATCGCGCCAAAGAGTTTTCCTTTTGCTACTGCTGTGTATGCGTTATGATAACCACCGATCGGAGTCGCGTTTGTGTAAACAAGGCAGACACCGTAAACGATAAGCTGCATACCAAGTGTTCCGATGAAGGCCGGAACCTGTAAGTAAGAAATTACGATGCCATTGATGAAACCAAAGATACAGCAAATTGCCACACAGATCAGAAGAACCGCGAGAACCCATAAGCCCCAGGCATTTCCGAAATCCGGAAGGTTCTGGAAGAACTTGCCGCTGTAATCCGGCTTCTGAAGTAAGGTACCTGCTAAGCAGGCAGAAAGACCAACCATACGTCCTGCGGAAAGGTCTGTACCTTTTGTAATTAAACATCCGGATACACCGCAGGCGATGATGAATCGCGGAGCTACGTTTAATGCGATGTTGATTAAGTTGCCGCGTGAAAAGAATGTAGGCTGCTTGATCGCAGTAAATACTGCAAGTAATAAAAGAACGACGATGATTCCATTATTGATAAGGAAATCTTTTGCACTTACTTTTTTCGCTGTCATGACTGAACCTCCCTGTAATCTACTTGTTTTCCTTGCCGCTTAAAGTGAATTTTGTGGCAAAGGACATGATCTTCTCCTGAGTTGCGTCTTCTCCTTCCACCTCACCGGTGATGTGACCGTTGCACATTACGATGATTCGGTTGGACATACCGATCAACTCCGGCATTTCCGACGAGATCATAATGATGGATTTGCCCTGTTTTACGAGATCGATCATGATCTGATAAATCTCGTATTTGGCTCCGACGTCGATACCACGGGTCGGCTCATCCATGATCAGGATATCAGGATTGTTTGCAAGCCATCTTGCGATAATTACTTTCTGCTGGTTGCCACCGGAGAGAGACTGGATCAGCGTCTTTCCGCTCGGTGTCTTGATCTTTAATTTCGCAATGCTGTCCTTTACGACCGCATCGACTTCTTTTTTGTTGATCTTACCCATATGGGTGTAATTCTTGTAGGAAGCGATCGCAGTATTGTCATCGATGCTCAGGCATCCGAAGATACCGTTTCCGCGTCGATCCTCTGTGATCATTCCGACGGAGCTGTTGATCGCATCCTGCGGTCTCTTGATGTGAGTCTCTTTTCCGAGGATCTCCACGGTACCGCTCTCAATGTGGCGCATTCCAAAGATCGCTTCCATAAGCTCGGTTCTCTGCGCTCCTACCAGTCCGCCAAAGCCCAGGATCTCACCTTTCTTTAATTCAAAAGAGCAGTCCTTGAAGGAATTCGGCAGAATACTTGTCAGGTGGCTGACCTTTAAGACCGTCTCATCCGTCCGGTAATCATCCTTCGGCGGATAGACGTTATTTAACTCACGTCCAACCATCTGTTTTACGATCTCTTCATCAGAGATATCATCGATTGCCCAGGTTCCAACGTATGTACCGTCTCGCATGATGGTGATATCGTCGGAGATCTGGCGGATCTCAGCCATCTTGTGGCTGATATATATCATAGAAACACCTCTGGATTTCAGATCTCTGATGATCCGGAATAATGCTTCTACCTCGTTATCAGTCAGGGAGGACGTCGGCTCATCCAGAATTACAAGATTTGCACTCTGGCTGACCGCTTTCGCGATCTCTACTGACTGCATCTGTCCGATTGATAATGTGCCGAGCTTTGCTTTCGGGTCAAAATCCATCTTAACATCCCGAAGCCATTTCTCAGCTTCTTTGTTCATCGTCGCATGATCAACGACCTTGACCGGTCCGTAGTTTTTCATCGGATACCGTCCAAGATACATATTCTCAGCAATGGAGCGCTCAGGAATCGGCTGAAGCTCCTGATGAACCATGGCAAGTCCTTTGCGAAGCGCATCGTCCGGGTTTGCGATTTCGGTCTTTACACCGTCAATATAAACTTCGCCTTCATCCATTTTGTAAATTCCGAAAAGACATTTCATCAGTGTCGATTTACCGGCACCGTTTTCTCCCATCAGTGCGTGGACCGTTCCGGGGCGGACCCGTAAATTTACTCCGTCAAGTGCCTTAACACCTGGGAAGGTTTTTTTGACTCCTCTCATTTCGAGTCTGTACTGTTCTGCCATCCCAAAACTCCTTTCAGTTACACTCCCCCGCATTTCCGGGTGGCATATTTTAATCAACGAACCGGATGTGTTAGACAACACACCCGGTTCTCATTTGTTACAGTATCAATTACTTTAACATATCAAGGATTTCCTGAGCGTTATCCTTTGTAACCTTCTCGTAGTTAACCATGTTGACTGCGTCAACTTTCTCACCGCTTAAGAACTTAACAGCGATATCGCTTGCTGCCTGAGCCTGTGCGAAGTGGTTGTTGAATACAGTACCTGTCTGCTTGCCGTCGATTACGTTCTGAACAGCCTCTGTCAGAGCGTCAACGCCTACAAGGTAGATATCCTCGTTAACTTTACGTCCTGCTGCTTCGATTGCCTGTAATGCACCAAGTGCCATTGCATCGTTGTTGCAGAAGATTACTTCGATCTTGTCGCCGTACTGGTTTAAAGCATCCTGTGCGATCTGCTGAGCCCTAGCCTGATCCCAGTCACCACGCTGTTTTAAGAGCTCCTCAACTTCCATTCCTGCGTCTGTAAGAGCCTTAACAGAGAACTCTGTTCTGTACTGAGCATCTACGTTCTCCGGGTCACCCTGGATCATGATGTAGGAAACTTTGCCGTCGCCGTTGATATCGCCCTTGTTTGCAGTCTCAAGGATCTCTTCGCCCTGGTATGTACCGGACTGTCTTGCGTCACAGCCTACGTATGTAGCGTTAAGACCTTCAGATTCCCATCTCTCTTCTTCTGCTGCGTCCGGCTCACGGTTGATGTAAACAACCGGGATACCAGCTTCTTTACACATATCTGTGATCTCCGGTGCGGAAGAAGCCTGTACAAGGTTTAAGATCAGAACGTCATATTTCTGTGTGATGAAGTTCTGGATCTGGTTTGTCTGCTCTGCCTGATCGCCCTTACCATCCTGAACGACTACGTTCTCAGCCTTGAATCCAAGGTCCTCTGTTAAGTAGCGAACTAACTCTGTTCTGTAAAGAGTCATGAAGTTATCATCGAACTTGTAGATGCTGATGCCGACTTTCTTGTCTGCTACATCTGTGGTTGCTGCTGCGGCTGCAGCTGTTGTTGCAGCTTCTTTTGCTGCCTCGGTAGCTGCTGCTGTTGTCTCTTTTGCTGCCTCAGTAGCTGCTGCTGTTGTTGCTGTTGTGGAAGAGCTTCCTCCGCATCCTGCTAAAGACAGGGCCATCATGGAAGCCAGTGCCATTGCTGTTACTTTCTTTGTCATTCTCATGTTTTGAATCCTCCCATTCAAAAAATAATTTTGACCGTTTAGGCATTTTTCCTTAACGATGAATTCATTATAGCCTGCCTTTGTGCATTTTTCCATACTATTTTTTATGATAAATTATTAAAATTCTTTGATTCCTGTAAAAAAACCACAATTTTTTGTCATATCATGGCAGAAATCAGCTTAAATATAACAGTACAGGCATGCGCGAGGCGGCGCATGCCTGTAAAAAATGATGTCAGTTAGCAATGATATGCTGGGGACACCAGAAATATTTTTCCTGGGTCACCTCTTTTCCCATTGCGAGCTCCTCCGCCGTATCGAAGATTCTCTTCGCGTAGATATCCTTGCTGGACTCAACCGTCCCAAAGAGTTTTCCCTCGCGGAACGCCTCCTGACCGGCCGGTGTCCCGTCGATCCCGACAAGCTTGATCGTCCCGGCGACGATCCCCGCCCGCTCGATGGCATCAATCGCACCAATAGCCATGTCATCATTGTTGCAGAGCACAAGCTCGATTTTATTCCCATAATCCGAAAGCCACTGTTCCATGAGGGCGGAGGCCTGGTTTCTCTCCCAGTTTGCGATCCCGCCTGTGATCTTCTCGATCGGAACACCGCCGTCCTTCAGAGTCTCGATGGACCACTCCGTGCGGATCAGGGAATCCTGGTGGTTCGTCTCCCCCTCAAGGAGGACATAAGAAACAACCCCGTCCCCGTTCCGGTCAAGGGTTGACGGATTCTTCTGGTAGGCGTCCACGAGGATCTGCCCCTCCAGCACCGCGGACTCCTTTGCGTCCGCCCCTACATAGTACAGTTTCTCCCAGCGGTTCATGTCCTCCGCGACCGGCTCCCGGTTGAAAAAGACAATGGGAATATCCGACTCCATGGCCTGATCGATCACGCCGGACGCGGCAGAACGGTCCACCATATTGACGCAGAGCACGTCGCAGCCAAGGTCGATCATGCGCTCCGCCTGGCTGTTCTGCGTGAGCTGATTTCTCTTCGCATCCCGGACATCCAGCGTCACGCGGACCCCGGTCTCTTTTTCATATTCCTTCGCCGCCTGCTCCATGGAATTCCGGAGAGTGCCGATGAACGTGTCATCCCCGCGGTATAACAGGACACCGATCCGCAGGGACGTCTTTTTTTCCTCATGCCCTCCGGTCTTTTTCGCGTACAGCCAGGCGCTTCCCCCGAGAAGCGCCGTCGCCGCAATGGCAAGGATCAGAACATTTCCCTTTTTCATACCTGCCTCCCCCCTATTCCATCGGATATAGCATCTTTTCGAAAATCCCACTCCTTAAGATCTCCCCGTCGATATACTCCGGTGTCAATGTGATCCGTTTTTCCTTCCACTCTCCCCCAGCTGCCTGAACCGCCTTTTCAACACTTAAATACCCCTCGTCGAACCGGTTCCATGCCATCAGACCCTTGACGATCCCCCGGTCGAGCTGGTTTAAGAGCGCCGTCGTGCTCCCGATCCCGTAAAGGGCCGTCACATGCTCCCGGTACACACTGCTGCCCTCCAGGATATCCGCAAGCTCGGATAAGGCACCAACATCCATGCCGACCGCCATAAAATCACCGCTCTCCGGATATACCGTTTCCTCGATAGCCTTGCGGTATGTGTCCTCTGACTTTTTCTCGATCAGACGTACGGTAAAACCGGCGGGGTCCAGCACAGAGCGGATCCCGTCATACGCGTCAAGGTTCCCCGTGTACTCCATTCCCTCGGAGAACAGGCATACCGGCACAGCCGGATCCTCGCTCTCCGCAATCTTCTCCCCAAGCGTCCGTCCCATCTCGTAGCGGTCCACAGAGATGGAGCACGCCACCGAGCTGTTGATCGCCGTGGGACCAAGAAAGATCACCGGGCAGCCTGGCGAGATCTCATCGAGCTTCATGACCGCGAGATCCTCGCGGACCGGTGCAAGGATGATCGCATTCGCTCCGTCCTTTATTTCACGGACGATCAGTTCTTCCTGCTGTTCCTCATCGTTTTCCGCGTACAGCGTGATGAAATTGACATCCGCCTGATACTTCTTCTCCGCCATATCCATGCCCGCGCGGAAGCTCCCATAATAGTTGTCATTCACGTTGTCTATGATGACGGAGATCCGGCAGATCTCCCTCTTTTTTTCCTTGATGATCAGATCCGTGGACGACAGCAGATAGAGCATCACAAGGAGAAGGACGCCGGCACACCAGCTGATTTTTTCTCTATTTGACATGGATCTTTTCCCCCTCTGCAGTCTCAGCGTAAGGCACCGCCCGCATGTGGATCGTCACGACCGTCCCCTCATCGAGCTCGGATTCGATGGACAGACCGTATTCCTGTCCAAAATACAGCCGGATCCTCTCATTGACGTTCCGCACCCCGATCCCGGAGCCGCTTCCGGACTTCACATGCGGCTTATCCATGAACATGCCTTTCACCTGCTCCTTCGTCATCCCGAGTCCGTTGTCGGAAACCTTCATATAAAGATCCTCCCCGTCCCGGTACACCCGGATCCGGATCTCCCCATCACCGTCCATAAACTCCATTCCGTGATAGACCGCATTCTCCACGAGCGGCTGGAGGATCAGCTTCACGCTCGCGAGCTCCATGACATCCTCATCCGCCTCGATCTCATAAGTAAAACGGTTCTTAAACCGCATGTGCTGGATCATCAGATAGTTTCTCACATGTTCCAGCTCATCCCGAACGGGAATAATGCTCTTCCCACGGCTTAAGCTGATCCGGAAGAATCTGGCGAGCGCCGTCACGACCTTCACCGCGTCCGCCTGTTTCTCATTCTCGATCATCCAGACGATGATATCGAGGGTGTTGTAAAGGAAATGCGGGTTGATCTGCGACTGTAAGACATCAAATTCATTTTTCCGCTTGGATTCATGCTCCGCCACGATGTCATCCATCAGATGCCGGATCTGGGTCGTCATGTTCCGGATGGAGGTGCCGAGGTGACGGATCTCATAGGAACCGCCCACATAGACTTCTGTTTCCAGATTGCCCGCCTCGATCCCATTCACAGAACGCTCCAGTTTTTCGATCGGCGTCGTAATCCTCGTGGAAATGTATGCATTGATGACCGCGAGGATGAATACGACAAAGGCAACAATAAACACGATCAGGATCCTTGTCTTTAACGCGTTTAAGGATACGCCGCCTAGAGCCGCCGCCCCGACGATCTTCCAGCCGGTATACCCGACCGTCTTGACCGTCACGGCACGCCGCTTTCCTTTATATTCCTCCTGATGGATCCCGTCCCTGTATTCCGCTGCCACCTCAAGATTCTCATCCTCGAGCCCGGAGTAGATCAGCTGGGACTGCGGATGGTAGATCAGCTCCCCGTCCGCGCCGAGAAGATAGACATAGCCGCCGTTTCCCAGGGTGACACCGTCAAACAGCTGCTCCAGGCTGTCATAACGGATGTCGATGAGGAGAACACCCTGCTCCGTGGACGCGCCCTCCGTGATCTCCACCGCGCGCGCCGCTGAGATCACCCAGCGGTACTGGTTCTCCCCTGCGTCGAACACCCGTTGGACATGCGGGACTGAGAAATGAAGATTCTCCGTCTTTTTCAACGCCGCCTCAAACCACGGTTCCGCTGCCGGATCTGCCCCCATCTTGAGTCTCGTGGCGGGAACGGCCTCCAAAAGCTCTCCGTCTCTGGAAAACAGGGCGATATTCTCCACATTATCCTTGTTATTGTCGTAGAGAAGCGTCATCTCCTTGTTGACGCTCTGATTCCTCAGGTCCGCATTTTTTACGATCCCGTAGTATGTGGTGTCCGAAAGCTTCATGATTCCGCGGAGCCATACATCCACAGACCGGTTCAGTTGGTCGATCAGGATCTGGTTCTCCTCCTGCATCGTATCCGACATCTGCTTTGACATCCGGCTGTACAGGGACAGCCCGATAAAGATGCTCGCCGCCAGGGCTGTCACCGTAAAGTAGACGAAGATCATATAGCGGATGCTGGTCCGTTTGAATAAGCTGCCCTCATTTTCCGGTTTCATACCTCTCTCCCCCGCCGGCCCTACGACCGGCTTCCTCTGAATTTCGTCGGTGAAACGCCGAATTTTTTCTTAAATACGTAGCTGAAATAATTCTGTTCCTGGTAGCCGACCTTTGCCGCGATCACATAGGTCTTGTCATCCGTCTTATTCAACAGCTCCACAGCCTTATTGAGACGCACATCCGTCAGGTAACCGATATAGGTCTGCCCCGTCGCTTTTTTGAACATCGTCGAAAAATAGGCGGGACTCATGTGCAGCGTCCGGCAGACCTGCTCCACAGACAAGTCCGGATCCTGGTAATTCTCCATGATATACCGCTTCGCGCGCTCCATGCTCTGGCGCGTCGTATTGTCACGCTCCTGGTCCATCGCCCCGTTGATCCTGAGTGCCGCCTCAAGAAGCCATTTTGAGAACTTCTCCCGGTTCATCACCTGCCGGATCATCATAAACGGGTCCGTCCCCATCCCGGTATCCCCAAAAAGCACTCCCATCTCCAGGTCGTACTGCTGGATGAGCTGGACCAGACAGTTCGCGGTGCTGAACATGTAGGTCTGGTACTGCCGCGCATGGACCTTCGCGTCAGACATCCTTCCGATGATCCCGGATACCACGGACCTTATCTTCTCCTCCGGACCGAATTTTACCGCCTGGATGAGGGCAGACTCGTCCTCCGCGGTAAACTGGAGCTTTCCGGTGTTCACCGGCTCCACATCGTTGATGTAGATCGTACTGCCGCTCCCGACAATTGCGCGGTAGCCCAAGGCATCGAGCGCTGACCGGAAGGACTCACAGATCAGACCGAGCTCCGTCCGGCTGTGCCCGATCCCGATCGTTACCGGGATCATCAAGATCTTCCGGATCTCCTTGCAGATATCGCTTAAGATGTCGATCATGCTGGTCTGTGAGTTGTTCTCATCGATCGCCACGATCCCGGCGATCTCCGCGTCGGCCGCCCCGGAGAACGAGAACAGGGAGAATCTGCAGTACGGTTTCAGGTTCTCCTCAAGGATCTGCATCACAGAGATCGGGATCAGCTCCCGCTCCTCGTGGAGCGGAAGGATCAGCTCCCCTGACACTTCGGAAATTTCCGCTTTCACCGCAATGGAGATCCACTTTTTCGCTCCCGCAAGTGGGATATCGTACTGTTCCAGGCGGTCATTGACCGTTTTCCCGTCCATCTGGTGGCTCACAAGATCCTTTAGGAACTGCTCGCGCAGGATCGGCAGGCTGCGTCTGTAGTTTTCCCGCAGAAGGCTCACATCGCGCTTCTGCTCGATCTCCTCGTCGAGGCTCTCCTGGATCCTCCTCAGGATCGCCGTCAGCTCCTCCACATTCACGGGCTTTAAAATATACTCCGTCACATTCAGCTTGATCGCGCGCTTCGCATAATCGAAATCATCATATCCGGAAAAAATGACGATCTTCATCGATGGATACCTCTGGCGGATCTTCTCCGCAAGCGTCAGCCCGTCCATGTATGGCATCCGGATATCCGTGAGGACCACGTCCGGCTCTAAGGCTTCGATCTTCTCCAACGCGTCCTCCCCATTCTCCGCGTCCCCGACAACGGTAAATCCAACCGCCTGCCAGTCGATCTTGCGGATAATGCTCTTACGCACTTCCTCCTCGTCATCCACAAGGATAATTCTGTATAAGTCCATTTCCTGCTCCTATCTTTTAAAAGATCTGTTCCAGATGCTTCCGGATGACCGCCGTTTCCCCATTCTGACAGCCTGCCAGACCCGGAGTGCAGAGAAGGAGCATAACGGCTCCAAAGATTACAGAGCGCCTGCCCCCTCCTGTCCTTTTCTTTCTATTCAACGCAACAAGGTCCTGCATGTATTCCATCCTTTTCATCCGCCCCGGTCACCTTGCCTGTTTCCGTGCTTTTTTATTCGCATACATATTCGCGTCCGCGCGCGCTTTTGTGTCGGAAATGCTCTCCTGCTCCTCGATCAGGGCACTGCCGTATGAGGCACCTGGGAGCATATGCAGCGATTTTTCTGTTTTTCTATGATCCAGTAAAATTTCTCCCTGCAGTATTTTTCCTTCTCCGGTTTCCTGAACAGGACGCAGAACTCATCTCCGCCGATCCGGTAACAGTTTCCATAGCGGGAATACGCCTTTTTCAGACATTCCGCGATCACCTTCAGGCACTGGTCCCCCGCCTGATGACCGTATGTATCGTTGATGTACTTAAAATTGTCGAGGTCGAGGACGATCAGCATCTTATCCTCCGGCTGGAGGTTCAGTGTCCGGTTCAGATAGCTCTTCTGGCTTAAGAGTCCCGTCAATCCATCCAGCTGGTTCCACATTTCATTGCAGTAGAGGTAATAGAGCACTGAGATCAGGGTACTTTGCCATGATATTGACCGGGCGGAGTCTTACCGGAGTCCCATCCACTATCACGGTAACCAGCTCAAAGACCGAAATCACGCCGATCAGGATGAAGGTCAGCAGAAAAGTCCTTCTCTGTCTCGGAAACAGCGTTTCACTGAAATTGACGATCATACACATGAACCCAAGGACAAAACAATTGATAACCGTCAAAGAAAAAAAAATAGAGATCCGGCATATCAGGTTCCTCTCTTTCAGATACTAAACGGGCACGCCGCCTTCCGGCGGCAACGCTGTTACGTATAATTATACTGTGGAAGCATATAATCGTCAAGCCAGCCCTCCGGTAGGTTTACGCGCCCTTTCCCGTCCTGGTCCAGCCTGAACTGTGGTTTTGCCTGTCCTCTTCGTTTTTTATTAAATATCATTATACTGCTTACTACTGTTTCTGGCAATGCTGCGGTCAGGTGTTTTTAAGACATTGGGCTGTAACGAAAAAGAGTGCGCATCTTTGGCACGTCAGTGCCTGTTTTCTAAAAGACATCCAGGTCCATTCCATTCACCACAGGACCTTCGTAACCGGCATTCCGTATCTCCTCAAGGATCGCCTCGTTTCTTCTCGCCATCTCGGCTCCCACATCCACCGTGTTGTCCTGGATCTCCATGTGATAGATCCGGTGGTATGTGACGAGAAGCTTTGGTCCTGCCTTCTTCGCGATCTCTGCAAGATCCACACTCAGGGTGTGAACCTCCCGATGGTATTTCTGCCACTTCGGTTCCCTCGCGGCAAGACCTGCCGTGTATTCTACTTCATGGAGAAGAATATCACAGCCCTTTGCCTTTTCCGCAACGATCTCAAGCGGCGCGGTATCCCCACTGATCACGATCACCCGGTCCGGCGTCGTAAATTTGAAGCCATAGCTCTCAAGCGTCCCATGGCTCACCGGGAAGGCTTCGACCGTCACACGGTCATCCCGGTAGATAACTCCGGAATTTATTTCCTGTGTTTCCACCCGGTATCCCACTTCATTTGCCTTTTCAAAACCGTTGATCCGGAAATCAATATCCACCTTGTAGGCCTTTAGCAAATGCTCTGTCATATCCCGGATCCCTTTCGGTCCAAATACCCGAAGTGGTTCTTTCCGCTCCAGGACCCATGGGGTAAAGATCAGGTCCGGGTATCCTGCCGTGTGATCCGTGTGCAGGTGTGTGCAGAACGCGGTCACCAGCCTGTCCGGGCAAAGCGCGTCGATCCCGTTCCGGTATGCCTTCGCCGCCTGGCGGACGACCCCCGGACCGAAATCAACGAGGTACGCCCGGTCGCCAACAACGACCGCAGAGGACGGACCGCTGGCATCCGGGCACGCGTTCGGCGTTCCGGTACCGAGAAGTACAAGTTTTGTCTCCATCATGATTTTCTCTCCTTTTTCCTTCCGCGCTTCATCCCTGCTTCTGTTCATTTTCATCCTCCACATGCCGGATCGAGATCCCGGTAAAACCGTAAAAGATGCTGAAAAGCGGAGTCAGATATAACAGGAACAGATATGGGAAGAACGCGGACCATGCGACGCCAAGCGTTCCCGCCATGTATACGCAGTACCCATGCCACGGGATCATCGGTCCGGAGAGCGTTCCCGCATCCTCCAGGCTTCTCGATAAAATCTCCGGGGCAATCTTTCTCTCCTTAAACAACGGTTTCATCATGTTTCCGGTCAGGACATGGGACATCGGCTGGGAACAGCTGATCAGGCTTGTGATATAACCGACGAGGAGCGTCGCGAAGATCAGGCCGCCATCGCTGTTAATCCGTCCGGTGATCGCGCGCAGGATGTTGTCAAGAACACCCAATCTGTCCAGCATGCCGCCCATTCCGACCGCGAAACAGATGATCGCCACATACTGCAGCATGCTGCTCATACCGCCACGGTTTAAGATCGTTTTCAGAACAGCCTCCTCAATCTGGGTCGTATAGCCGTTGTAAGCAACACGGATGATGCTCTGGAGCGTCACGCCCTGGCAGAAGAACGCAACCGCACCGGCGCACACCGAGGACAGTCCCAGGGATACGATCGCGTTGACTTTACATAAGAGCAGGACAATGATAACCGCCGCCGGGATCAATGTCACAAGACCAAGTTTAAATTCTCCCTGAAGTGCCTCCGTGTAGACAAGAAGGTTTCCCTCTTCATAACCGCCGGAGGTCTGACTGATCCCGAGAATGACAAACAGGACCAGGCTGATCACAAAGGTCGGCAGCGTTGTCCATAACATGGACCGCACATGATCGTTGAGCTTCGCGCCCGCAACAGCCGGGGCAAGATTCGTCGTATCGGAGAGCGGGCTTAACTTATCCCCGAACATGGCACCGCAGATGACTGCGCCTGCCACCATTCCAGGATTGATTCCCATCGCATTTCCAATCGCCATCATCGCGACACCGGCACTTCCGACCGAGCCGTAGGATGTTCCGGTCACAAGGCTTAAAACGGCGCAGAATACAAGTGTCAACGGCAGGAGCCAGGTTGGATCGATCAGTTTCAGACCGCCTGCGATGATCGTGGCGATCGTACCGCTCTGGAGCCAGGTACCGATCATGACGCCGATCGCCATAAGCAGACATAGTGTCGGAACGACCACACGGATCGCGTCGTAGGCACCACTCACAACATGGTCATATTTGATCTTTAACCATTTACAAAACAGATAGATGATGATCCAGCTGAAAAACAGTCCGATCATCGGTCCTCCCGTCTTCAGCCGGATGCAGACTGCGACTGATCCGATGATCAGAAGCAGGAGCAGAAGCGACTGAGGCATATTCAGTTTCTTTTCTTCACTCATAACAATTTTCTCTCCCCTGAAACTCATTTTTTAATTTAAAGCATTAAACTTTAAAGTGCTGTATTATTATATCGAATATTCAGGAAAATTGCAAGAGCTCACACAAATTAAAATAGCCGGAACCCACAGAAATACTGGATTCCGGCTGTTTTTAACAGCTTATATGAATGATTCGATATAAGCTGCATTTTCGCTTTATGAATTATTTACCCATCTGAGCAGCAACCTCAGCTGCGAAGTCCTCGTTTTTCTTCTCAAGACCTTCACCAGTCTCGAAACGAACGAAGCTCTTAACTTCGATGTTAGCGCTGTTCTCTTTAGCAACCTGTGCTACATACTGAGCTACGGACTGCTTGCCGTCCTCTGCTTTTACGTAAACCTGGTCTAAGAGACAGATCTCTTTCATCTCTTTGTTGATACGACCCTGGATCATACCCTGGATAACCTTCTCCGGCTTGGAAGCTTCCTTCGGATCATTCTGGATCTGAGCCATAAGGATGGATTTCTCATGCTCGATGTAATCTGCGCTTACTTCGTTGCGGTTTGTGTACTTCGGGTTAAGAGCTGCGACCTGCATACAAACGTTCTTTGCCATCTCTTTTACAGCGTCGTTTACAACATCTGTCTGAACGTCAAGAAGAACACCGATTCTGCCGCCTGCATGAATATAGGAAGAAACGAAACCGTTCTCCTCTGTAACCTGTTTGAAACGACGGATGCTCATGTTCTCACCGATGATGGAGATTTCAGAAGAAAGAGCTTCCTTAACAGTAAGGCTCTCATCTGCTGTCCACTTCTCGTCCATAAATGCGTCCATATCTGTCGCTGTTGTTGTAAGAGCCTGAGCTGCTACCTGAGCAACGTATGCCTGGAACTTAGCGTTCTTAGCAACGAAGTCTGTCTCAGAGTTAACCTCAACGATAACAGCTTTC
>ERZ773149.1375-NODE-1375-length-19897-cov-7.279458_pt1 | contig 19897 bp, 18 predicted proteins | sample MGYA00511081_ERZ773149 | MGnify/ENA primary metagenome ERZ773149 (study PRJEB29015, sample SAMEA2737846) | human gut metagenome | biome: human gut; feature: human-associated habitat; material: faeces | place: China | collected 2012 ...
TAGGCGGCGCAAGCCCACGAACAAAGGATTTTCTCCCAAATGCGCATCTGTAATGCGCGCCGGTGGCTTTCGAACCCTTCTGAACAAAATCGCAATTATAAAAAATAAGCCTGACCAAATTTCAACATGATCCTATCAGGCTATTTTTAATAATTTGATCCATTTTCCTTCAGCCAGGCTCTCCTTGCCTTATAATCCGGTAGCACCTTTCCTACCTCTGCCCAGAAAAGAGCGGAATGATTCATCTGCTTTCTGTGTGCCAGTTCATGGACTACCACATAATCCAGTATTTCCGGCGGCATCAGGATCAGCTTCCAGTGGAAGTTCAGATTTCCTTCTCCGCTGCAGCTGCCCCAGCGGGTTTTTGCAGCACGGATGCTGATTCTTCCATAGGTGACTCCCATAATCTTTGCATACCAGGCGGTTCGCTCAACAATCTTTTTTCTGGCAGCACGGCGGTAGAAAGCTTCTACCTCCGGATTTTCTTCATAATCCGCTTTGGGTCTGGCAGCTTTTCTTTGTCTGCGTGTTTCTACAAGAAACCATTTCTCTACGATCCACTCCTGACGTTCATTTACAAAATCCATAAGTGCCTTTTTAGTGATTCCTTTTGGTACCCGGATCAGCACTTTTCCATCTGCCTGTACCTCCAGCCCGATCGTACGTCGTTTGGAATATACTACATCTACCGGGATCGTTCCTTCCTTTTCTCCCTGACGCCATCCAACTTCTATCCTGCTTACCATCTTATCACCCCTCTCATCTGCAAATTTTCTAGTGCAGCCTTCTATCGCTTCCTTCACTTCCCATAGCAGATTTCCCTGATTCAGTCAAAAATACCCCCGGTACAAAATATATCTTTGCACTGAGGGTATTTTTCCTGATCTACTTTATGATTTTCTTTACAGATCATTGATCTGCCTGCTGTTTCAGGCAATTCTTTCTTCTTTACAGCACATCTGAAAAATGAGGCCGCAGCTTCTTAAACATCTTAAGTCCCACCGCAAATACTACAAGGGTGAAGATCCAGTAGTACAATGTCAGCTTCGGTCTTTCCCAGAACCAGTTTCCTGTGATCATGCTGTCTTTGTAACCGGTTACGATGTAATAAAAAGGATTGATCTTAAATAATGGTTCGATCCACGGCAAACGGTTGGTAAACATGGACTCATGATACATGATCGGCGCCATCCAGATACCAAACTGAAGACAGATTCCTACGATCTGGGACATATCTTTAAAAAATACATTAACAGAGGCAGTAAAATATCCCAGTCCCAGCACCAGCATAGACGCTGCAAAGCTATAATAGATCACCTGAATCCAGGAAAGTATCGGCATCCTTCCTGCCACCAGATACATGATCATCATAATAAGAACAAAAAAGCCATGCACCAGCAGACAGGAGATCAGCTTGATCATAGGCAGTATCTCTACTTTAAAAACCACCTTTTTGACCAGATAACTGTATTCCTGCAGGCAGCCTGTGATTCCGTTTAAAGCTTCTCCGAAGAAAAACCAGGGCACAATACCCGGCACCAGCCAGATTACATAGCTGACACCTGGAACCGGAGGCGGGGATTTAAAACCGATACCAAAGATGACCGCATAGATCACAATGGTAACAATCGGCTGGATAAACATCCACACGATGCCGAAGTAGGAACCTACAAAGCGCTTCCTGAAATCTGCTTTTCCCAGATCCCATACCAGTTTTCTTTTTTTAATGATCTCTTTTAAAAGAGACAATGCATAATTCATAAATTCGTTTCCTTATACTCTCATTCTTGGCAAAACAGTCTTAGAACTTAAAAGTATCCTTTAAACCGCTCCACTTCTTGTCCTTGTCAGAAATGATCAGCTCCATGCCTTCCTCGATCGGCCAGTCTACACCAATCTCCGGATCACTCCATAACAGACCGCCTTCATCACCTGGATGATAGAAATCTGTACACTTGTAAGCAAACTCAGCTTCATCAGATAATACTAAAAAGCCATGTGCAAAACCTTCTGGAATATAGAACTGCTTCTTGTTTTCAGCAGATAAAGTTACACCAAACCACTTTCCATAAGTTTTGGAATCAGCACGAAGGTCTACTGCCACATCAAATACGGTTCCGCGCACTGCACGTACCAGTTTGCCCTGAGGATACTGCTTCTGGAAATGAAGTCCTCGTAAAACGCCCTTTACAGACATGGACTGGTTATCCTGAACAAAAGTCATGTTCAGACCAGCTTCCTTAAAATCGTTCTGATTATAAGTTTCCATGAAATAGCCTCTTTCATCCTTAAATACAGTAGGCTCGATTACATAAAGTCCTTCAATGTCACATGTAGTTACTTTAATCTTTCCCATAATGATTCTCCTTTATTTTTTCTTCTGACCCTGGTTCTTTGTTTATCGATCATAACTTATCGGTCATATATTTTCCACATTCATCTGGAAATTTTACCACGTTATCAACAAGTCTGCAACTGTTTATCCCCATAAACACCGCTGTACACAGGCTTGATTTCAAAGAAAACAGTACCTTGCAGACCACTGCCGCCTCAGGCAACCGTTTTACAACCGCAGGCAGACCACCGCAAAGATCCGAAGGATCACGTACACATCCGCTGCTATCATAGTATACAGGATCAGCCTGTCATCTGTATCTGTTCTAACCGCTTTCTGATTTTTAAGAGTAAGCAGGAAAATGGGCAGTAACGGAAGCATATATCTTCCCTGGACTCCCTGAACCATGTTAGAACTTTTAGGTGTCCATGCAAGGAGCATGGAAAACATCAGTGCCCCGAAGATCACCAGGCAGATAAACCAGATCCATAATCGCGCCTTTATCTTTATAATGATCTCTTCTCCCGGCTTTTTAAGCGCTAATAATATCAGACAGACAGTAAGCAGTAAAATAACTAAATAGGGTGTGTTTAACACTGCATCCCGATTGCCAAGGGCTTCTCCTAACATCCCTGAATACAGGCTTTCTCCCTGCCATGCCACTGTATTATAAAACAGCTGCAGTACATGTACCGGCTGATGGATCAGCTCTGCAAAAGAATATCCCGCTTCTTCTGCCCAGGCAACATAGCTGTCACTTTCCTGTGTATACATGGCAACCGTCCTTAAATTTACCACAGCCATAGCCGCTAAAAAGCTTCCCAAAACAGCCACAGCAGAAATCGTCCATTTTTTCCAGTTTCCAAACTTTTTAACTGGTATCAGCAGACAGAAGCCTGCAATGGCACCATATACCATTTTGCAGGGGCCCATTACTGCCATGATACAGGCAAGAAGAACTACATCTTTTACAGAGACCTTTTCTGCCTTATACGCAAGATCCAGGCAGACGGCGGCAAAAAGACCAGAACCTGCCAGTATCACAACATCATAAGACAGCGAAGCTGCCAGATGAAGGCTCATAGGCAAAATGGACACGCCGAAAAATACATTTTTCCCAAAAGACAGACGTTTTATAGTCAAAGTTCCAACTGCAGCAAACAGCAAAAGGTTGAAAAAACGCCCCAGATATAAAAGGGCAATACTGTTAAGGCCCAATACTCTTGCCAGAGTAAACCCCAGTGCCTGAGGCACATAGGCAAGCGGCGTCGTCCGCACTGACGGCTGGCGGGAAACACGCAGCCCTGACATCTTTTCGCTGCTTTCATCATGCACAGTTTCTTTTTTTACAGTACCGCCATCATGGATCGCCTTATAGGTCTCTTCTTTCAAAGTCTGCCCCAGAATAACCGGTGTTCCTTTTTGATCCTCTTTCGCATCATCTGCCGTATTTTTCACGGCATCTTTCTGCTCTTCCTTCCAATCCCGAAACTCCTGATTCACATCCTCAATCCAGTCATCTTCTTCCCGGATATAGATATAACCGTCTTCATCTGCTCCCGGCATCCCTAAAAAACGGTTGGAAAGCTCATAGGCACTGATATAGTGGCTTACTTCATCCGGTGCTGACAGCGGGGCCAAGACAAGCATATACAAAATGCCAAGACACATGATTATTCCAAAGTACAGACCAGGAAGTTTTGATCCACTGAAAACACCGTCAAAAAATTCCCAGTTTTTTCCAAATATGAGTATACCAATACCAACCAGCACCACCATACTCAGGAAAAACAGGCCCCCATACCAGCCATACAGCCATTGGTGACCTGTTTCCGTTACAGATGCACGTACATCCAAAAAATGCCATACTCCCAGAAGAAACACAGCGAAAGGCCATAAAAGCCAGATCGATAATTTCTTTTTCATCTTTTATTCACCTTTCCCACAGGTTTCCAGTGCAGCCTCACGTTTTTCCAGGGCTGCTTCCTTCTCTTCCAGAAATTTCTGCTCCAGAGCCATCTTCTGGATCAGCTCTCTCTGCTTGCTTTCAAGCTGGGACAACTGGATCGTCATTCCAAATGCTTTTACGATCAATAAAAAAATCATAAACAGGAACAGAAAGTTCGGTGTGGAATAAATACCTAAAAGTCTTGCGCAAAGATCCGCTGCTCCCGGTACCACTGCAAACACCACAAGGATCAGGGACATGATCACCCAGAACATGGCAGCTTCGATCTGCACTTTCGCCTGACGTATTTTTCGCATCATAAATGTCATTGTGATAACAGAAACTATGATCAGCACCACACGAAGCATTATTGTCATCATCTTCTGTCACCGCCTTCTTTTTTCTCCAACCAGTATTCCCGGTTCATGGTGCATTTCATGATCAGCCACATAGGAAGCATGCGGTATGCTTTTCCCATGCGGTATCCCATATATTTAAAACCGCTTTTTATAAACATTCCGGGGATCAGCCATGGTTTGTGCTTTTCTGAAAGATAATGGGCTGTCTGCTTTACCAGACGGATGCCTTCACTTTCAGAATGAATACCGCCAAATACCTCCGGGTGGTCTGCCTGAGAAACAGCCAGGTCAAAATTGCGCTTAAACTGCTGGGTACAGTTATAATTGTGGGAATGGATCACCTTAGCATCAGCCACATAAGCAATGGCATAATCATCTTCCATCACTGCCTTTCCAGCAAAGATCATATCTTCATTGAAAATGGCATTTTTAATAAATCCCCCCTGAAACCAGAATTTCTCCCGGTCATAGGCGCAACACACATTGGAAGCAAAGAAGGTCTTAATACCCAGACGTTTTAAATCTGCCTTTGTTTTTAAGCAGCTTTCCTCCGGATAATTAAAGGAACGTGTATACCGTTCTGCCAGCGGACAGTCTTTATCAGGAAGCTGTCTAGCATAAGCCATAATAACCGCCTCGCCCTCCGGACCTCTCTGCTTAAACGCATCTGTCAGCTTTTCAATTAAAAATTCATCTGCCGGAACAGCATCATCGGTCATAAACACCACGATATCTGCCCTTGAAAACCGCATTCCTCTGTTTCTGGTAGCACCATGGTCAAATTCCGCCTTCGTCAGGTGGTGGACCTGAAGATTTTTTATCCCTTCAAAGCCCTTTTCATTCCAGAATGCCTTTTCTGTATTCATTACAATGATCTTCCCTATGGGATAGGTCTGTTTCTCCAGCATCTTTAAAAGCCTGGAAAATTTCTTACCCGGTTTATAGGTAGGAATCACCACGTCTACCCGCGGTTTTTTGGGAGTTTTCTCACTCCAACTTTCCTCTGTCATTGCCTTATCTCCTTTTCCTCACTCCTGCAGGATCTTATGGTACAAAGGCCAAAACCTGCCGTCAGTCCTGCCATCAGCAGCAGATAGCAAAGCGCTGCCCCGTTAATGCCAAAAGCTCCAACAAGAACTCCTGACAGGAAGAAAGCTGCCACAGCTGCCGCCGCATATACAAAAAACACGGTTTTCTGCCTGCGCATAATAACCAGTGCGTAATACATCAGATTTGCCAGGGCATAAAAACCGCCGCCTAAAACGATTCCTGCAAATGCCCAAAAATAAACAGTCAATGTTCCTTTCTCGCCTCCCATAAGAAGCTCCATAACAGAAAGTGCCCATTTTCCTAAAACAAAAGTACCTGCCATTGCAAGTACAGTGAGCCCCAGGATCACCGCTGCAATACGCACCAGTGTCTTCTTAAACTCTGTGATCTTTTCTTCTGTCCAAAGATCTGTCAGCGTAGTCAGATAGGGACGAATCACAAAATTAGCTACCATATAAATAACAGAGGTAGGCATAAAAATCAAGTTAAAATATCCTGATGCCGCATTGTTCATCCGTGCATCAATGGCATATTTTGCAGACGAAAAAATATAAAAATCCAGGAACACGGAAATAAACAAAAATCCCGTATTTTTAAAGAGTTTCGTCACTTTTCCCCTGGTAAAAGTCCAGTCCACATGGTCCAATGCATGGATCACATCCAGATTAAATAAAAACACTCCCATTGCCTGGGCTGCCACAGCCATAAGACAGGCAAACAGCAGATGTCCAAATGCCCCCAGAGTCACTGTAAATACAGAGACAGAAAAAATCGTTCTGAAAAAATTAGATTTACCTGTAAGGTACAGACATCCCTGACGCTGAAATTCAGACTCATACACATCCGCATATCCGTCAATGATCTTATAGATCACAAGAAGAAGCAGGATCATACATTTTCCCGCTGTATAGTCGCCGATCCCTTTGCGGAAAGCAATGGTCTTCGCGGTCAGAAACAAAGCACCTGCCACCAGTGCAAACATACAGGTTATATTTCTGTGCTCCCGGTATTCTCTGAAGGAATATTCTCCCTTTCCGTCTGTGATCTGAAATGGCCTTATTCCAAAATAAGCCACTAAAAACAGCTGCTGTCCCAGTGTAGAATAGCCAAAAGAGAAAATACCTCCCTTTTCTTCTCCCGCCATGCGGATGACCAGAAAAGAAAGGACCATACTTGCAAAGGCATACACAAAGCTGCCTGCAATATTCCACATCACATTGGCTCTTGCAACATTATCTCCCTTATATAATAACTGTCTGGTAAGATTTTTCATAATACTTGTTTAACGCTTTCTGAAATTTTGGATGACCAGGATAGACAGCAACATACGAACCATATAACTTGCTGCTGTCAATGGCTTCAAATAACTTTCCCCTGCTGTCCGGTCATCAATAGTAACCTGCACTTCCGCGATCTTTGCGCCCTGACGGATCAAAAATGACACTGTATCCGGTTCTGGCCCGTAATTTAAGTTCCAGGCAAATTCCCCGATCATCTTCCGGCTGAACAGACGCATTCCGGAAGTAGGATCCTTGATCTTTGCACCGGTAGTCATCCAGATAGCCGTTCCGATCAGACGGCTTCCAAGCATTCGCATGGACCAGCTTTTCTTTTCTGTTACAAAGCGGGAACCAATGACAATGTCATAGCCTTCATCCATTTTTTCTTTCATGGCCTTAATATATTCCGGGCGGTGCTGTCCGTCGCCGTCAAACTGTACCGCATAGTTATATCCTTTCTGCCATGCGTATTTCATACCGGTCTGAAAGCATCCCGCCAGTCCTAAATTTACCGGCAGGTCAATAAAATTATAACCCCGCCTGCGGCAAATGGCAGCCGTGTCATCTTTAGAGCCGTCATTGACCACCACATAATCCAGTTCCGGGAAGTCCCGGCAGATGTGGTCTACTACTCTCTCAATATTTTTTCCCTCATTATAGGCCGGTATAACTAAAAGTACCTTATCCATTGTCTCTGTTCCTCTGATTATCTTCTGACATTCTGTCCGTCTTTTCTGCTCTTATATCCATGATCCGGTATTACTAGCGCATCTTCAATACGCCTGTGAGAAATTTTACTTCTGCAAGAACCAGAGCCAGAAATGCTCTTGCTGCAGTCATTTTCATTTCTCCCAGTTCCAGATAATGTTCATAATAATATAACTTGCTCTTATGAAGAAGCTCTTGTTTCTCACTTATCTTCTTATAGCTTTTATCAATACTTACAGAATGCGCATGGACATAGTAAGCATCTGTCACTAAAAGCTCTTTTAATCCCATTTTCTTTAATTTCTGTCCTAATATTTTCTCTTCATAATAGAGAAAGACATGTTTATCAAACAGTTCTTTTAAGTCTCCCGGCGTGAAGCAGCCTGTTTTCACCATGAAAAAGGAGCCTGGAAGAGCTCCTACCATGCGGCTGACTCCATCTGCTGCCACTGGCAGCTTATCAAGAGGCGTCTTTAAAAATGCGCCAAACAACCGTCTGGTCACCAGACCTGTATCCAGAAGATCCAGCCAGACTGACTGCAGATCCCAGTAACTGAAGGAAGGCTGTCCCTTTGTATCTACCACCATGGCAGAAGCAACTGCCCCGTCTTCCTGTTTTTCAAGAGCATCTGCCACCCGCAGGATACAGGTATCGCTTACCTGCACATCTGGATTTGCGATCATAATATAATCAGGCTCCAGATATTCCACTGCATAATCGATCCCCGCCTGATTTCCGCTTCCATAACCGCCGTTTTCTGCAGTTCTGAAAAGATGCAGCTGCACCTTTTCTGACATGAACCTTTCTTTAAATTCTCCCAGTTCTTCCCAGGAATCATCGGTAGAACAATTATCTACGATGATAATATTATGAATGGCTCTGCTGTCCTTCCAGCTTTCTGCCAGTTTTTTGGTTGTCTGTGCATCATTATAATTTAATATTACGGCACATATATTCGTGTCTGCGTCCATAGTTCCTTTCTCTCACTGTTTTATTTTTCCATCTATCATTTTCCCTGGCTCTTCTTGCGGTTGTCAATAACCTTCATACCCAGGCGTCTGCTGATAGCAAGGCGAAGGGCCGGGCAGAGTCTTGTCATCTGGTTAAAGCACCACCAAAGCTGCATATACCAGAATTTTCCTTTCTGCATCGGCATGTCTTTCCATGGTGTCATATCCAGATATTTCCGGTACCATTTTCCGTAATGATTGTGGTTTCCGCCGATCCAGGGCCGTTCATCCCCCAGAAAATGGATGATGACCGGCTTTTTCTTCGCTGCAGCAAACTCCTTTTGACCTACCACCCGGTAAGCATCGCACAGCTGCACTAATGTATTATAACGGAAATACCGGTAATTCGTAAAGAAGTTATACCGTGGAGAAAGAGGTAAAATCCGACCTTTTAACGCTCCGTTAATGGTATCCTGGTCACATGCAAACAGACTGCCTGCATGATCTCCATAAAAATCCAGCAGTTTTCCCAGCACATTTTCTCTGCGCCAGCCTGCCAGATCCATTAAGATCACACCAGAGTTAAAATAGGCATCATCTTTTTCCATATGGATAGACTCTTTCATCTCTTTATAAACAGTAGGTTCCATGACCATACCTGCCAGGCAATCCCCCAAAGGCGTTTCATACATTTTTTCAATGGAACTGCAGACAATGGTGTCACAGTCCAGATACAAAGCCTTTGTCACTGTCTGCGGTAATACCTCTGGTGCAAAAAGCCGCCCCATGGCACTGATATCAAAACCTCTGGTATCTATTTTATAAGGAAATCTTTTTTTCAGATCTCCTAGTTCCACTGTATACAACTGACGGCCAAAGCCTGCTGCCAGATCCTTCAGTCTTTTTTGAAACGCTTCACACATCTGGGCCGAAAGCACATAAACATCCAGATTTTTTATATAACGATTATTGTCCAGCAAGGAACATAGCGATGCCGCCAGATGTCCTGCATAACCATCATTGGAAGCATATATAACGTGTACTGCCTGTTCTTTTGCTTTTATAGCTTCTTCCATAATTTTTTCCATTCTCACTATTCCTTAGTTACAGTTCAGCCTTGCGAAGATTTAGAGTCAAAAGCACGTTGAAAACTTGTTTTCATAAGTGTTTTGGACGCTAAATCTTCATAAGGCGGACGCCCAAAGCTTCTTGTCTGCTGCAAGCGGGCAAGAAGATGCAAGGCTGAACTGTAACATTTCTTACGTTCTGTGGTCATTTTATTTACGATTTTACAATACAGGCCCTAAAATGTAAATCCTATATGGCATTTTTCCCCTAATTATGATAAATTAGTAGCAGTATGGTTATGGGGGCATTTTCTTGTAAAAAATAACCCGTAACAAACTGTAGGAGGTTTTATTATGCGAAAGACTTTTAAACATCTGGCAATGGCAGCTTTGGCTACTGCTCTCATCGCAGGATCAGCTACCACTGCTTTTGCATTCAAGGACGACTCAAACAACGGCCCAGGTTCCGGAAAAACTTCGGAAGTATCTTTACAGGCGCCTGGCGACGGAAATTCTTCCCAGTCCCAGGACAACAGCGCTTCCCAGAACATTCTTGTAGAAGATTCTTCCCAGACTGCAGACAACACACAGTCTGAAGCTTCTCAGACAACCGATACTACTGACAACACCACAGCAGCAGAAAATACCACAACTGATACTTCTGCTCAGGTTCCTGTAAACCAGGCTTTCTTACAGGTGCAGCTTCTTCGGGCTTCTGACCAGGTATGGAGTGATCCGGTCCGCGATGATTCCGTTCTTTCTGTAGGGGATGGCGGATTTTTAAGTATGTGTATTTATGCAAACAATCTTCCAGGCGATGTGCTTTACCGTACTTACAGCAGCGCACGTGGATGGAGCAACTGGGCTATGAATGGCGGACATACAGACTGGGCTGCCGGCAATCCAGTTGAAGCAGTACAGGTTCGTTTAAATGGTATTTTCGGTGACCGTTTTGATGTTTATTACCGTTCCAACCTGTCTGACGGTACAGAATGTGACTGGTCTAAAAACGGAGGCACCAACGGTGCTATGGCCAGCGGCCGCATTATTACCGGTATGCGCTTCTCCATGTGGGGCAAAGGCGTTGAAGGCGCTGCCTATAAGATGGACAATCCATTAGTATCTGCTGCTCCTGACGGCATCCACTTTGAAAACGGTACACCTGTATTCAGCAATGGTACCGGTGACAACTTTACCGGATGGGTATGGAACGACAGAGACCGTTATTATGTGGTAGACAATGCCATTGTAACCGGATGGCAGTACATAGACGGATACAAGTACTATTTTGAAGGTGATGGCAAACTGGTAACAGATCTGGAACCTTACTTAAATTACCAGGGACAGTTTAAGATCAAGATCAACAAACAGATGAACTGCCTGACCATTTATATCCCGGATGGTGACAACGGATACATTATCCCGTACAAGTCCTTCCTGTGTTCTACTGGCGATGACACCCCATTAGGCGAACACAAAACTCCTGAAAAATACCGCTGGAGACTGATGAATACAGATGAGTACTGCCAGTACCTGACCCGTCTGGATGCAGGTATCCCGATCCTTCTCCACTCTGTTATTTACGAGAAACCAGATCCGTATACCTTAAAGGCATTTACCTACAACTACTTAGGTGCTACCAAATCCCACGGATGCATCCGTCTGACTACCGCAGATTCCCGCTGGATCTACGAGCACTGCGCACTGGGAACTTCTATCACTGTATATGAGTCCCCGATCCCAGGACCATTTGACCGCCCATGCATCAAAGTCATGATCCCGGATACACAGACCTATGATCCTACCGATGCAAATGTACCGGAAAATGGATTACAGTAGTACTTGACCTATAAAATACCTCCTGACCAGGTGATGTTCCTATCATCTAAGTCAGGAGGTATTTTTTATTGTATATCCAGATATTCTTTTTTAGTTGGCGGTGGATAAGCCTGATCTATGGCTTTGTAATCTTCTTCTGTCAGCTGTATTTTATCTGCCCCGGCATTGAGAAGTGTATGTTCTGCCTTTTTTATCATAAACTACATGGGGGGTGTAAAAAGATTTGATAAATACGGAAAGGAGTTTTAGTAATCTGTTTCCTCCTGGCTGACAGTAAAAGTGGCCGTTCTTTTTTCTTATTTTTTCAGATACTCACCAAGCATCTGTGTTACGCATGTCTGTATTTCATCTATGATCCGTTCACAGGAAGATTTTTTCATGCCAGCTGTCATTCCAACCGCCAGAAGCTCTTTTCTTCCTGGATTTCTTCCATTTCCATCAACTGTGGTCGTATGTTCTCCATAATAAGTATTGCTATAGGTAAGATCGTATGCGGGGCTTAGATTCCATCTGTCGCCTGTTTCATCATACAGATAGGTGAAATTCTTCCAGTGATCATCCCTGTTATGCGCAAATACATTAAAACACATACGCCGGAACATGTTTTCCACATCTTTTTCATTATTCCTTGTTAATATTTTCGTCAGCTTCATCAAGCTGTGGTAATCCAGACTTGGCTGTTCAAAATCTAACTCTAAAAGAGCAGCCGCTGTCAGCATATGGATCCTTTTTCCACCTGGTCTTCTGTCAAATCTTTTTGTTCCAAAATATCCCTTGCACCTGTCAGATGGAAATAGTTTCGTTTCACTCATAGCGATCCTGCACTGTCTTGCACAGCAGGAGTAATCATACTCCATTTTCCCTATGTCTTTCCCATCTATATGAGCCGGAAATTTTATAATCCATTCCTCCCCATGGATCGTTGTCATAATTTTAGGTCTTGCACCGCCGCTGGTGCCTCCCAGGCAATACAATTCATCCAATTTATCTGAATATTCTGTATTCAATATTTTCTGACATTCTTCTGCCAGCTCATCTAAATTCAGCTTCCCTGTTTCTTCGTCAAAACTCTTTTCTGGATAATATGTCAATGCTCCCATTCCGGATCTTCCAACAATTGCCAGCCTATCTATCATTGTCAGCTTATCTGGATCCTGTTTATGCGCACGGATCAGGCGATTCAGCAGCAATCGCCCCCAATTATCAGGAAGGCTATCTGCAAATACTCCAAACAAACCTGAAAAATAATCTTTTGTTGGAATAAACACCTGCTTTTTCAAAGGTAATGAAAAGGGACTGATAGAAAAACCACTTTCCAGCCATTCCTGTGAATATTGAAATGCCGCTTTGTGATCGGCAGTCAACGCCAGTGTTCCCACAAGTTTTTCCTCATAATATACCTGAAGAACATTATCTTCTTTCATTGATAACCTCCTGTATATCCTTGTATGGTACCTGTGTAAAAAGATTTCTCAATTCATCTGCCATGTCCAGTGCCATAGCGATTTTGGTTAAGGATATTAATGATATCTGCCCTGTAGCTTCAAATCTCTTAATAGATCCATAACTTACTCCACTGATAGAAGCTAACTTTTCCTGTGATATGGAGCGGCGTTTTCTGATATTTCGTACACGAAGCGCAAGATTCTGATCCAGTTCTTCCGCTGTTTCCCATATAAATTGTTCCATAAATGCCTCATTGATTTTCTGCTAATATTTTATCCAAAATAGCATTTTTTATATAAAAAAGATAATATTTTATCTATTTATATTTTAGCATTTATTTTTACAGTACACAACTTTCTTTTCCATTAAAAGCGTTTCTGTAACTATATTTTCAGATACTCCGTATACGGCACATCTGGATCTAAGATCAGTCCCCCATGCATAGTGGGAGCCTTAGCCGGTTTCATATAATCCCCGTATTCTGCCGTCAATCTGCCGTCATATCCTACAGGAACTGGTATTTTTCGATTTTCAAAGGGCATATAAACCGCCTCTTTAAACCATTCCCGCCTCCAGGTGTTTTTTTCCAGATAACGGATAAACACCGTATCGCAGACATATTCTGTCTCTTTTCCTTTAAAACGGGTGCAAAGCTTTTCATAACCTTTGTAGGCTTTTCTCATAGGAATATGGAGAAGTTTTCCAATTCCATGAAGAATTTTCCCCAAAAACGTTGCATTTTCATAATAGTCAAAACGATACCATGTATACAGTACCATCCAGTAAAATTCTATCTTCTTCGCCCAGCTTTTTCTTCCTTTTGCTGTATCCGGCATACCATCCAAGGGAAAAATATCAATGAAAATACCGCAGTTATACCCCGCTTTTTTATCTTCTTCATTGCAGCCGCAGGTCTTACTGTTGCGTATCTGTGCATGCCCTCTGAGATAATTTTTTTCTGTATACACAGTCTGGAGAACCAGATCTTCTTTCAACCAGTCCGGGGCGATCTGCACGAATTGATCGTAATCTTCTCTCAGCATCACCAGATCAATATCATCATCCCAGGGAATATATCCTTCATGGCGGATGGTACCGATCAAAGTTCCACTGTCAGCAAAGTATTTCAGTCCGTTGGCTTTGCAGATACGCTCCACCTCATCTAGCATTTCCAGCTGTACCGCCCACACACGTTTTGTCTTTTCATCTACCGTATATCCACAGCGTATTTCTTCTTTATAAAATTCTGGTCTTTCTTTCAGCATAGATCATTTTCCTCTGTTTGCTTTTCTATTTCATTTCTATTTTCCAGTTATTTACAATTTTGCAATTTTTATATTTGATTCATTACTGTTTCTTCCATTTTTTCACCGTGATCATTACTGCATACCGGTAAATTTCTGAATGATCTTTCCCAGATAATGATACAGGAACGAATCACGCATTGCCAGAAGTACAACAAAATACACGGCTGCCCCGGTACCGATCTGTATAAAAGTGGTAATTGGTCCCAGTCCCCGAATTTGTTCCAGGAATTGTCCTGTCCATACCACAGCTCCCAACATAACGACTGCCGCAAAAAGTCGCTTCCAGCCATAGGTCACTAACATTTTCAATTTTATAAAATCTCTTCCAAGCCAGAGATACAAAGCTGTAATGAAGCACTCTGCTGCCACAGAAGCTGCCGCTGCACCAGACGCCTGAAAATGAGGGATCAGCAGAAAATTCAAGCAGGCATTCACTACGGCTCCCGCTACGATCACTTTACCACTCTGGGCACGTTTTCCTCCCGGCGTTAAGATCTGGCTTCCAATACAGTCACTTAATCCAACCACCAGTACCAAAGGACTGCACACATACATCAAAAATGTAACCGGCAGATACCCACTGCCTAAAAACCAGGGAATAAACTGCGCCGCGATCCCCGCCAGCCCCAGCATGATGGGCATCGCCATTAAAAGAACAAAATCCAGTGATTCCCGGATACGCTGATGAATCTCTTCCATCCGGCCATTTCCAAATAAATAGGACATGCGGGCGGACATAACAGCATTAAAGGACATGATCAGTATCTTAGCCATATTCACAAATCCGGTGGCATATTCATAATAACCGTTCTGGGATTTATCTTCTCCTGAAAACCAGCCAAGCATGGTCTTATCTAAAATTGTATACACGGAAGTTGCGATCGTGGGAATAAAGTATACCAGTGTTTCTTTTAAATGACGCAAAGGGTGAAGTTCCCTTAAAACAGGCTTTTCCACCTGTCCCTTTAAATAGCCCCACATGGAGATATTTCCAAGCAATCCTGTGGCCGCAGTAAGAGCCACGTACAAAAGCAGATTCTCTTTCTTCCGGATAAAAAGAAACAGCATGGCGATTCCCACCAGTTTTACGGCTGTATTTCGAAGAACGATCAGGGAATACTGCTCCAGCCCACCAAAGAACCAGGAAATGTCAAATGCTACAGCTGTCAGTGTCATGGTAAGAACGATATAGTAAGGGCGGTATTCCCTGGCAAAGCCGATCACAAACAGCCATATAAGCAAGCATGCTGCCGTAGTAGCCCCGCAAAGGATCTCAATTTCCCAGAAAAGTCTGCTGCGGTCTTTCATATCATCCCTGTGTCTTGCGATCTCCCTCTGCCCATAGGAGGCTGTTCCCAAAGCTGCCAGGATTGCAAAATACTGAACCACCGAATTAGTATAACTCTGTACTCCCGTTCCGTCTGCTCCCAGAACACGTGAAATATAAGGCGTTGTAATAAACGGGGTGATCAATGTCATCACCTGATAGATTAAGTTGTAAATATAATTTTTCCGAACGCTGGGTGCTTTTGCCATAAAATTCTCCATTTTGGTAAGGCCAAACTGCTGCCGTTTTCTGTCTCTTGGCTCATTATAACCATGGAATCCTATTTAAGCAAGCGGTTTGCAGACATCTCGCCTGTATCCATTGACTTTCATCTGTCAAATAACTATAGTAATAGTAAGAACTTTTAAAGGGGGATTTACATTATGAAAAAGCCATTGGCTATTCTTGTCACTGCTTTTAGTCTTTCTCTGGGCCTTGCACCTGCGTTGGGTCAAATTCCCGGGGACCTGGTTCTGGAAGCCCAGGCACATCCTGGACGGACCGATTCAAACGGCGGACACAGAGATACAAAAAATAAAAGCGGACTTGGAAGCTATCACTATCACTGCGGCGGTCATCCGGCCCATCTGCATCCAAACGGCGTCTGCCCTTATGCAGGCGGTTCTTCTTCTGGCAGTTCCGGCTCTTCAGGCGGTTCTTCCAACAACAATTCTTCTAAAATACAAGCATCTTCAGAAACAGAAGCGGACATGTTTTCCGCCGGCTGGCAGCATGATGAACACGGCTGGTGGTATCAGGTTTCCAAAGATACCTATTATGCTAACGGAATGATCGATATTGACGGTTCTACCTATCTTTTTAACAGCGACGGCTATATGCTCACCGGCTGGCAGCAATTAAACAGACACTGGTATTATTTTAATACAAGCGGTGCCATGGTAACCGGCGGCCTGACCATAGAAGGTAAATATTACTATTTCGGTTCCGATGGTGTACTGGATGAAACCTACCATGATGCCGTAGATGAACCTGGAGATACCGCATCAGAAGATGATGACGAATATTATAATGATGATTAAAGGATTCCTCTGTACCTTTTCTGAATTTCAGTCGAATTGACTTTGATTATTATAAGATACTTAATACAAATAGACTCTGCCACTTAGGCAAAACGGCTCATAGAAATATGAGCCGAACTTTTTCCCTCCTATGACATAATAATCTAATAATACCTGACGAAAAGGTATTTTGACTTTCCCATTGCTTGTGCTATACTGTGTAATAAGCGCGTAAGAAATAAGTACGAACATCCAGCGCAGCACGAAAGGAGCTCACCTGTGAAATTCGCAGTTACTATTGTTACCTATAACCGTCTGGAATTATTAAAGGAATGCATCCGGCAGGTTCTGTCACAGACCGTTCCATTTTCTTATATTTGTATCGTAGACAATCATAGTACGGATGGTACTGGGGAATACCTGGATGAACTGGTATCTGAAACTGCTTCTTCAAAAGAACAGGGAGCAGAATTTCACATTCTCCACCTTTCGGAAAATATCGGCGGCGCAGGCGGCTTTGCAAAAGGTCTGGAGGATCTTGGGAAAACAGACTGTGACTGGATCCTGATCATTGATGATGATGCCATGATCGCATCTGACTATATAGAACAGCTTCAAAAGGCAATTCTGAAAACAGACTATCTGGCATACTCCGGCACTGTGACCACCGCCGGAGCCATTGATACCACTCACCGGCGTTTTATCCGATGTCCGCAGTTGATGCTTTATGCACCAGTGCCTGAATCTGAATATGCCAAGGCTTCTTTTGAATACGATATCAGTACGTTCTGCGGTCTGCTGGTAAATGCACACATGGTACGAAAGATCGGGCTTCCAAAAACGGAATATTTTATCTGGTTTGACGATACGGAATACTGCCTGCGTTTTCATGACCAGTCCCGGATCTTAAATGTAACCACAGCTGTCTTAAACCACAAAACAGCGCCTGCAGGTTCAGCCCCGGTCATCAGCTGGAAGAACTACTATGGCTTTCGCAATGCTATTGATATCGGCAGAACGTATTCAAAAAACCCTCATCTGTATATGGCATATATCTGGTTAAATCATAAAGCCCATATTGTTCTGGATACGATTGGGCTTCTGTTTGGAAACCAGAAAGAAATACGACGCTACCGTATCAAAGTTTACAAAGATGTTCTGAAAAACCGCCGCAAAAAGCCTGACGGAAAATCCCCGGATTATCTGCCTGGAAGCGGCCCTAAATAAACAGTTGCAGTTCAGCCCGCAACACTAAATATCTTTCACTTCACCATAAGGAGAAAACAACGCATGCAAGCAATCATCCTGGCTGCCGGAATGGGAAAACGTTTAAAGCAGCTGACACAAAATAACACAAAATGTATGGTAAAGGTAAACGGAGTTCCCCTGATCAACCGTACCTTAAGCCAGTTAGAACAGCATGACCTGTCCCGGATCGTCATTGTAACCGGTTATGAAGGTCAGAAGCTTCGGGATCATATTGAAAGTCTGCACATCAAAACTCCCGTTGTTTTCATTGATAATCCTATTTATGACCGTACCAATAATATCTACTCCCTTTTCCTTGCAAAAGACTATCTTCTGAAAGAAGATACCCTTCTTTTAGAATCAGATATTATTTTTGAAGATTCTGTACTGAACAGCCTGACAGATGACCCAAGAGACAGTCTGGCACTGGCTGCAAAGTATGAATCCTGGATGGATGGAACCTGTCTGGTACTGTCTGATCAGGATGATATCGAAGCTATGATCCCAGGCAAAAAATTCCGTTTTTCTGACACCGAACATTATTACAAGACGGTAAACCTTTATAAATTCAGCCGGGAATTTTCCAGAACTCACTATGTTCCTTTCCTGGAAGCTTACACAAAGGCACTGGGAAATAATGAATATTATGAGCAGGTATTGAAAGTTCTGGTAACTTTAGATGATCCGGGCATCAAGGCAAAACGTCTGGATGAAAATCAGCGCTGGTATGAGATCGATGATATCCAGGATTTAAATATTGCAGAATCCATTTTCGCACCTGAAAAAGAGCGCACCCACCTGATCCAGAAACGTTTTGGCGGCTACTGGCGCTATCCAAAGATGCTGGATTTCTGTTATCTTGTAAACAGTTACTACCCACCTGAAAAGATGATGGATGAGATCAAACATAATTTTGATGTTCTTGTCAGACAGTATCCTTCTGGAATGGCGGTAAACTCTCTTTTAGCAGCCAGAAACTTCTCTTTGCGCCAGGATCAGATCGTAGTAGGAAATGGCGCCGCAGAGCTGATCAAAGCCCTTATGGAGCAGGTAAAAGGCAATCTGGGTGTGGTCCGTCCTGCATTTGAAGAATATGCAAACCGCTGTGATAAAGAAAAAGTCATTGCTTTTGTGCCTCAGACAGAGGATTTCTCCTATGATGAGAACGATGTGATGGATTTCTTTAAAGATAAAGACCTTGACTGCCTGGTTTTAGTGAATCCGGATAATCCAACGGGAAATTATATCTCCCGAAACGGTATGCTAAAGCTGGCCCGCTGGACGAAAGAAAAGGGGATCCGTTTCCTTGCAGATGAATCTTTTGTGGACTTCTCAGAAGAAGCAGATCCTACTCTTTTAGTGGAAGAACTTTTAGATGAAAATCCACATATGATCGTAGTAAAGAGTATTTCCAAATCTTACGGTATCCCTGGACTGCGTCTTGGGATCGCAGCAAGCGGTGATACAAAGCTCATTGAAATGCTGAAAAAGAATGTAGCAATCTGGAATATCAATTCCTTCGGTGAATTTTATATGCAGATTGAAGAAAAATACAGAAAAGATTATGGGGCTTCTTTAGAGAAGCTTCGCACAGAGCGGACTCGCTTTGCCAAATGCCTAGGAGAACTTCCTGGTGTACGTGTTTTTCCATCCCAGGCAAATTACCTGATGGTGGAACTGATAAACACAAAGGTCACTGCCACAGAAGCAACCGAACTTCTCTTAACCCGCTGCAACCTTTTCATCAAGGATCTTTCTTCTAAAATAAAGCGTGAAAACCGTCAGTTTTTAAGAATTGCTATCAGGAATGAAGCAGAAGATGATGTATTAGTAAAAGCACTTGGTGAAATTTTAAGTCACTGATTTCATTTCTCAGATCAACAACAAATGGAACATTTAAAAAAGGTGTCTCATTAAATTGCTATATAGTCGTGAAAGGTCCGAAAGCCACCGGCGCCCATTACAGATGCGCATTTGGGAGAAAATCCTTTGTTCGTGGGCTTGCGCCGCCTA
>ERZ773149.1387-NODE-1387-length-19756-cov-8.907720_pt1 | contig 19756 bp, 17 predicted proteins | sample MGYA00511081_ERZ773149 | MGnify/ENA primary metagenome ERZ773149 (study PRJEB29015, sample SAMEA2737846) | human gut metagenome | biome: human gut; feature: human-associated habitat; material: faeces | place: China | collected 2012 ...
AGGGACAAATATGCTTTGACCATAGGTGGTTATTGCTGATTGGAAAAAAGGAAAACTAATCCCCATTTATCAAGAAAAAGAAACTTTCAGGTTGTCGGATTGTAAAGGCAGAGCCTTACGCAAGATGCAGGAGAAAGACTCCGCTCGGGTTAAGGGCGAAGCGCCTTAGCCGGTCAAGGGTGCAACCATTGCCCAGTTAGTGGCGTTTCGCCACTAAGTACTGGGTATTGCTTGTAGCAAAGCTTCACAAGATTAAGCAACTTCGTTGCAATTCCCTTCGGGAAAAGAACTAAATATTGTTACGATAAACAGACTGAGTAGAGAGATTCACTTTTACGGAAATAGAAAAAGCATATTATGTTGAGAAATATTCAGACCATGTGGACGGTCAGAATGAGAGAAACCGGAAAGCAAGACACTATGACCGAGTAAAAACGATTGATGCTATTCTTGAAAATAATAAAACGTGTCCGGAAGAAACTTTATTACAGCTTGGAAACATGGACGGTGCGGTGTCTGCTGATGTGCTTGCACAGGTCAGTGCAGAATATTTCGAGGAATTTAACAGACGGTATGGTTCCCATGTTCATATACTGGACTGGGCTTTGCATCTTGATGAAGCAACACCACATATTCATGAACGGCATGTATTTGATGCTGTGAATCAGTATGGAGAATTATGTCCCCAACAGGATAAGGCATTGGAAGAATTTGGCTTTGAACTTCCGAAGCCGAATGAGAAAAAGGGAAAGTACAATAACCGGAAGATGGTTTTTGATGAAGAGTGCAGAAAACTATTTATCAGCATCTGTCAGAATCATGGACTGACGATTGATGTTGAGCCGGTGTATGGCGGTGCAAGCTATCTGGAGAAGCAGGATTTTATCATCATGAATCAGAAGAAACGCATTGAGGAAAAACAGGCTGTTCTTGATGGTCTTGTGATGAAGATAGAGGACGTAAACGCAGTCATTGAAGAAGCAGTAGACCTTGCTTATGAAAAGGCTTGTGAGGTTGTCACAAAGCGTGTGAAAGAGGAAACAGTGAAGCATGATGTTGATGTCGTAAAGGACTATGGAGAGCTTTTACAGCAACAGCCGAAAGATAAACTCAGTGATAAATCAAAGTCGGTGGCTTCCAAGGTCGTAAATGCGATTGTACGAATGCAGGAAGAGAAAACAAATTATATTGATGGTGGCAATTTCAAGGCGAGAATAGGAAACACTACCTACCTTGTCGGGGTGTTCTTCAACAAAGCAAAAAAGGTAACAATAGAGGACAGAATGAAGAATTTAATCTGTCAGGAAGTGACAGCAGGCAATTTCTAAGGCTGTACACTACAAAAACAACTCATTTTTTAATGAATTATCATTCTCTGTATTGACAAAACGCTTCCTAACGGTATCTTTTATACAAATTTTCTTTGTAAATTTTTCTGTAGAAAGAGAATATACGTCTTCTTCCGTCATTTTGAGAAAACTTATATCTAAAACACTCGTACAAATCCACAGCATCGAAAAAAGCATTGACAGATACGCAATATGTGAGAAGATAGAAATAAGCCCCGCAAAGGGGCAAAAATAATACAGGAGATATGCATTTATGGCTTCAACCTATCGAAAGAGATATAAAAAACGAAGAACAAGAAAAGAACAGCTGCAGATGCGCATTTTAATGATTCTCATTGCCGTAATTTTGCTTGGATCCATTCTGGGAATCATACATAAAGTGAAGCAGGAACGGGCGCAGCAGACGGTGTCTGACAGCAGCTGGGATATTACAGATAAAAAATACGTTGACCAGAGACCGGAATTAGACGTGGAACTGCTTCCGGTCAATGAATATTCCCGTCCGGGGCTTGCACTTAAAAAGGTTCGTGGAATTGTCGTTCATTACACGGCCAATCCGGGAACGACTGCCATCCAGAACCGGAATTATTTCGCAGGGCTGGAACAATCTCACCAGACCAAGGCAAGCAGTCATTTCGTGATCGGGCTGGATGGAGAAATTGTACAGTGCATTCCCTGCAATGAAATCGCATATGCATCCAATAACCGAAACAGTGATACAATCGCAATCGAATGCTGTATTCCGGATGACACCGGAAAATTCAATGACAGTACGTATCAGTCATTGATCCAATTGACAACCTGGCTGATCGGAAGATATGATCTTGGAATTGAAGATGTGATCCGGCATTATGATGTGACAGGTAAAAACTGTCCGAAATATTTTGTGGAACATGAGAGTGCATGGGAAGATTTTCATGATGATCTGGCGGCTTACATCGAAAAAAATGGAGTGGACAAAGAATAAAAAATCATCTACAATAAATTAAATATAGGAAGTATTCTGAATAATTAACGGAACAGAGGAGAAATTTTTGATACAACTATTTACGGAATTACAGGAAAAGAAAAATGTAAGGAGTAATCTGAGTGCTCTGCGTGCCAGCCTGAAAGAAGCAACGGAAGAGCAAAAAGCGCAGGCTATAGAATTTGTACGCGGGCATGAAGATCTGGTGTTTGGATTTTTACAGGAAGAGGATGCAAAGACGCGGAAGAATGCAGCACTTCTTCTGGGAGACCTGGCAGTACAGAATGCGTTGCAGCCGCTCTGGAAAGCATATACCCGGGAACAGACACTGTTCGTAAAAAGTGCATATCTGGAAGCCATGAAGGCACTTCATGCAGAAGAAATCCTTTCGCAGCTGAAAGATCGTCTTGCAGAGCTGGAAGGAGAGCCGGTCACAGAAGAAAACCGGAAACACCGGGAAGCAGAACTGCGGGCACTGCGGGCAATCCTGATTCAGTATGAAGGAATCGATACCCATCATTTTGATATAAAACAAAAGAACAATCATGTACTTTTGGTGACAAACCGCAATCATCGCGGAATACTGGAAAATCAGACCGGTGGAAAGGCGCATCCGCTCGGTGTGATTGTACAGACGGATGATCTGTTGCAGCTGTTGCAGATCCGCACATATCGGGACATGTTGTTTTTACTTCCGGTCAAAGGACTTCTGGAGCAGGAACCGGAAAAAGCAGCAGAGACGGTGTGGAAGCCAATGCTTGCAATCTGTGCAAAATACCACCGGGAGGACAAGCCATTCTTTTTCCGGATTGAGTGCAGATCCGCAATGACACTGGAACAGAGAAGTCGGTTTGTCAAAAAGCTTGGATCTGCCATTGAACAGTTGTCGGATGGAAAACTGGTGAATTCTCCGGGGGATTATGAGGTAGAACTTCGACTGATTGCAAATCGTGAGGGAAAGTTTTTCCCGGCACTGAAATTTTATACTATTCCGGATCACCGGTTTGCGTACCGGAAACATGCAATTGCCGCTTCCATGCACCCTTCCCTTGCGGCATTGATTATGGAACTGGCAGCACCATATCTGAAAGAGAATGCGCAGATTATTGATCCGTTCTGCGGCGTGGGCACCATGCTGATTGAGCGGGATATCCGTGTTCCGGCACGTGAAAAATATGGTACGGATATTTTTGGAGAGGCAATTGACGGAGCACGGGAGAATGCGGCTCTGGCAGGAGAACAGATCAATTTCATACACAGGGATTTCTTTGATTTTAAACATGATTATTTGTTTGATGAGATTGTAACCAATATGCCGGTGCGGGGAAAAATGACGCGGGAGCAGCTCGACAGTCTGTATGAGAAATTTTTCCGGAAAGCATTAACCATTCTGGAAAAGGAGGCTGTGATTGTAATGTATACAGGAGAGATTGGATTTGTGAAGAAACAGCTGCGTCTTCACAGGGAATTCTCTCTTTTGGAAGAATATTGTATGCAGAGTAAGGCAGGATGTTATCTGTTAATTATAGGAGTAAAGAGGTAATGGCATGAACGATGATACGAATCTGATAGATATATCAATGTTACAGCAGCTGCAGGATCAGTTTTGCTGTGCAGATCATTTGTATCTGATGTGTGTGGATAAGAATAAAGGTGTTGTGACAAAACCGTTTGGAACAGAAGAACAGGTGGGGTTTTTACGGACACAGGTAGATAAACATGCCTACATGGAACTGGTAGACCAGATGCAGCATGACCGGATGGAAACGGTTGTGGAGCGGGAAACAGCACAGGATTTCATGAAATTGTGTGCTGTTTCCACAAAAGTAGAAGATCAGCTGCAGGTTGTCTGGATTGTTATGGGCATTATAAAGGAGCGGCTGACACCAGAGGTTCATCTGCCGGAGGGAATGCTTATTACGACGGAGGAGCAGTTTTACGCATCGGTAGAATTTCTATCACTGCTTTCCGGACAGTTGTTTGAGAGTCGCAGAAATCAGATGATCGCGCAGAAAGCGGTTGAAAAGAGTTCTGTTTCCGAGCTGGCGATGGAATACCAGCTGCACCGCAGCCGGGCAATGACCGAAATTTTGCAGATGATGGATTCGGATAACAGTTTTGAAAAAGTGGCTGAGGATATTTTGCGGGAGACATGTGAAAGTCTGGAAATTTCCGGTGGATGTCTGTTGCGCGAGAATACAGGGGAAAATACGGCAGACATGATCTGCGAGTATACAAAAGAACCAGACAAGTCCATTCTTGCAGAGGGGCAGCATATTCCGATCGGTGCACTGCCGTTTTATAATGGTAAAACTTATATGATCTCATCGGACTCCATCATGCCGGAACCGTTTGCACATTTATTTAAAACCTGTCATATCAGTGCCGGAATTTTTGAACCGATTGAAATACAAAACCGCACGGCGATGTATTTTTGCGTGTATGATAATGAAAAAACAAGAATCTGGGAGAACAGAGATATCAAATTTGTCAGTGATGTGCGAAGAGTTGTGCAGAGCATCATGCTTAAAAGAATTGCAAAGAATTCGCTGGCAAGTTCCTATACATCTTTAGAGGCGATTCTGGAAAATACCGGATGTGGAATATATGTGGTTGATTACCATACCCATGCAATTCTTTATATGAATCACAAATTCAAAGAACTTTTCTCTCGCAGTATCGCGGGAAATCATCTGGAAAAAATGCTGTTTTCCGACCGGGAAACAAAGCGCAGCCAGTATTATGAGGAAATTTATTCGGTTGTTGAGGAACGCTGGCTGGATGTGCATAAGACCGAGATTGACTGGGTGGATGGCAGAAAAGTTGCCATGTGTACACTCTATGATATTACCGAAAAGAAAATTTATCAGAAAGAAATCGAAAATCAGGCGAACAATGATTTCCTGACAGGGTTGTTTAATCGCATGCGCTGCGAACAGGATCTGGGACAGTTTATACGAAAGACCCGGGAAAAAGATGCAACAGGAGCGTTGCTTTATATGGGACTGGATGATTTTAAGCATATCAATGACGGGCTGGGACACCAGTATGGGGATATTCTGTTGAAAGCGATTTCCCATAGCCTGCGCAGGATAGATGGGATTGAGAATACCTGTTACCGCATGGGAGGGGATGAGTTTGTTGTGATTATTCCGGATTCCGTGTATCCGGAGCTGGAACGGATTGTCAGGGAAGTGACATCCATATTTAAGAAACCATGGTTTTTAAAGGGAGAAGATTATTATTGCACCATAAGTATGGGGATCGTATATTTCCCGAAGGATGGAGAAACGGTGGAAGAACTTGTCCGTAAAGCAGATATTGCCCTGTTGTCGGCAAAACGCAGGGGCAAAAACCGCGTGGAATACTATGATGGGATGGACGCATCTTCCTCATACCGCAGACTGGATCTGGAGAAAAATATGCGTACTGCAGCCATGAATGCATGCACGGAATTTGAAGTGTTTTATCAGCCGATCATTGATGTCTGTCAGCCGGGAGAGCCATGCTGTGGTGCGGAAGCATTGATCCGCTGGAATTCAAGTGCACTTGGATTTGTGAATCCGGCAGATTTTATTCCACTTGCGGAATATCTGGGACTGATCAATCCAATCGGGGAGTATGTCATGAGAAATGCGGCATTGCGGTGTAAATACTGGAATGATATGGGGCATCCGGAGTATCATGTCAATGTAAATTTGTCGGTTGTACAGCTGTTGCAGAATGACATTGTAAAGAAGGTTGCAAAGGTTCTGGAAGAAACCCGTATCATACCACAGAATCTGACATTGGAAGTAACGGAAAGCCTGGCGATTAATGATATGGTCCGGATGAAGAAGATATTAAGTGAGATCCGGAATCTTGGTGTACGCGTGGCACTGGATGATTTTGGAACAGGATATTCATCCCTCAATCATATCCGTGAGATGCCTTTGGATGTGATCAAGATTGACCGTTGTTTTATTGAACATCTTGGAGAGGACGACTTTTCCAATGCATTTGTGCGGATGGTATCGGAACTGGCAAATGCCATCAATGTACGCGTATGCGTGGAAGGTGTGGAGACTAAGCGCCAGAGAGATATTGTAAAAAAGATGGGAATCCGTATGATTCAGGGATTTTTTTATGGAAAGCCGATGAAGATTGAAGAATTTGAAAAGAAATATCTGATATAAGGTGAATGCTATGTATGCAGAAGAACAGGTTTGATTGTCAATGGGAGGAAAAATGCTTAATCTGAAAGGACAGTCTGATAAGAAAAGTAAAAATATAATTGGTATTATACAAAGCTGCCTTATCCTGGTATTGGTAATTCTTATTATTTTTATGATGATACAGATTAGCTGGTTACAAGGGACAGCGCGTGTAATAAATTATGCAGGTCTGGTACGTGGAGCTACACAGCGTGAAGTAAAATTAGAAATTACAGAAAACCGGAATGAAGAATTAATGAAATATTTGGATGATATTCTGAGTGGGTTAAGATATCAGGATGGACATTATGAACTGGTAAAACTCTATGACAAAGAATATCAGGAAAAATTAAAAATTCAGAGTGATTACTGGGAAAAATTGAAAACAGAAATTGAAGCCGTAAGAAGTGTGGGATATGAAAATACAGATATTGTCTATATGAGTGAGATTTATTTTAAGATGGCAGATGAAACTGTATTTGCAGCAGAAAAGTATTCCGAAAAGATTGCCACAAAGATTCGCACCATAGAGATTCTGTCTGCGTTTGATATGCTGTGTCTGGTGATATTGGTTATTGTGCAGACCCTGATGGCAATGAAGATGGCGGTGAAAAATAAGCTGTTAGAACACAGGGCATATACAGATGCCCATACCGGATTGCCAAACAAAAGTGCCTGTAAGGAACTTCTTGGTAATAAAGAAATAATTAGTGAGCCTACCGCATGCATAATGTTTGACCTGAATAATTTAAAGACGGTAAATGATACAATGGGACATTCGGCAGGAGACCAGTTAATATTGAATTTTGCCCGGCTTTTGCGCAATGTGATTCCGGAAAAAGACTTTGTTGGAAGATATGGTGGAGATGAATTTATGGCAGTTATTTATCATACAAGCCAAACAGAGGTTGAGGAAATATTAAAATGTTTATGTCTCGAAAAAGACCGGTTAAACAACAGGGAAGACAAAATGCTGATTGACTATGCTTATGGATGGGCATTATCCGCAAACGACGGTAAATATACAATTCAGACATTGCTCGATAAGGCTGACTCTTATATGTACGAAAATAAAAAATTATGTAAGAGATATAAACGGATATCTGAGGTTGAATCTTTTTAGTCTTATAACAGGGAATCAGCATCTGTCAAATGCTGGTTCCTTTTATTTATTTTATCAGAAAGGAAGAGAAGCCGGCAAAGGTTCGGGAAGAAAACAGGCTTTGAGGGATGTCCTGAATGTGATCCATGAAAAAACCTCTTGCATTTCCGGAGAGGGTGTGTAATATAGTACATGCAGCGGCAGATTGGGGGCACCACCTTCAGTCGCTATATAAAATTAATGCACAAAGGGATACGATAAGGAGGATGTTATGTACACAGCATTAACAATTGCTGGAAGTGATTCCAGTGGAGGCGCCGGCATTCAGGCAGATATTAAGACAATGACAGCAAACCATGTTTACGCAATGAGTGCGATCACGGCTTTGACTGCCCAGAATACGACCGGTGTAACAGATATTATGGAGGTAACCCCGAAGTTTTTGGCAGAGCAGCTGGACAGTATTTTTACGGATATCTATCCGGATGCGATTAAAACCGGAATGGTTGCTTCTGGTGAACTGATTGGGACGATTGCGCAGAAGCTGACAGAGTATCACGCAAAAAATATTGTCGTAGATCCTGTCATGGTGGCAACCAGTGGGGCAAGACTGATCAGTGAGGATGCTATCAGCACATTGAAAAGTAAATTATTACCGCTTGCAACGGTGATTACGCCAAATATTCCGGAAGCGGAAGTGCTTTCCGAAATGCAGATCAAGACCGATGCAGATATGGAAAAAGCAGCAGAAATTATTTGTGACACATTGGGCTGTGCCGTTTTATTAAAAGGTGGTCATCAGTTAAATGATGCCAATGACCTGCTCTACCAGAAGGGTAAAGAGCCGGTATGGTTTGAGGGAAAGAGGATTGACAATCCAAATACACACGGGACAGGCTGTACGCTTTCTTCTGCGATTGCATCAAACCTTGCAAAAGGAAGAGATCTTGAAACGTCCGTGAAGTATGCAAAAAATTATATTTCCGGTGCACTTGCCGCCATGCTTGACCTTGGAAAAGGAAGCGGACCAATGGACCATGCATTTGCAATTGAAGGAGAATATTAGTATCCGGCAAATGTGAGGCCGGGTTTATCATAGGTTAAGAGGAGTGTACAAATGGAAAAAAAAGGAACTTCCGTGTTCAGTAACGGATTAATTTGGTTTGGAGCAGGTGTATCCCTGGCGGAAATACTGACAGGTACTTATTTTGCACCGCTTGGATTTGGAAAAGCCATGGCAGCAATTTTACTGGGACATCTGATCGGCGGACTTATGATGTTTGCAGCAGGAATGATTGGAGCGAAAGAACGAAAAAGTGCCATGGAAACTGTGAAAATGAGTTTTGGCGAGAGAGGAAGCCTTCTGTTTGCTGTCTTAAATGTGTTACAGCTTGTAGGGTGGACCGCAATTATGATTTATGACGGAGCACTTGCGGCAGACGGGGTTTTGCATACCGGAATCTGGGTATGGGCGATCATTATCGGCGCACTGATTGTTGTCTGGATTTTTGTCGGACTTACGAATCTTGGCAAGTTAAATACGGTTGCCATGACCGCACTTTTTATTTTATCTCTGGTTCTTTTTAAAGTGATCTTTTTTGGAACCGGAAGCGCGGCCCCGGTCGTGGATGATGGAAGTCTTACATTTGGTGCGGCTGTGGAACTTGCCGTGGCAATGCCGCTTTCCTGGCTGCCACTGATCAGTGATTATACAAGAGAAGCAGAAAAACCGTTTGCCGCAACACTTGTCAGTGTGGTTGTCTACAGTCTGGTCAGCATTTTTATGTATATGATCGGTATGGGGGCTGCTATTTTTACCGGCGAATATGATATTGCGCAGATTATGTTAAAAACAGGGTTTGGCGTTGTGGGACTTCTCATCATTGTATTTTCCACGGTTACGACGACGTTTCTGGATGCATATTCCGCAGGAGTTTCAAGTGTTTCCATTTCTTCAAAAATTAAGGAGAAATGGGCAGCGATTGTTGTTACCGTGATTGGAACTGTGGCAGCAATTGTTTATCCGATGGATAACATTACAAATTTCCTGTATCTGATTGGTTCTGTATTTGCCCCGATGATTGCAGTGCAGATTGCAGATTATTTCATTTTAAAGAAAGCAGATGCTGAGGAATCCGCTTTTCAGTGGAGAAATCTTGTGGTGTGGCTGGTCGGTTTTGTATTGTACCGGGTGCTGATGCATGTGGATACACCAGTTGGAAATACGCTGCCGGATATGGTGATTACCGTAATTGTCTGTGTGATTGTAGAGAAAATTGCAGCAGCAGTAAAAGAAAAAAGAGAAATATAATAATTTTCAAACGAGTAGCAAACGAGCGTAAATCCAGTTTTGCTGCTCGTTTTTATTTTTATAATGCCATGAAAAAGTGTGTAGCTTATCAGCGTAAGTCCAGCTTGTGGGATAAGTACATGCTTTTTTTATGCAGAAAAAAGGAGGATTCAGTTAAGATGGCAGAAAGAAACAGGATGAAGGAGATGCCGGTCAATAAGCTCATGGTACAGATGGGAATACCGATGATCTTGTCGATGGCATTGCAGGCGGTCTACAATATTGTGGACAGTGCCTTTGTCGGAAACATGAAGGAGGGAAGTGAAGCCGCTTTAAATGCACTTACGCTGGTGTTTCCGGTGCAGATGCTCATGGTAGCGGTAGGAATCGGAACCGGTGTGGGGACGAATGCACTTCTTGCGCGGACACTTGGACAGGGAAACAGCAAAAAAGCAGCAAAAGTTGCGGGAAACAGTTTATTTCTTGGAGTAATTATTTATGCGGTATGTCTGCTGTTTGGAATTTTCGGAGTGAAAGCCTATATTTCATCGCAGACGGTTGATCCGGAAGTAATTTCGATGGGAACCGGCTATCTCAGGATATGTTGTGTGATTTCGTTTGGAATTATCTTCTTTTCCCTGTTTGAAAAGTTATTACAGGCAACCGGACGTTCACTTTATTCTACAATCGGTCAGGTTGTGGGGGCAGTGGTAAATATTATTCTTGATCCGATCATGATCTACGGGATCGGACCTGTTCCTGAAATGGGAGTAGAAGGTGCTGCATATGCGACGGTAATCGGACAGGTTGCATCGGCAGTATTACTCTTTATTTTTCATACGAAATTAAATAAAGAATTTGCGCATGGAACAAAATACATGAAACCGGAGGGTGGAATTATAAAAGAGATTTATTCGATCGGACTTCCGGCGATCATTGCACAGGCATTGATGTCTATTATGGTTTATGTAATGAATCTGATCTTAAAATTTAATCCTTCGGCGCAGACCGCATATGGATTGTTTTATAAAGTGCAGCAGTTTGTGTTGTTCCTTGCATTTGGTCTGCGTGATGCGATCACACCGATCATCGCTTTTTCCTATGGGATGGGAAGTAAAAAGCGAATTAAGGATGGTATGAAGTACGGACTGATTTATACAATCGTACTTATGGTTCTTGGTGTGGCGATCACGGAAATTTTCCCGGGTGCATTTGCAACTTTATTCAACGCAGGGCAGTCAAGAGAATATTTTATCGGAGCAATGCACATTATTTCTATCAGTTTTCTTTTTGCAGGAATCAATGTCGCATATCAGGGAATTTATCAGGCATTGGACGGAGGCATCGAGTCGCTTGTGATTTCGCTGCTTAGACAGCTTGTAATTATATTGCCGTTGGCAGGCATTTTCTCTATTTTCGTCCGAAACGGACAGATGGGAGTTTCGCTGATCTGGTGGGCGTTCCCGATCACAGAGTTTATCGCGTGTCTGGCCGGCTATGTATTTTTAAAGAGAATATGGTGTATGAAGCGCAGAGAAAAGTGATTTTGGAGATTGCGGAAAAGGAAAGCTGTGTGATCATAGGACGGAATGCGGATTTTATCTTAAAAGACAAAGATAATGTGCTGAACGTTTTTATACATGGGGATATGCCGGAAAAGGTGGCGCGTATCTGTAAACTGTACAATGTTACCGAGGAGGAAGCAGAAAAAATGATGGCGGATATTGATAAAAGGCGTATGACAAATTATCGATTTTATACGGATCAGAAGTGGGGTATGGCAAAGAATTACATATAAATATGATTACATTGCTTTTGCAACGATTTTCTCATCGTTGTTTTGAATCTCGTTGCTGCTTTTTTCTTTCTTACAATTGTTACAACAAAAGAGAAATTTGAACAAAGAAATGGTGCCGAGAAAAATGCTGTTTATTGTATTGGACAGACATCTGTAAGTCAGTATGCTAATCTTTGTAGTGTACCATTAAATTCTATTTTAAGGAGAAACTATGTATGGGATTAACAGATACAAGTAAATTTTTAAGTCTGGTACTCAGACATAAACCGGATACAATAGGAATTTCGCTGGATGAACACGGCTGGGCGAATGTATCAGAGTTAATAGAAAGCATTTCAAAGACAAGGCCGTTTGACATGGAAATGCTCGAAAAAATTGTACAAACAGATAATAAACAAAGATATTCATTTAATGAAGATAAGACGTTCATAAGGGCAAACCAGGGACATTCCATACCCGTAGATGTTGAATTAAAAAAAGCCATACCGCCGGAGTTTCTTTATCATGGAACCGGGGAGAAGTATGTTGCATCGATTGATAAGACCGGTCTGATTCCAAAGAGTCGGTTATATGTCCATTTATCAGGGGATGAAGATACGGCAGTCAAGGTTGGAAGCAGGCATGGAAAGCCGGTGATTTACAAAGTGGCTGCTGGAAAGATGGAAAGGGCAGGTTATGCGTTTTTCTTATCGGTAAACGGAGTCTGGCTTACAAAAGAGGTGCCGAAAGAGTATTTGATTAAAATGGAATAAGAGTAATTCCGATTGACCATTTTGAGTGTCTCCTTGCTTAGGCTTTATTGTTGCGTGCAAATTGTATTTCTGTGTTAATGTCATTTAAGGATAAATCCTGCAGATTGTTTTGTTCTGCGGAATGACGCAGGGCATTAAAAGCAGAGCGTCCGTCCTCTAAAGAAACGCTGGTGGATGCACAAATTTCAAATGGAATTTTACGTTCTCTGACAACTGCCCGCGCAAAAATATTAAATGCGGTGGAAGCGTTCATACCAAATTCTTTACACAAATTATCAAATTGATTTTTTAAAGACCATATGGAGCGCTGGTCGATTTTTGTAAAAAGTGCAGGTAGAAACAGTTAAGCAAAGATGTTATCATTTAAAATATCAAAGTGAAATATGTGGAGGAACTATATTGGTTAGAAAAATTTATGAAAATGAATTAAAGGATCTGCTTGAATTATATTTGCATTTGCATGAAAGTACAATCTCGGAAATGTCAGAGTATTTAAGTAAAACATGGAATTGTGTATTTTCGACAGCAGGACACGCAATAGACAGCGAACAGAGAGGGCAGGGGCTGGAAATTGCTTTGCCAATCACAGTGGGAGACAATGTCTGGATTGGAACGAATGTATTCGTGCTGCCGGGCGTGACAATCGGAAACAATACCATCATTGGTGCCGGAAGTGTTGTGAATAAAAATATTCCGGATGGTGTGATCGCGGCCGGTAATCCCTGTAAGGTAATCCGTAAAATAACCGATTCCGATAAGAAAAAATATCCAATTTTTGAGGAAAATCATGAACATTTTAATCATAGAAGATGATGCAGCCATCCGTCAGGAATTAAAGCTGCTGTTAGAAAATGCACTGTATCAGGTCACGGTATTGACAGAGTTTCATCACGTGGTAGAGGATATTCTGCAAATAGAGCCGGATCTGCTTCTGCTTGATGTAAATCTGCCGCAGCAATCCGGATTTGAAATCTGCAAAAGTATAAGGAAAACGTCGGATGTTCCGATTATTTTCCTGACCAGCAGGACGGATTCGATGGATGAATTAAGCGGAATGCTGCAGGGCGGCGATGCTTATATCACGAAGCCGTTTCAGCCGCCGTTACTTCTGGCACATATCGCAGCCGTATTAAAACGGGCGAAAAAAGCAGACATACCAGAGAAGATGACCTGTAAAGGTGTGGAACTTGATGTTGTCCGTGGTTGCGTAAAATATCAGGGTCAGCAGGTGGATCTGTCGAAAAACGAATTGAAAATCCTGCATTACCTGTTTTTGCATCAGGGAGAGATTGTGCCAAGAATCGAACTGGTGGAATACCTGTGGGATCAGCAGGTCTTTATTGATGATAATGCCCTCAGTGTAAATATCACACGCCTGCGCGCAAAACTTGCAGAAATTGGCGTATGTGACTTTATTGAGACAAAAAGAGGGATGGGCTATCGCATATGAAACTGACAGAATATCTGAAAGACAAGGTGTTGCTACTGCTTTTACATATGGTATGCATGGCTGGGCTTGTCATCTTTTTGCGGCTGACCGGTTATTCCATGGATAAATGTGTGATCATATTGGTGTGTTACTGTGTAATACTGGCAGGATGGCTTTTCCTTCAGTTTTTTTCACGCAGAAGTTATTTCAGAAAATTAGAGCAGCTTACGGATCAGCTGGACAGGCGTTATCTTCTCGGAGAACTGATGCCGGAATCGTTTGGGCTGGAAGATCAGAAGTATCGGGAACTGATCCGCAAATCCAACAAATCGGTGATCGAGCGGATACACCAGATGGAACAGAACCAGAAAGATTACCGGGAGTACATTGAAAGCTGGGTGCATGAGATCAAGGCACCGATCACGGCGATCGCGTTAAACTGTGAAAATAATCGGGATGAGAGGAGCCGCTATCTCCTTGTGGAAAACCGCAAGGTGGAGAATTATGTGGATATGGCACTGTACTATGCGCGCATGGATGCGGTATACAAAGACTACATGATCGCGGAAACCAATCTGCAGGAAGTGGCACAACAGGTGCTTTTGCAGAACAAATATTATCTGATCCAGAGCCATGTAAAGGCGGAAGTTGCCTGCCCCGATACGGTATACAGCGATAAGAAATGGATTGCTTTTATTTTAAACCAGCTCATTCAAAACAGCGTAAAATACGGCAGAAGTGAGGGTGCTCACATTCAGATCGTTACGGAAAAAACAAAAAGCGGCGTTCTTTTGCGGGTAAAAGATGACGGTATCGGGATTCCAAAAGAAGAACTCACGCGGATTTTTGAAAAAGGGTTTACGGGAACGAACGGAAGAAACAGGGAGCGTTCGACCGGAATGGGACTGTATCTGTGCCGTAAACTCTGTGACAAGTTAAATATAGAAATCCGGGCAGAATCTGCGGAAGGAAAGGGAACAGAGATCATACTTATGTTTCCGGTGAGTGATTATCTTACCGGTTACAGGGAGACATAACACGTTTATCTTTCAAAACTGTAAGATTCAGGAAAGGTAACTCCATACAAAGCGGACAGATCACGTGTTAAAGTAGGCATAGTGAAGAAAAAATGATATTCTTTACTATGCCTTTTATTTACAAGCGAGGGAAAGGAGCGTCAGAAGATGCAGGAAATCATACGCGTAAGCGATGTGGAGAAATATTATGGAAACGGGGATCAGGTGACCAAAGCGGTGGATCGTGTCAGTTTTGCCGTGCAGCAGGGGGAGTTTATCGGTGTGATGGGAGCTTCCGGTTCCGGAAAAACAACGCTTTTAAATCTGTTGTCAACCATTGACCGGGTGACAGCGGGACATATTTATTACGGAGATACCGATATCACAGAACTGGGGGAAGAACAGCTTTCGGAATTCCGTAAAAAACAGCTTGGGTTTATCTTTCAGGAATACAATCTGCTGGATACGCTCACGCTGGAAGAAAATATCATGCTCGTTATGACGCTGCACCGGCGCGGCAAAAAGGAGATTCAGAAACGGTGCAGGGAGCTGCTTCGCATTCTGGGAATCGAGGAGGTTAAGGATAAGTATCCGTATCAGGTGTCCGGCGGACAAAAGCAGCGGTGTGCATGTGCCCGTGCACTTGCAAATTATCCCACACTTCTTCTGGCAGATGAGCCGACGGGGGCACTGGATTCACTGGCAGCGCAGACACTGTTAGAGACATTTACGGAGATGAACCAAAACATGGGCGCAACCATTCTGATGGTGACACACGATGCTTTTTCCGCAAGTTATTGCAGCCGTATTCTGTTTCTGAAAGACGGACGGATTTTTCATGAACTGGTGCGTGGGGAAAAAGAACGCCGGGCGTTTTTAAATGAAATACTCGATGTGATGACACTGACGGGAGGTGAACGTTCCCATGATGTGTAAACTTGCTTTTCGAAATGTAAAGCGCATGGCAAAAGACTATATAGTGTATTTTATGACGATGGCGGTCGTGACCGCACTCATGTTTTCGTTTCATACGCTTTTGTTTTCCAAAGATGTGCAGAATCTGTTTCAGATGGATGCCATGATGAGTGTGATGACGGGACTTGCGACTGCTTTTATCGTGCCGATCATTGCGTGGCTGATCAATTATATGGTGCGGTTTATACTGGAAAAGCGAAGCCGTGAGTTTGGGATTTATCTTCTGGTCGGGGTAAAGAAAAAAGAGATTGCGAGACTTTATTTTACAGAGAATCTGCTGCTTGGAGCGGGCGCATTTCTTGTAGGGATGGGACTGGGCCTGCTTTTTCAGCAGATCCTTCTGTCCATTTTTTACAGCATGGTGCAGCTGGATTACAAACTGCATCTGGAATGGAACCGAAACTGTATTTTGATGACGGCTGCATGTTATCTGTGCTGTTATCTGCTGGCGCTGTTTCGAAGCCGAAAAAAATTCCGCAAAATGAATATCCATGATCTGATGGAAAGTCAGAGACAGAATGAGGAAATCAAAGAAACGCATGAAAAGGCAAAGAGATGGTTCCTTCCGTTATCTGTGCTGTTTCTCGTCGTATTCGGTGTGTTTCTGTTTTGTTTTAAAGCATGGGATACCGGAGTTGTAATTGCTTTTCTTATTGGACTGGTGCTGACGATTTATCTTTTTTACACAGGCATTGCGGCGTGGATCGCCTGTTATGTCAGAAAAAAGGGAGCTGCTATTTACCGTGGGGATGCGCTGTTTCTGCTCCGGCAGTTTTCTTCTAAGATCCGGACACTGCGGTTTACCATGGGAACACTGACGGCACTGTTTACTCTGGCGATACTCGGAAGTTCGGTGGCATTTATGTTTAATCATTTCCAGAATGAGGTGCTTGTGAGCAAATTTCCGTTTGATGTGCAGGTATACAGCAGCAATGCGAAGGATGATTTTAAGCAGGAAATTGCTCTGCTGAAACAGGAGACAACCATAAAGGAAATTTTTACTTATAAGGTTTATGAGAACGAAACGAATCAGGTCAATGCATATCTGTACACACATCTGAAAGAATTTGGATCAGAGTATCGGAACGCAGATGGCACACCGGACTGGAAAAAGATCAGTAAAAATGAAGAACTGGCATATTGCAATTACGATACCTATATGGGACTCTCTGATTACAACCGGCTCCGTACCATGATCGGACTTTCGGAAGTGCAGTTAAAAGAAGATCAGTATGCTATCCATATCAAAGACCGCGTCCTGAATCAGACCGGGGATTTTTCCGGCCAGATAAACATCCAGAGTACAGATGGGGCATTATCCTTTGCGGGCTATCACACGGAGGGATTTTCGCAGAACGGTCATAACGGTGGGGATTATATCATTATCGTTCCAGATGCTGCCCTTGCGCAGATGCATCCCTATTATGCAGAACTGGTGGCGGATATCAAAGGCAAGGCGCCCGTAGATCTGGAGAACCGGCTCGATCATTTGGAAGAAGATCCGGATAAGATCAGCGTGCAGGGGCATGCCATGACGGAAGCGGCTTCAGATGACTGGGATGGAGAAGCGCTTGGAAATTCCTGCTCGGGTTCGGATACGATTGTAACTTATACAGCAAAAAATCTTGTGCGCGACAATCTAATTCCGGAAGTGAAATATATGTTATCTTCGCTGATGTTTCCGCTTTTTTATATTGGTCTGGTATTTTTATGCGTGGCACTGACAGTACTTTCTGTGCAGCAACTCAGCGACTCCGTGAAATATAAATTTCGGTATCGGGTTCTCTCGCAGATTGGTTACAGCAGAAGAGAAATCCGCCGGATGATTTTCAAGCAGCTTGCCGGTTATTATCTCTGTCCGGCGTGTGTGGCGCTTGCAATCAGTGGACTGGTCTGTGTATATACCGGTGGCAAGTTTGATTTTTATACGGGGGTTCGGGCGGCACCGGCAACTTATTTTTTGATTTCTTCGGTATTGTTTTTCGGAATTTATCTGGTGTATTTTATCATTACCTATATTGGATTCTGCCGGAATGTGGAAGATCAGGGATAGGAGGAAAATAGAAAAATGAGTACCAAAAAAGTAATTGGCGGTTCGGTTGCTGCTATAGTTATTCTCATTATTGCACAACTTGCGGCACAGCTTGCCGCAAGTGCATTGACGCTGATAAAGATTCCGGATGGAATATGTAATATCATTGCAGGAATTTTTTATGTCGGAATGACTTATGTTATTTTAAAGATATATATTGAGAAAGTGATCAGGTTACCTATTTCTGATTTTGGAATGCCCGTATTTCATATTAAAAGAAAATGGATTCTAATTGCTATTCTGTTGCCACTGCTGGTAAAAGGAAGTTATCTTTTGTTCTTTCAGGGTGCGTATGTTTCCTCGCATATGAATGGAAAGCAGATGTTTCATACATTAAGTGCCGGAATTATGTTTACCGGAATCGCGGCTGGATTTGTCGAAGAAATGGTATTTCGGGGCGTTATTTTAAATCTTTTAAGGAAAAAATGGAATCGTAAGGTGGCGGTTATCGTTCCATCCGTGCTGTTTGGCATGGTTCATATTCTGGGAATGGATTTTTCCATCGGAAGCTGTTTGCAGGTTCTTGTTGCAGGCACGATGGCGGGAATTATGTTTTCAATGATTGCAATCGAGAGTGGTTCTGTCTGGAACAGTGGAATCGTGCATGCCATCTGGAATATGGTAATGATCGGTGGAGGACTGGCAATTGGACAAAAAGCGGATCAATTCTCTGTCATGACTTATGTTCTTGATGCAAAATCATTTGCGGTGACGGGCGGAGAATTTGGTATAGAAGCGTCTGTTATTTCGCTGATGGGGTACATCATAGTTACTGGTGTGGCTTTTGGAATGAATCAACACACAGATGCATAGGAAAACAAAAGTTGACAGCACAGTTAGCGTGTGCTAACTTGACATTGACAGGAACGATAAGTGTTGATTATTGATTGGCAAGTCGAGGGAAAAACTATGAAAAAGTTGTTTTTTGTTTCTTGTTGGTGCAGATGATGATTCCTTCTGGGAAGCGGGAAGAGTAGAATATAAATAAAGAATCGCGTGAATAGTCCGATATATGAAATGTAAGGAAACAATGGATGGATGCATTTCACGGAGGAAATATTATGAAAACAGGAGAGGCAAGGGGAATTTACAGTTCTGTTCTGAAATCATATAACGAGCAGAAATTCAAACTGTCGAAGCAGCGGGAAGAGTTAAAGGAGCGGATGGAAAGTACGCCGGATGGAAAAACACGGTATGCGGATGAAGCTGCTACACTGGAACTGAAATATAATGCGGTTGCGGAGAAACAGGACGAGTATCAGAATTATGTAAATCAGCTTATGGCGCAATGGGAACGTAAGTTTAACAGTGTTGTGGCAAAGCAGCAGGGCGAGGCCGCAAAAGATTATGGGGAGGAAATGGGAAAGATCATGACCGTGGCAAGACGCCTGATGCATGGAGATCAGGTGCCGATGCAGGATGAGAAGAAACTGATGGAATATGATAAGGATCTCTATATTATGGCGAAAAACGCCGGAATGATGGCGCGGTTGGAAAAACGCAAAAAGTATGATTCGCTCTGGGAAGATGAGGAAAAGAAAGAGCATGAGGATCCGATGGAAGCAGCCGATGCAGAGGAAGCATTTGCAGCCGGACCGGAAGTGGTGTCGGTGGAATCTGTCATGGAGGCAGCGGCTGGGGAAACGGAGTCAGAGTCATAGTCATAGGATGGTTTAAAAACTATAGATAAACAAAAAGGGGGCTGTAAAATAAGTCCCTAATATAAGAAACGCCAATTCGAGACCGTTTCAAGTTTTGTGTAAACGCTAAAAACTGATATAAGATTTGTGAAT
>ERZ773149.1406-NODE-1406-length-19567-cov-5.592456_pt1 | contig 19567 bp, 25 predicted proteins | sample MGYA00511081_ERZ773149 | MGnify/ENA primary metagenome ERZ773149 (study PRJEB29015, sample SAMEA2737846) | human gut metagenome | biome: human gut; feature: human-associated habitat; material: faeces | place: China | collected 2012 ...
GAGCAAACGGCTGTTAACCGTTGGGTCGTAGGTTCGAGTCCTACTCGGGGAGTTTAGTGGAAGTCATGGCGACCACTATAAAATATGGCCCCATGGTCAAGCGGTTAAGACATCGCCCTTTCACGGCGGTAACACGAGTTCGAACCTCGTTGGGGTCATTTAACTAAATATGGCGACATAGCCAAGTGGTAAGGCGTGGGTCTGCAACACCCTGATCACCAGTTCAAATCTGGTTGTCGCCTCTCTTATGAGAGCCTCAGAATCCTTTATTTATAAGAGTTCTGGGGTTTTTGCTTTATAATTTTGATGTTTGCGCGTGTTTGCGGTCTGAAAACAGTGCATTGTATGAAGATTTACCTATCTATATTCATACAATAAATTGATTTGATCTTGAATCTGGCACATTTTCAATGCATTAAAAGGACTATATATCGTTTGCGCAAACAAGGCTTCTGATAGCAATGAGTATTGCTGATCTGCTTATAGCTATAAAGGAATTGCAGCTCAACAAGATTTATGCTCCGGCTGTCCTTACAAAAAAATATTTAGAAGAGAGTGTGTTTGCGCAAGCAGAAGCTCATATCTCCTTTATTAGAATCGTAAAATGGTCGCTATACCTTAACCGAGAATAGCGGCCATTTTACTTGCTGTCTCTTCATTGGAAGTAATATTGCATAAATAGTGTTGTGTCATGGAAAGTGTCGTATGACCAAGCAGTTTTTGTAACTCTGTATCTTCCATACCATTCTTATACATGATAGATGCTGTCGAGAAACGCAGCTTGTGGGAGGAGCGGTATTCGATGCCTAAGTCCTCACAACATTTTTTCAAACGGCGATTGAAAGTAACTGTTGCCAATGGGCTGTCGCCACGATAAAAGATAAATTCCTGATTATCGGGTTGTAACTTTCGGATCCGGCTGAGAATGGCTTTTGTTGCAGGTGTCAGTGGCATGGAGCGAATTCCGTCTGCTGTATTGCCCTTAATAGAATTGATAACTCGGTTCTTATCATCTACAAAGCGTTGTATACGGATGGAGTCTCCATCAATGTCGGACCATTTTAGGTCCTTTATCCGTATATCAATGAGGTATCCTCCAATGTGTATGATAAAAAGCTTACGTTTATATTATACAATAAGTGCTCAGATAATGAAAGATATAAGTGTGCGAAAAAAACGGTCGTTTTTTTATACAGTTTCAACTTGCGTATATTGCCAATCATCTGTACACTATAAATATAACATTTTTTTCATACAATCGGGAGAGATGTGCATTGAACTATGGATATATAAGGATTTCTACAAAATTTCAGAACGTGGAACGACAGGAGCGCAACATCCGCCTGATGTGTCCGGATCCGAACCTTGTTATCATCAAGGAAATTTTTACTGGTAGCACACAGGATCGGCCTAAGTGGCGGAGATATTATCCCAGATTTATGCCTGGAGATAATATCTATTTTGATTCGGTTTCCAGAATGGCCCGTGATGAGGATGATGGAGTAAAGGAGTACCTGGATCTGTATAAAAGAAAAGTGAACTTGTTTTTCTTCGCGGAGCCTGGGATCAACACGGATGTATATCGGGAAGCCTGTCAGATGCAAATTCCACGGACTGGCACGGAGGTTGATATAATTCTGGAGGCCATCGAAGCATATCAAGTGAAGCTTGCAGAAAAGCAAGTCCGTATTGCCTTTCAACAGGCCCAGAAGGAACTGGATGATCTCAGGCAACGAACGATCGAGGGATTAGAAACAGCCAGACGTTCTGGAAAGCAGCTCGGCCGGCCTCGTGGCCGGTGCATCACCGAGAAGGAACGAAAGGCAAAAAATATTATTCTGAAACGTGATACGCTCTTTGGTGGAGATCTTTGTCCATCTGACTGCATGAAAGTAATCGGCATCAGTCGCGGCACTTACTACAAATATAGAAACGACTTATCTAAATTTCCAATTGCATAGTAAAAGGCGGAAATGCATCCATGTGTATTTCCGCCTTAAGTTCCTTTAACATAGGCGACCAGTGATCACCTATTTACATAAAAGATAAAGATATCCATGATAATAAATGCTATTCCAAACACATGGTTAGAAACTTTAAATAATAAGGGAGTATCTTTTTCAAGTATATCTTTTTTAAATTTTGCAAGCATTGCACACTTCAATACGCAGAATACAAAAAAAGCCAAAAGTCCGGTTATTTGTAAATTCTTATAATTGTAATAGGATGCCCATGCAATAAAAATACAAAATAATATCCCTGATAAATTAAAATACGAATAGACATTTCCCTTATATTTCATAGCATACCTCTCAATTAATAAATCTCATAAGATACATAGCCCGGGGTCCAACCTAAAACACCATCGTTTGTATATCCATAGGTATAACTAATATGGAGTACAACTGTAGATCCATATATCATACTTCCAGCCGTAAGTAATATATTGGCAGCATAAAGCGCGGCTGCTAAAGTCACATAAGGCGAAGCAGCCATAATTTCACTAGCAATTCCAGCAGCTGTTGCGGCATCGTCAACGTGAATCGTTACATCAATAACGCATGTTTGCCCAATGGATGGGTTCGAAGGAAAAGCTTTCGCCCTTGCGGAATACGGCTGGGTATTTTCATAAGCACGGTCAACTAACCTTTCAGCTTCAGTTTCTGTAGCTCCGTATTTTGTCATTAATACCTGGATCAGTTCATCCCTGCTGAGAGAATCGAATATTTGTTAATGCAACAGCCCCTATAATATTCATACAAAATCTCTAAAAACAAGAATTATTAGGCTAGTTATTATGACTATGCTCCATACTTTTTGAATATGTTGAAATTTGGTTAGCGTTTGATTATTCCCTTCTATTTTTGCAATTGTTTTTAATTTTAATCCAAACAGTAAAAATATAAGCAAACAACATATCATTAAAATTCTGGTAACCGCAAAAATAGTATCATTTAACAGTATAAAGCTATTAAGCAAATATACGCTAACAGATAGCATATAAGCAAAGGATGTTAAAGAAAAAAATATATACAATTTTTTGTTCAATAGTATTCACCCTCTTTCACGTTTAAATATTTCAAAATTAGGCGCATCATTTATTTTTTGTGTGTAAATTTTATCATAATTATTTTGAATATGCAATATTTATAAACAAATCATAAAAATGCTGTAAGTTTTTGGTTAAAATGTAAGAAATTATTCATTTTTATATGTGTATGTAGTAATACTATTCACTTAACTATATTGTTTGTTTTATATCTTTAGCGTTATGCATAGAGTAAAGGGGGAAAGTTTTTAAATACCTTCAGATCTGAAGTCCAGAATATCCACATCTCAGAAAATGTTTTTTACAACCGATTTATTTTAAGCAGTTAAAGAAGCCGGATGATTACGTGTAGTCATCCGGCTTTAAATATTGTGGGAATCTTCGCCCGCCTGTATTTCTTCACTAAGTAAAAGCAGATTCCGGTTAATCCGCTCAATTCGTTGCATCTGCTCTGCAACGAACTGTTCTCCCTTTTTTGTATTCCGGCTTCTGGTTCTGGATTGTTGCCTGGCATCAGTTAATCCATATCTGACCTCTGACAGTGGAAGATCCTGGTGCAGTAAAATATATGCAAGTGCCGCTCGGAACGGTTCGCTGATATAAAAGCGATATGCCTGATACACGGCCGACTCCAGCTCTCCCAGTTCAGTCTCTATAAGCAACTTACATATATGATCTAATTCCTCATCTGGAATTGCAAAGCGGAATACTATCAATGCCGCTGTTTTTCGGCATTCAACAGGTATGTTTTACGGAAAATACTCCCGATAGCAACCGATCAGGTCCATTAAAAATTTTTCTTTCATCGTTGATCACCTCATGGCTTTTCTTCTGTTATATAAAGAAATCATACCATAAAAAATTTCATTAACAGGATGCATATCGGGGAGCAAATAAACATGGGAGATTTTTCCCCCCTGCATGCGGAAAGCACAGCTCTTTCCAGTGCGCGCTTGGGTAACATGCGAATGCACCATTTCCGTAATAATCGCAATACAATGATACCGTACAGAATTCGAATGGCGCGATTATTTTAATTATATGAGAAATTAGATTAAAAAAGGAAACTATTAGGTATACAGAAAAAAACATACATGTTATACTAATGTTAGGCTACCGTTAGGCAAAAACGACAAAAGTGCTCAAGTAATATGTGAAAAATCCCGGAGGTTGCAACTCCGGGGTTTTTCTATTTTGTGGTTACAGGATGGATTGATCTCCCCGGCCTGAACTAGGCGTGGATGCTGTCCGGGATACTGATGCTCCCAGGAATCTTCCGCAGATTCGTTCATCAGATATGCTTATCAAGCAAACGGTAACTGGAAAATTTCTGAATCTTTTTTTCTGAACTATATTTTCTTATTTGACACCCATAACGTTACACGGTATAATATAAATATGATTAAATCATTTGCACACAAAGGCTTAAGGGAATTTTATGAAAGTGGTTCCAAGAAGGGAATCCAACCAGAGCATGCGCCAAAACTAGGAAGAATGCTTGATCGTCTTGATGCAAGTATAAGTCCACAGGATATGAATTTACCAGGATATCGATTACATCCTCTGAAAGGAGATAAACAGGATATGTGGGCTGTTACTGTTAATGGTAACTGGAGATTAACATTTTATTTTGAAGGACAGGATGCGTATCTCCTAGATTACCAAGATTATCATTAGAAGGAGGAACATGTATGACCAATAGAAAACCAACACATCCGGGAGCTGTCCTCCTGGAAGATGTTATAAAGCCGCTGGGTCTTACCATCACAGAGGCTGCCAAAATGCTTGGGGTCAGTCGAAAGACATTGTCAGAGTTTGTAAATGAAAAAGCAATGCTAAGCCCTGATATGGCAATTCGCATCGCGAAAGCAACGAATACTTCTCCAGAGAGCTGGATGAATATGCAACAGAAATTGACACTATGGGAAGCTGAACAGCATCTTCCAGAAAATGTCATTCCATTTCCATCCGTGCACTCTGAAGAGGCCGCTGCATTACAAATGTAATAATAAATGGGGCTGTCGCTTGGCAAAAATATTGCTAATGCGACAGCCTCGTTGTATTTGGTCCATAAAATGGGTTGCAAGTTTTGCTAGAAATATGCCCTGTACAAAATGTCCGCTTAGATATCCGTCTCAAGCAGCACCGTCTAATTGCGCAACATGGCAGGCGGTTTGCCCCTCTACGGAGGGACTGTGACCCTCCGATTACATAAATTTATATCTTTTGAGACATTTTTATAAACAACGCACCATTACAATGTACCGGTATATTAAATCAGAAAAAATGAACTTAGAGCCAGAAAAGGTGAGATTTATGTGTTTGCGCACTGTTTGCGCCCGCAAACACAAGCATCAATCGGCATGTAAACTCCTTTCTTTATCTGGGTTTCGAGAGATGACAGGAGGTTCAAATCTGGTTGCCGCCTCTCTTATGAGAGCCTCAGAATCCTTTGTTTATAAGGACTCTGGGGGTTTTGTTTTACCAGAAAAAGTATGCAAAATATATGCGGGCAAGCGGGACGCAAACAGATTGAGGAAGGAGCATCGAAAAAAAGAAATATAGAGACATAAGTACTTGAAGTCCTAAAAAAAGTGTACTATAATAATAAATATCCCGCACTGACATATGTGCAGCGCGGGACATTTTTAGAAATGGGCACATCAGCAGTTAAAAGCGATAAAGTGCTTAAAAATAAAATACGTGCTTAAAAGGTGATGATTTGGTTTTGCCAGCATTTGGATATTGAATGATGCAGTCTGGAACAGTTGGTTCGCGGTTCATATTCGATATAGAAAGGCGGGGCTGAATCTACATGAAAATAATATTTTGGGGGAGAAAATTATGTCATTCAATTACAAAAGTTTACTTCCGACACCGGCGCAGATCAAGGCGGAATTTCCGCTGACACCGGAGTGCGTGGAGTTAAAAGCGGCAAGAGATAAAGAGGTTGCGGATGTTATCACGGGAAAGAGCAAAAAGTTCCTCGTGATCATTGGACCGTGCTCCGCGGACCGCGAGGACGCTGTATGTGAGTACATGAGCCGTCTCGCCAAGGTCAATGAGCAGGTTAAGGATAAGCTGGTTATCGTACCGCGTGTATACACAAATAAGCCGCGTACCACAGGCGGCGGATACAAGGGAATGCTTCATCAGCCGGATCCCGAGAAGAAGCCGAATATGTACGAAGGACTTGTAGCGATCCGTAAGCTTCATATGCGCGTGATCGAGGATTATGGATTCACGACAGCCGATGAGATGCTGTATCCGGAAAACTACAGCTACCTTTCCGATGTACTTTCCTATGTCGCGATCGGTGCGCGTTCTGTTGAGAACCAGCAGCACCGCCTTGTATCCAGCGGTATGGACGTTCCGGTTGGAATGAAGAACCCGACCAGCGGCGACCTCGGTGTTATGTTAAATGCCGTTTACGCTGCACAGCATGGTCATGATTTTATCTACCGCACATGGGAAGTTGAGACAAAGGGTAATCCGCTGGCGCACACGATCTTAAGAGGCACAGTCAGCAAGCACGGTCAGTGCCTGCCGAACTACCATTATGAGGATCTAGAGCTTCTCTACAGCCTGTATCAGGAGCGGGAGCTGTTGAATCCGGCCTGCATTGTTGACGCTAACCACTCCAACTCCAACAAGCGTTACATGGAGCAGATCCGTATCGTGAAGGAAGTTCTTCACAGCCGCCGTCACTCGGAGGAGATCCACAACTTCATCAAGGGCGTTATGGTTGAGAGCTACTTAGAGCCGGGCAGTCAGAAGATTGGCGAGCATATTTACGGAAAATCCATCACGGATCCGTGTCTTGGATGGGATGATACGGAGAAGCTGATCTATGATATTGCGGATGAGATCAAATAAGAGATAGAAATTGTCGGTGCCGGCACATGAAACGTGTGCTGGAACGGGAAATAGAGTAAATATTAAGCCATCGGGATGAAAGTGAAAATTATCATTCCGGTGGCTTTTTATAGTCGTGCATCTGGAAGAAGCTGCCGGCAGCAGGTCCTAGACGTTAGCAGTCAGGGCTGCTTTTGATGAGAACTCTCTCTCATAAAAGAAGATATATTGCTGCAGCACACCGGCGAACCCCGGATATTTCGAGAAATTTTCTTCGATCAGCGCCTCGCAGAGCCGTGATTCGGGAACATGACTGGTGCAGCGGCTTTTCGGGGCATACTCCCGCAGCAGGATCTTTTTGATCCAGGTGTCCACCGGGAAGGCACCGATATGGTGCAGACCGAAGAGGCAGATGCAGTTGGCAACTTTGACGCCTATTCCGTAGCAGGAGAGAAGAGCTTCCATGGAGTCGGAATAATTCAGTCCCCGCAGACGGTCAAGGTCCATCTTTCCGGAGCAGACGTCCTCGCAGGTCCGCTTGATATACTTGGCACGGTAACCGAGTTTTAAGGCGAGGAGATCATCCAGGGAGGCGTGGTTTAACTCTTCAGGAGTTGGAAACGCATAATAATATCCGGAAGACAACTCATGCCGCGTTCCATATTTCTCACTCAGCGCCTCCACTAGCGCTCGGATCGCCGGAATTGTCTTTTGTTGTGAGATAATAAAGGTGATGATCATCTCCCAGAGATCCTGGTTCAGGATCCGTATTCCACTGCCGAAAGCCGCCGCTTTTGAAAGATATTCATCCGCAGGGTCAACAGTGCGGATATAAGCACCATAATCCGTCCCAAGATCAAAATAATGATTCCAGAATGCAGACTCGTCATCGGGACAGTGAAAAATCACCTCATCCCTATTCTGCTCCACAATAAGAAAATGTCCGCTGCTGATGACCCGGTAAGCTGTCTGCGGATCATTCGGGGCACAGGGAATCATACGGAAACACTGACCGGAGTTGGCGATCTGGCGGAGGTTGAAGTTCTTTAAGTTTTTTGAAATCATAGAGTACCTCCTGGCTGGTCAGCGGGTCTGCCTAGGAACAAAAGAAATTTTTAAAGTCATTCCCATTCCTTCGGCAAGGCGCTGAAGCAGTTTGATGGATGGATTTCGACTTCCATTTTCCAGACGGCTGATCTCAGTCTGGTTGATTCCTGTTCTTTCGGAAAGTTCTTTTTGCGTCATGTTCTGACTGATTCTGGCATCGATAATTGCCCGGATGATATCCATTTCCGGTTGAATCTCGTCATATGCGGCGGAAAAATCTGGATTTTGCATTTTCTGTTTTTTATATTCCTGAAGTGTCATGCATGTCCTCCTCTGAATATAGTTTCTTTTTCTCAAAAGTGCGGTCAATAATTCTTTCTTTGGTGTTTTGTGTGTCTCCTTATATGATATGAGATATATCTCAATAAGTCAATGGAATTGTAATTTAGAAATAAAAAAGGTTAATAAATCATGAATCAAAAGATTTGATAAAGATTAAAAGAACCAGATTAAAACGAATTGAACATCAGAAGAATATTTATGAAATAAAAAAGAAAGTTGTCTCCCGCCAAATTTAGAGATGGCGGGAGACAAAAAATTATTCAGCAAGTGCCTTCTTGTTCGCTTTCGCCTGGAACTTTTCGTTCTGGATAATAAAGCGCTCGTGGCGGCCTCCGCCGATCTTTCCTTTGGCGTCGTAAGCGGCAACATCGAATACGAGACGACGTCCGTCTACCTCGACAAGTTCAGTCTCGCACCATACGGTCATTCCAAGTGGTGTCGGTGCGTCGTGTGTTACGTTTAAGAGTGTACCCACAGTACCGCAGCCCTCGTCGAGCTGATCAGCAACGCTCATCCAGGCGGTCTTTTCCATTAAAGCGGTCATAGCCGGTGTCGCGAACACGTCGAGTGTGCCGCTTCCCATTGTTTTTGCGGAGTTTGCGTCAGAGACAACAACCTCCTGTCTTCCTTTTATTCCAGTTTCCAGCATAAGTTTGTCCTCCATGATTAAATGAATACCGTAACTGTTCAGTACCCTCACAGTTACGCGCAAAAATCCATTCTAAATCGGCTGTGTCGATAGGATTTTTGCCTTCTAGTCTAAGTTTTCTTACGGTCAGCGAAGTAAATGCGCAGACCTACTGAATAGTTACTGAATACCACAGTTTACAATACCGGAGATCCTGACAGTGACAGCAAAGATCCGGGATTTAAACCGGGAAAGTGTGATCAGCGCGGCGTTATCCTGCCTGACACTGACATATAAAGTATAGAATACTCGTACACGAATTGCAAGAAAAAGACTTACTGGTCTGTGATCATTTTTTTCAGATTCTCAAAAAGCTCCAGATCGGATTTGGTCACACGGATGTTGGAGGCGAGTTCTTTGCCATCCGGTTCGATAACCTTAAATTCGATGATCATGTTTTCCTGTATGCCATGTTTGTAGACCGCACGCCAGAAAGCCGGGAATTTCGGGTGGTTTCTGATAAAGGTCTGCCAGGAGTTTTTGAACTGCAGAAACATCATTGGATTTATACTCAAAATATCTTCCTCTTTCCTAAAATTGTGTTTCGGGTAGTCACGCAGCGGGGCGGATGGACGCCGATTCCACTGTTTGCGCAAGGCACAAACAGTAACATGCTGATGGATTCCAGTATAAAATATTTGAGCAGGAATTGCAAGATATGGGAAGAGTATGCTACAATTAGCACTGAGAAAGTGGTTACTGTATACGGATCGAAATTTTCTGAATTGAAAATTCCGTACAATACAGTGGTAATGGTGAATTTTGTCGATTTGAAATGCGAAGCATCGGAAAAACGATGGTCAGGCAGTTATAAAGGAGAGGTACGATGTTGGAGGACGCAAAAAAACGGATGGCAGAAAATGTCATTTGTAATTTGAAAAAAAGAAACATGGAGGGAATCTATTGCCGGGATAAGAAAAAGGCAGTGGAAACGGTACTCTCGCTGATCGAACCCGGTGCTTCCATCGGCTGGGGCGGCTCGGCATCGATCCGGGAGCTGGGGATTCTGGCTGAATTGGAGAAATCCGGACATGAGATGCGGGATTATCCGATGAAAGATAAAGAGACGATGGGAAATCCGTCATATCTCGGCTCCTGCAGTGCGGACTGTTTTCTTATGGGAACGAATGCGATCACCGTAAAAGGCGAACTGGTCAATATTGACGGTGCGGGAAACCGTGTAGCCTGTCTGATTCATGGACCAAAGCAGGTGATCATTGTTGTCGGAATGAATAAGATAGTGCGGAGTATTGAGGATGGGATCGACCGGATCCAGACGCAGGCTTGTCCGATCATTGCAGATGCTACCGGCCGGAAAACGCCATGTGGTGTAAAGGGAGTCTGCATGGACTGCCAGTCCCCCGACTGCATGTGCTGTTCGATCGTTGTTACACGGAGATCCCGATATGACGGACGGATCAAGGTTGTGATCGTTGGGGAAAATTTAGGCTATTAAAATAAGATTACTGGAGGAACCCAATGTTTTTTATTGGCGGAATTACTCAGGGAACAAAAGAACTGATTTATAACGCGGCGGCGATGATCTGTGGCCGCTGCGGGAGATATGGACGGTATCAGGTGTTTATGACCTATATGTGCCTGTCCTTTTTCTTTATTCCGATCTTTAAATGGGGACGGAAATATTATGTGAAGACAAGCTGCTGCGGGACCGTTTACCAGCTGGACGAGGAAGTCGGAAAGCGGATCGCCGCAGGAGAAGATGTGCCGATCCGGGAGGAAGACCTTACCCTTGTTTCAGAGGGGCATGATGCCCCGGCCTGGGATGTGCCGGTGAAGCGGTGTTCAAACTGTGGCTATGAGACGAAAGAAAATTTTGACTATTGCCCGAAGTGCGGAAAGAGGTTTTAAGACATGAAGATCACATACATTCATCACAGCGCATTTCTTGTGGAGACGGAATCGGCGTATCTGCTGTTTGACTATTTTCAGGGAAAACTGCCGGAGTTTTCTGAGGAAAAGCCGCTCTATGTGTTTGCCAGTCACAGACATCCGGATCATTTTTCAAAGGTGATTTTTGAACTGGAGGAGAAACATCCGAAGATCCATTATATTCTGGCATTTGATATCTGGAGTAAGCGGGTTCTGGAATCTTGTAAAGAAAAGACAGAATTTTTAAATCCGGGACAGGTGCTGGATGATGGAACGCTGAAGGTCGAGGGATTTAAGTCCACGGATGAGGGCGTCGCGTTCTGGTGCAGTGTGGATGGTCTGGAGATCTACCATGCAGGCGACCTGAATCACTGGTACTGGGATGGGGAAGATCCGCAGTGGAATAAGAATATGACGAAGGCTTACCGGGAGGAGATCGCAAAGATGCATGGCAGGAAGGCGGATATTGCGTTTTTACCGCTGGATCCGAGACTCGGTGAATATTTTTACTTGGGAATCGATGATTTCGTGAAGGAAGTCGACGCGAAACATATTTTCCCGATGCACTTCTGGGGGGAATACGATGTGGCGGAGCGGCTGAAAAAAATGCCGTGTTCGGCGGGATACCGTGACAGGATCGTTGAGATCCATGAAGAGGGAGAAGGCTGGGAAATCTGAGAGGGGGAATAAAATGCAGCTTGCGACCTCAATGAATATCGGAAAAGTGATGGATGAAGAAGCGAAAAGAGAACGGTTTGCTTCCTGGTACATTACATTACCTGGAATTCCTGAGTACGAAAAAGAAATGATAGAGAAGTCATTGAAATATAACGTGTGGAAAGAACTCATAACACTATTCGTTATTTATATGATCTTATCATTGACATGGTTTTTCGGTGCTGGGCTGTATGATCCTTTTCAGAGCATAACGGGCTATAAACTCACAGGAAAAAAGAATGTCATCGCAGTTGTACAGGAAGATGGACAGTCATTGCGTCTGAAAGATCCAAATAAAGGTGAGCATGTACAGTATACACTTGCCGAACTTGGAATGGATCCGGTACAGTATTCTTACGGAAACAGGCTTCAGACATACTGGGAGAAGGAAACGGATGGTGAGTATCATTTCCTTGCCATACTGCCGGAAAAACAGGTATCGAAAATAGAAGGCCTTTATTACGGGGTGATAGGAGTCGGATATTTTACGATTCTTATTGGCGGAATCAGCGTATTTTTCATTCGAAGGAAGCGGTACACGGGATGGTTCCCGCGTTTCTACGATAGGCTGGAAAAGTTTTATTCAGAGCATGCTGTCTGGAGAAAGTACAGTGTTGAAGAGGGATATGACACGATAGATGCCATTATTGCTTACGGAAATAAAAATCAGCCATCCTTTGTAAAAGAATTTTCTTGTACCCGGCTTACAAGAGAGGACGAGAAGAAAAAGAAATCAAAGATAATCGCTGTATGGTTGACGACTATAGCTGGCATGACAGGAATCGTACTGATCATTTCACTGCAGGTGAGTATTGCGTCAGAAATCGAACAAAGGAAAAATGAGGCAAGGACGGCAGCTGTTTTAGAAAAACTGCAGGCTGCGATCAACGGAAAAAGGTCCGGTCCGGATGATGGATCAGAAGATTACAACTATGCAGATATGATCGACCGGGCGAGAAATACATTTCCGGAAGAAGATGTTTACTACAAGCTTCTGACAACGGAAGAGTACGTTTCGTTAATTGTCACAACAAAGAAAAAACAAAATGTCTGCTTTGACCGGTATGTACCGGTACATGGCTCGATTGGCGAAGAGGGAACAGAGTATAAGCTTGAAATTTCTATGGTATCGGACGCAATCCAGCCGGATGATATTTTACATAATTATACAGGGATTCTTTTGTCTACGATACCGTAATGTGAAACAAGTATAATTTGAGAGGAGAACACCATGAAATTCACATTTGCGCATAATAATTTTAATGTCATAGATCTTGACAAGTCCTTAAAATTCTATGAGGAAGCTCTTGGATTAAAGGAAGTAAGAAGAAAAGAAGCGGCGGACGGGAGCTTTATCCTGGTATACCTCGGAGACGGCGTGACACCACACCAGTTAGAGCTCACATGGCTCAGGGACTGGGAGAAAGATCACTATGATCTTGGAGACAACGAGTTCCATCTTGCATTCCGGGTAGATGATTTCGAGGCGGCTCACGCAAAGCACAAAGAGATGGGATGCATCTGCTTTGAAAATGAGAAGATGGGGATCTACTTTATCACAGATCCGGATAATTACTGGCTGGAGATCGTGCCGACAAGAAAATAATGAAAAGGTCCAACAGCCAGATATATGAAAAATTCACACATCAGGCAGAAATGACGGAAACTGTTCTCACTGGAAAAATAGCAGCCGGTCAGGGATAGGAAACATAGAAACAGATAAAACAGGAGGAGCTAAGATGATTCTGATTAAAAACGGGCGTGTAGTAGACGCAAAGAGCAATACAGACGAGGTTCTGGACGTTGTCATTGATGGCGGAAAGATAAAGACCATCGGAAAAGTGGAAGATGACGGAAGCTATGAGCAGGTGATCGATGCAGACGGCTGTGTCGTAGCGCCGGGCCTCATTGACGTCCATGTTCACTTCCGCGATCCGGGACTTACATACAAAGAGGATATCCAGACAGGTTCCGCCGCAGCGAAAAAGGGCGGATACACAACGGTTGTCACCATGGCAAATACAAAACCGCCGGTAGACAATGTGGAGACCGTAAAATATATCATCGAAGAAGGAAAGAAGACAGGCATCAATGTTCTTCCGGCCGCATGCGTTTCTGTTGGAATGAAGGGGCAGGAACTCACGGATATGGACGCCTTAAAGGCAGCAGGAGCCGTTGGATTCACAGACGATGGAATCCCGCTGATGAACGAGAAACTCGTCTACGAGGCCATGAAGAAGGCGAAAGAGTTAAATGTACCGCTGAGTTTCCATGAGGAAGACCCGGCATTCATCTCCGAGAACGGAATCAACGCAGGTGCAGTCGCAAAAGAGCTTGGAATCACAGGTTCCCCGGCACTTGCCGAAGATTCTCTTGTGGCTCGTGACTGCATGATCGCCCTGCACACAGGCGCGTCAGTCAATATCCAGCATATCAGCTCCGCCACATCTGTAAAGGTTGTGAAGCTTGCGAAAGAGCTTGGCGCAAACGTGACAGCGGAGGTCACACCTCACCATTTCACATTAGATGAGATCGCTGTTTTAGAACATGGCGCAATGGCGAAGATGAACCCGCCCCTTAGAACCGCGAAGGACCGCGAGGGCATTATCGAGGGAATCAAGGACGGTTCCATCGACATGATCGCCACCGACCACGCTCCGCACAGCGCGGAGGAAAAGGCAGTGCTCCCGGTATGGAAAGCACCGAGTGGAATCATTGGTCTTGAGACTGCTCTCGGCCTTGCGGTGACAGAGCTTGTGAAGAAAGGCCACCTGACTACCATGCAGCTTGTGGAGAAGATGTGCGTGAATCCGGCGAAGCTGTATCACTTTGATAAGGGATATCTAACAGAGGGCGGGGATGCCGATATCGTGATCTTCAATGAGAACGAGGAATGGACCGTTACAGATGATGAGATCGCGTCCAAGTCCCACAACATGCCGTTTATCGGAACAAAACTTTTTGGACGTGTGAAGTATACGATCTGCGGCGGAAAGATTGTATACAAGGATTAAGAACATACAGCAGAGCTCCCTGGCATCGGGCTGATAAGACTCAGAGAGTCCGGTTGGAACTGGATCCGGGGAGTGTAGCTGTTTTCAGCAATGCAGGAGAAGACAAAGCTGAGAATTGTGAAAAATAAAGAACAGGAGCAAACAAGTTATGAAAAAATACCAGGTGCTTCTTTTTGATGTGGATGGAACACTTCTGGATTTCGACAAGGCGGAGAAGATCGGCATCGAGCGGGTACTCACCCACTTTGGCGTACCGGCTACAGAGGAGAACATGCAGAAGTACCACCATCTGAACAAAAGCTACTGGCAGAAGTTAGAGCGTGGTGAGATCACGAGAGAGCAGGTGTTAAGCCTGCGATTTGAGGATTTCTTCAGTGACTTCGGAATCAAGGTAAATGGCGCTGAGGTCGATGGATTGTACCGCCAGACATTAAATGAGAGTGCGTTTCTTTTAGACGGAGTCATGGACCTCCTTAATGGCTTAAAGAATCGCTATGAGCTTCATATCGTTACAAACGGTGTCGCTGAGACCCAGTATAAACGCCTCGCGGCAGCAGGACTGGATAAACTGTTTCAGGGAATCTATGTTTCAGAGGAGTCCGGATACCAGAAGCCGCAGCAGGAGTACTTCGATTACTGCTTTAAAAAGATGGGCAGAAATGACGTGGAGAACATGCTGATCATCGGTGACTCCCTGACTTCTGACATCCGTGGAGGAAACAATGCCGGAATCGATACCCTGTGGTACAACCCGCACCATCAGGAGAATACAGCCGGGGTGCATGTGGATTACGAGGCGGATACGTTGGAAAAGATAGGTGAGATGCTGAGTTAATTTCAGAACGACAGCATCAGGCAATTTCTCTGAAAAGTTATGTAAACTAAATGCATCTGGAATGAGATAAAATCCATGGAAAATCATTTTGAAGGCTGGTTTTACTGCTGGTATCTTTCAAAATTGCAAAAAGTCATAGCAATACTGAGAAATATTGTCAGACATCTTGACAAATAAGAAGATTTTTCTTATAATTAAGCTTTCCCGGAGAGCATTGTCCGCCGCATACGGATCCGGTGAAGGGACAGAAAGAGCGGCGGCGAATATATAGAAATGAGGGGTGTATTTCATGAACAAGAACACGACAGATATCACATTATCGGCTTATTTTAATGACATCGTAATCGGATACTACGAGGACGAGGATCTGGTAAAACAGTTTGGAAGACAGCTTGGTTTCGACGTGGATATGGACACCTTTATGGCGGTCTCTTTCCAGTATCCGTCTGATATGAATGTAAAACCGGAAGACCGTGAGAAGCTCACAGACGCGGCAAACGCGATCATCGCTCTCTCCGATATCAACAAGAAGATCGGTGGAAAGCAGATTATCACCTGCGACAGCGGCGTATGCGTGATCCTGATCATGAACGACAAATCCGCAATGCGTGACCTGATCCCGCAGATCAAGGAGACAGCCCTTGAGCAGGTAGAAAAGATCAATTCTGACAGAAAGATCCGCGTCGGCATCGGTACGATCGAGAGCGGAATCAAGGGAATCAAGCATACATACATCAATGCCCAGGATGCGGTAAAGGCCGGCGAGATCTTCAAGAAAGACCGTGTGATCCTTGAATACATGGGTATGGAGATTTACAGCAGCATCAACCAGATGGTTGTAAACTTCGGTGACCGCCTTACCAGAACCGTTTTAAAACAGCTCGGTGAGACTGAGAAGCGGGTTCTCGCGAAATACTACAAATGCAAAGAGGACATCGCTGAGACTGCAAGACAGCTCGGAATGTCTGAGGATGATGTAAAGACAAGCTTAAATATGGTCCGCATCAATACCGGACTTGACGTAAACGATACAGAGGATAACTTCAAGCTCCACTTTATCATGATCGCGAAGAAAGTCCTTGAAAACGACGAGAGAATCAAGAAGAATCGTTAATTCACCAGAAAGTTTCTGTTGCTGTCTGCCAATGGCATGAACAGCGGAGTGTAGAAGGTGGACGATACAGAAGAAATCAGCAACAGCCCTGCGCATAATATGTGCCGGGCTGTGAGCCGTTATGGACGGTAAAATGCTGAATGGTAAAAGATAAACAGGCGGGGATCTGCCGGACAGAAGGGGATACAAATATGAAGACAATGCTGGAGCGCGGAGCCGGAATTCTGATGCCGGTGTCAAGCCTGCCGTCACCATACGGAATCGGTACATTTGGCAGTGCGGCCTATGATTTCGTGGACTTCTTAAAGAAAGCAAGACAGAAATACTGGCAGGTTCTGCCGGTGGGACCGACAAGCTATGGGGACAGCCCGTACCAGTCATTTTCCGCATTTGCTGGAAATCCGTATTTCATTGATCTGGATACGCTGGTAAAAGAGGGGCTGCTCACACAGGAAGAGATCAACGCCTGCTACTGGGGCGAGAATCCGGCTCAGGTGGCGTACGACACGGCTTCTTTGAGTATCTCAACTTCCATCGTCTTCTTGGGGTCAGTTTGGATATAGAGAATTATTGTACGGTAAGCCTGTTTTTTGAACAGACTTACCTATAGCAATAGGGTGTACTCCCGCGCTATACGGCATTTTCAGAGGTTTGACCTTAATCGGATAACCTAAATGCGATACTGCAAGAGCGACAACTTAAAAGCGATAGCCACTGACGCAAAATCAACCCCTTACGAACCAAGATTGGTTAAATAATGCGCTTAACGTACAAAAATTTCCGATCTCCAAACTGACCCCTGATAGCGCGTTAAAGCTAACCAGGGCAGGGGGCAGACAGGCAGAATTTATGAGCCCGTAACCGGCTACGCCGGGCTTTCGGCGCCATTTGACTCTACAGACACATGTAACTTCGTCTGGCGCCTCCATACCGCTAACGCGGCATCCGATGCTGTAGTCTTTTATGTCTGCTTTGTGCTGTGAGCGGGACTTTATTCATGAATGGAATAAAGCCTAATATCAAGAATTGTGATAATCACAATCTGGTCGTGCAACATGGGGATGCTTAGTATTGAAATTATTACTGAGTGATTATAGCCGTTTGATCTAGAAAGCTAAATTTTCGTAATGTGGCAAATCTGGTAGTAGTGCATTCCAAACGATCGTAGTATTATCTATAGCATCCTAACTCAAATGGACACATCTACTTTTCGAGACTTAGAAATTAAAAAAATAGTCTAATTATCTAAATTATCATCAGGAGACCGAAATTGTTTTTAGAAATAATAGGTGGTTTAGCAAGTGTCGCATCCATCTCGGGCATCACAGCTAAAGAGTTGATTCCATTTATATCTGATCCGGATAAGAAACTGTTTGAAAAATATTTCAGTTACCTTGAAGGTAAAAAGGTTTTAATTGCACCATTCGATTCAGAGGTTTCCCACGCAGTAATCAAAAGTTTAGAATCAATAAAAGAGAAAACAGAGCAGCTAAGATTAGACATTAAATCCAAGCAAGCGCAACATTTATTATTAGATTTAATCCACACTCTAAGCCAAAATTTAATGTTATTATATAAGCATCAAAATTCGATAGATGAAGTACTTTTTTATAAATCTTTGCAAAAAGTACGAGTTAAATTTGCAAGAGTATTATCTTTACTATGTTTTACGTATGAGGTCGATTTATCAAATCAACAAACTGATTTAGCAAGATTGGTGTTGGAACATGCTTACCGAGTAAGATAAAATCACACGAATAAATTTTCACAAATGGGCACTAACTACTTTTGAATGAACATTTAGCTTTACTGTACATATTAATATGGCCGCGAAATGCGGCCCATGATTTACTGCAAACCATAGTATTTCAGTGCAGCCTCCGTCAGAACTTTGGTTGCAACTGCCATCCCGACTTTCCAAGTCCCATCGGCAGCTTTTCTTATATTTGATGCAATCCAATTTTTTGCACCTTCCCCAAAAGGTTCTTCAGAACTTGATGGTGTTTCAGACGCTACAATCAGTGAAAAATCACGAGCATCTTCTTCAGAAATACCTGAATCTTTCAGGTAGTTTGCTACCGATTCTTTATTGTGTGATTGTATATTTACGTTAATAGTTGATTCGCTGCCACCAGAGATGGCATTACCAACGTTTCCATAGATTATTTGTTGTGTTATTTGTTGGGCTTTTGATGCATTATCTTTATCCATGCCTTGAGTACCAAAAGTGATGTGTGCTGCTGAGGGAATTGATTTTTCAAATTCAATTGTTAATTCAAGAACTCTATTACGAACGGCTTGTGAAATTTCTGATAGTGATACTACTGAAATATCTCCAGAGATATCATTACAAGCATAACCTTTATATATCTTCCCTTGTAGAAGAAGGATTAAATTTGACGCATTAATCCCCAAAGAACCACCTTTTGTACTAACTTTAACAAGTTCGTCAACAGCAGCAATGCTTTCTCTGACGGAGTAGTTATTCCAGCTATCATTTGCATAACCTAAACCAAACCTTTTTATGGTTTCAATCCTTATTCCTCTATTTAAGAAATATTCTTTAGATTTTTGATTATTCATTAAATTTGAAAAGAAAAATCTTGCTGCCTCTACATTTATCTTATATAACAAATCTTTTTTTTGTGCAGTCTTATTATTTTCTTTATTTCCAAAATCCAAATGAATATTCGCCCTATCTGCAAGATACCTTAAAGCTTCTAAAAACTGCATATTCTTTGTCTTCATGACAAATGAAATTACATTACCCGCTTCACCACATCCAAAACATTTATAAATCTGCTTTTCCTGTGATACAGAAAAGGATGGGCTTTTTTCATTATGAAATGGGCATAATCCACTGAAGTTTCTTCCTGTTCTTTTTAACTTAACAGTTTCTGAAATAATATCTACTATATCATTTTGTTCTTTAATTTTTTGGATAATTTCTTCTGAAATCTGCAAGGAGATTCCCCTCCCTACTTTTATTTAATTAATGCACATTATATAATTCGAC
>ERZ773149.1421-NODE-1421-length-19426-cov-4.609106_pt1 | contig 19426 bp, 18 predicted proteins | sample MGYA00511081_ERZ773149 | MGnify/ENA primary metagenome ERZ773149 (study PRJEB29015, sample SAMEA2737846) | human gut metagenome | biome: human gut; feature: human-associated habitat; material: faeces | place: China | collected 2012 ...
TAGAGCACACGGTTCATACCCGTGGTGTCGAGAGTTCAAATCTCCCTTCCGCTACGATTGAAAATCCCGGGAATCTGAGAAGGTTCCCGGGACTTTTTCGATTATAATAATTTTTCTGAAATTTTCTGCTGTACCAAACAGAAAAGAACATCTGCAATGCTCCTGCAAACATATGAAAGGCTCTGTTGGTGTCTGGATTTTCACTTAAAAGATTCCCGGTAATACTGTCGCAAGATAATATCCGACCCAGAATGATGCTGAATTCGCGATAAACGAATAGAGAACAAAGTCACCGTTTTCCTTTTTGGGGGACACTCTCTTCAAAAACCTGCAATACAGACCTGCCTCCAGCGCAAAGACTATGACCTCGAAAAAGACATAGCTTGTGATAAAGGCCAACGGACCGGCATTGTAATGAATGATATTGAGAAGCAGATTTAAGAGAAGCTGCGTCGTGATATTTACAAGCGCAAGGATCTGCAGCTGCTTTTTCTGCCGGAAGCCGAATAACAGCCCGACGACCATTTCAATTGCGATCGTAAGAAGGATACGGACCGCGAGCGATAAAAGCTCCATCCGATAATTATAGGAACGATACGCGTTGATCCGCTCGTTTGTGCTCAGGTCCTCATTGTATTCCACGGATCCGATCCAGACGCCCTCCATGTCAACGGTGTAATAAGTATCAAATGCATAACGCTCATAGCTTCCGCTTGATACAAAGGTCCCGGTTTCCGGATAATACAGGAGGATCTTAAAATCCTCCGGTGGATAATAGGTCCAGGCGATCTCACCGGTTTCGCTTACCGTCCAGCCCCTCTGAAGGAAATAATATCCGTCAGGATCCTTGTAATCTACAAAAGCTTTCCAGATGTTCCGGTCAAGATCATAGAGCTGCTCATTTCTGGCGGTGCCGTCCCAGACTTGTGCAGGTCCTGTACATTTCTCCTTTGAAAGCAGCGTGCCATAGCACAGATCATCGCTCATATTTTTGAACTGGATGCGCACCGAGGGCTTTGGACCCATATCAGCTTTCGCGGTGATCGGAAGTGCTGTGACTGCAAAGATCATGCAGAACAGCAGCATGAAAAGCCCGACATACATTCTTTTTTTCATACCAGGAACCTCCTTTCAGAGCTTGGATTCATAAAAATCAATTATCTTTGCCCTTTGTATCTGCTTTTATTATAATTGACCCCAATATTGTCTGACAAGAAAGAGATGTTTACTATTTTCTTACGTTTTGGCGCGGATGTGTCCGGTACACGGGTAGGGATTTTGCTGATTTGGAATGCGAAGCATCGGCAAAATCAGCTGTTGTCTGCGCATGGCATGAACAGGAATGTATCGCAGTGCACATGCATGAAGTTTAGAAAAAATTTAGCCTTTTTTTAGCGGTTATGTGATATACTATAATCTATATCGTATGCCATATGGCACTGACATGGTCAGAATGCATATGGCTGCACGGAAAATTCTGAACATATAAGATTCGGAGGACGTTATGTATCAGTTTATCGTAAATCCCAGTGCCGGTGCCGGAAGAGGATACCGGATCTGGAAACGACTGGAACATCAGCTGGAAATGAACAGTCAGGAATACCGTGTCTTTTTTACGGAACATCAAGGGGATGCGGCGGAGATCGCGAGAGTACTGACGGCGGAAAAGGATGAAGCGAAGGTGATCGTGATCGTCGGCGGCGAAGGTACCTACAATGAGGTCTTAAACGGTGTCTCCTTTAAGGGACTCCTGACCTTCGGCTATGTCCCGGTGGGATTCCGGAATGCACTCTCGAAGGGATTCCAGTCTTTCTGGAAGGTGGACCGTCAGGCGAGGCGGATCCTTCACCCGAAATATTACAGGATGCTGGACTATGGCGTTATCACGTTCGGAAACGAGGAGATCGTGAGCCGCAGATTTGCCGGACGCTGTGGGATCGGACTCGACGCGGCACTGTGCCACAATCTCTTATGCTGCCCTGTGAGAAACCAGATGACGAGGCTTCATCTGACAAAAATCCTTCGTTTTGGGATCGGATTAAAGCAGCTTTTTCTTGCAAAGCCGACAAAAGGATATATTTTGCTTGACGGGACGCAGAAAGTGGAGTTTAATCATATATATTTCATCACGTTTATGGTACGCCGGGAAGAGAAGAAAAAGAAGAACGGCGGGATTTTAAATGATGACGGAAAAATGACCGTTTACGTTGGAAACAGTGCGAGAAAGACGAAGATGATCCCGATCTTAAGAGACCTTGTGATGGGGGTCCGGAGAAAAGAGCGGGGGATCCGTGTCTTTGAGTGCAGTGAGGCGGAGATCCACCTTGCGCGCCCGTTGGCGGTCCACGTGGACGGTGAGAGCTGTATGTGTCAGGAGAATCTGGCGGTGCGCTGTATCCCGAAACGGATGCGCGTGATCGGCTCATAATAGAAACAGGAGGAGATTCTATGAGAATCGGACAGGGATATGATGTACATCGTCTCGTAGAAGGAAGAAAGCTGATTATTGGAGGCGTGGACATTCCCTATGAAAAAGGACTTTTGGGTCATTCTGACGCAGATGTCCTTCTTCATGCTGTGATGGACGCACTTTTGGGGGCCGCCGCCCTCGGCGATATCGGCCAGCACTTCCCGGATTCGGACGAGAGATATAAAGGGATTTCCAGTATCGCGCTTTTAAAGGAAGTCGGGAAGATCCTGCAGGAAAACGGATATATGATCGAAAATATCGATTCCACCGTGATCGCCCAGAGGCCGAAGCTTTTGCCGTACCGCCCGCAGATGGCGGAAAATATCGCGGCGGCGTTAGGAATCGAAAAAGAACAGGTAAGCGTGAAAGCGACGACGGAAGAAGGGCTTGGATTTACCGGTACCGGGGAGGGGATCTCCGCTCAGGCGATCGCCCTTTTAAGTTCGGTGGCGGATTACGCGCCGGAGGACCGCGTTGGAATTATTTCCGGTGGATGCGGGGGCTGTCCGGGCTGTAGACAGCAGCAATAAATGAATGCGGAAGTAAGCGCCTGTTTACTTTGATGATAGTAAAAGTGCATTACGCAAAGCTGCATGGCAGAAAAATTCGGACAGAAAGATATATGAAGGAGCTTAAGTTATGAAGATCTACAATACACTCACAAAGAGAAAAGAAGAGTTCGTTCCGGTGGAGCCGGGAAAAGTAAAAATGTATGTGTGCGGACCGACCGTCTACAACTTTATCCATATCGGAAACGCGAGACCGATGATCGTATTTGATACGGTAAGACGGTACTTTGAATATAAAGGATACGATGTCAATTATGTATCCAACTTTACGGATGTCGATGATAAGATCATCAAAAAAGCCATCGAGGAGGGCGTTGATGCCGAGACGATCTCCAAGCGCTACATCGCCGAGTGCAAAAAGGATATGGAAGGCATGAATATCGAGCCGGCAACAAAGAACCCGCTGGCGACAGAAGAGATCTGCGGCATGCTGAATATGATCAGCACTCTGATCGAAAAAGGTTACGCCTATGTGGCTGCTGACGGAACGGTTTATTACAGTGTCCGGAAATTTAAAGATTACGGAAAGCTTTCCCATAAGAATCTTGACGATCTCCAGTCCGGATTCCGTGAGATCAAGGTAACCGGTGAGGAGGGCAAGCAGGATCCGAACGACTTCGTTCTCTGGAAACCGAAAAAAGAGGGAGAGCCGTACTGGGAGTCTCCGTGGTGCGAGGGCCGTCCGGGCTGGCACATCGAGTGTTCCGTTATGGCAAAGAGATACCTCGGCGACGAGATCGATATCCATGCAGGCGGTGAGGACTTAATTTTCCCGCATCATGAGAACGAGATCGCCCAGAGTGAGGCTGCAAACGGAAAGCCCTTCGCGAAATACTGGATGCACAACGCGTTCTTAAATATTGATAATAAGAAGATGTCAAAATCGCTCGGAAACTTCTTTACCGTCCGTGAGATCAGCGAAAAATACGATCTTCAGGTGCTCCGTTTCTTTATGCTGAGCGCACATTACAGAAGTCCGTTAAACTTCAGCGCGGACTTAATGGAAGCCTCCAAGAACGGTCTTGAGAGAATCCTCACCGGTATGGAAAAGCTCCGTGAGGCGGAGGCGAAGGCAGCCGGCGGCACAATGACCGCGGAAGAACTGGAAAATCAGAAGAAGGCAATGGAGCTTGTCGCAAAGTATGAGGCGGCGATGGATGATGATTTCAACACCGCGGACGCGATCTCCGCGATCTTCGAGCTCATCAAACTCTCCAACTCCACAGTCTCCGGGGCAAGCACAAAGGAGTATGTTTCCTGGATGAAGAATGAGATCCAGAGACTCTGCGACGTAATGGGGATCATTACAGAAAAGAAGGCGGAAGTCCTTGACTCTGAGGTGGAGGACCTGATCGCCCAGAGACAGGCAGCGAGAAAGGCAAAGAACTTTGCCCTTGCCGATGAGATCAGAGGAAAACTTCTCGACATGGGAATCGTCCTCGAGGACACAAGAGAGGGCGTAAAATGGAAGAGAGCTTAATGCTTTTAAAGGAAAAATTCCACTTAAAGGATACGGATGCAGGCCAGTACTCTCCGCTTGTGCTCGCCTATCTCGGTGACGCGGCTTACGAGATCCTGATCCGTACCATCGTGGTCAGTGAGGGAAATATGCAGGTGAATAAGCTTCACAAGAAGTCTTCAGCTCTTGTGAAGGCTGCCGCCCAGGCGGAATTCCTGATGGCCATCGAGGATGACCTGACCGAGGAGGAGCATGCGGTTTACAAACGGGGAAGAAACGCGAAGTCTTTCTCTATGGCCAAGAATGCAACAATGAAGGATTACCGGATGGCGACAGGCTTTGAGGCTCTGATGGGATATCTTTACCTGTCCGGAAGAACGGAACGCATGGTGGATCTTGTGGCTCTGGCGATGACAAAGACCGGAAAAGCTGACTCCGGCGATATGGAAAAACAAAAAGAGGAGAACTCCGATGAGATATGAAGAACTGACGATTGAAGGGCGCAATGCTGTTTTGGAGGCGTTCCGCTCCGGAAAGACCATCGACCGTCTGTTTGTCCTTGACGGATGTCAGGACGGACCGGTGCGCACGATCGTGAGAGAAGCGAAAAAGCATGACACGATCGTAAATTTTGTTCCGAAGGAACGTCTGGATTCCATGTCCGAGACGGGACACCATCAGGGCGTGATGGCGTATGCCGCTGCTTACGAGTACGCTGAGGTGGAAGATATTTTGAAAATCGCGGAAGAGAAGGGCGAACCGCCGTTTTTGTTCCTGCTTGACGGAATTGAGGATCCGCATAACCTTGGAGCGATCATCCGTACCGCGAACCTTGCGGGCGCTCATGGCGTGATCATTCCGAAACGCCGCGCGGTGGGACTTACCGCGACGGTTGCGAGAACCTCCGCGGGTGCGTTGAACTATACACCGGTCGCGAAGGTCACGAATATGGCGGCGACCATCGAGGATTTAAAGAAACGCGGGATCTGGTTCGTCTGCGCCGACATGGGCGGAGAGAGCATGTACCGCTTAAACCTCACCGGTCCGATCGGTCTCGTAATTGGAAATGAGGGAGAGGGCGTGAGCCGTCTTGTGAAGGAAAAATGCGATATGATCGCGTCGATCCCGATGAAGGGCGATATCGATTCCCTGAACGCGTCCGTTGCGACAGGTGTACTAGCGTATGAGATCGTGAGACAGAGACTGGCGAAGGCATAGAATTTATATTTTTGCTTATGATAAAAAGACCTGCGGAGAGGAGTTCCGCAGGCCTTTTTTATTCGAGGAGGATTTCCTTCATAATAAACATTTGTTCCGGTCAGCCCGGTCGTCCTGAGTGAGTGAGCATCATTGTCGCGTTCACGTCTTTTTCGTAACAGGAATTTCCTGTAACGCGAAAAAAGGCTTTCCGGATATTCCGGAAAGCCTCATGGTTTAAGCTGCCTAGCAGATTTGAACTGCCGACCTCCGCCTTACCAAGGCGACGCTCTACCAGCTGAGCCAAGGCAGCGAACACATTTACTGTGTTTTTCGAACCTCCAATATAGTATCATGGATCAACAGGTTTGTCAACGATAAAAACAAAAAAATTTGAATAAATTTTTCATACAAAAAGATCAATTCCTCGGAAAGCCCATGGAGGTTCAAACACAGGCAGGGAACACTTTCCGTTCTGCTTTCATATTTTGTAGTAAAAAAGATATTGAGGTGTTAATATGCCAGAGAATCCAACATCAATGCCGGAACCGTCGGGAGAGAATACGGCGGAGGTTGTGGCAGGGAAGAATGACGCAAATGTACCGGAGACACCGGCCGAGCCATTAGGAGGAGTTTTTGTTTATCCGGGAGACGATGATCTTGCGGGAATCCCTGTGCCGCCCATCGCTTCACCGGGCGGAAGACCTGTTTATCCTGGGGATGACGATCTCGCTGGAATCCCAACGACACCGGTCGCGCCGTCTGGCGGACGCCCTGTCTATCCCGACAATACCATCGGACGCCCGGGCTTTCCGGCGATTTCTTTTCCGATCACATACCCGGCGGTCTCAGGAGGGAATTACTACAGCAGAGTCCGGTTTTTAAATGCCAGCACATCAGGCCGGACTCTGGATGTCTATATCGATGGCCGGAATATCTTTTCCGGTTCCGAATTTGCCACGATTTCTTCTTATATCCGCGTGACGGACGGATTCCACACCGTCACTGTGCGCAGGACCAACGGTCAGATCTATTATCAGCAGACGATTGCCTTTGTGTCCGGTGAGAGACTCACGATGGTGATCTTAGACACGGTATCCGGAGTGTCCCTGACCCGTGTTTCCGACATGGGCTGCACGAACGTTCCGGCAGGTTACGGCTGTCTCCGTGTCGCGAACATGTCCTACGCGGGATCCAGCTACGATGTGCGGACCTTCAACAACCAGACAGCATTTGCGGGGATCGGATACAAGGAAGTGACGAGCTATAAACAGACATCCAGCGGAACCTATACCTTCTTTGTGACAGGTTCCCAGTATGCAGTTTCAGCCTTAGGCGAGCTTCCGGTCCTTGTCCTTTCCTCCATCGTCGGCGTTTCCTGCCCGACCTGCACTGTGGCGAATCCGCTTCTCACCTTCAACGTCAACGTCCGTGCTGGAAGAGCCTACACCTGCTATATTATCGGAAATCCGTGGTCCGGTCTCTTCCGGGCGTATGTCCTCGAGGACTGAAGCGTGTTGCGGCAGGATTGCATTATTTGTAAAAATCGTCTATAATCTGCGTAATAGATAAAAGGAATGTGCCTTACGCATTCCGGCACCGGGAGCAGCCGTGGATAGAATGAGCAGACGGACAGGGGCGGGAAATGCCAGTCTGCTTTTCTTTCCGGATGCTGCCGGAAAGAAAATACAGGTACGGGAAAAAGGAGTATTATGAAGAAAAATTACGAAATGGACATGTGCAGCGGTCCGATCCTCGGAAAACTGCTCACCTTTACGATTCCGCTGATCTTTTCCGGAATCCTGCAGCTTCTGTTCAACGCTGCGGATGTGATCGTTGTGGGACGTTTCGCGGGTAGCCAGTCTCTGGCGGCGGTGGGTTCCACAACGGCGCTGATCAACCTGATGATCAATATCTTTATCGGACTGTCCGTGGGTGTCAATGTTATCGTGGCAAGATATTACGGAGCGAAGCGGGAAAAAGACGTGCAGGATACGATCCATACGGCCATGGCACTCAGCATCGTCAGCGGTCTTTTCCTGATCGTTATGGGCCAGCTACTCTCACGACCGATGCTGGAACTCATGGGAACACCGGACGATGTGATCGATAAATCTACGATCTATATGCGGATTATCTTTATCGGCATGCCTGCGAATATGATCTATAACTTTGGAAGCGCGATCCTCCGCGCGGTGGGAGACACGAAGCGCCCGCTGTATTTCCTTACGGCGGCGGGCGTGATCAATGTGGTCTTAAACCTCTTTTTCGTGATCATGTTCCAGATGGATGTGGCGGGAGTTGCTCTGGCGACCGCGATCTCTCAGGCGATCTCGGCGTGTCTGGTGATCCTTTGCCTGATGGAGAGCGAGGGCAGTCTGAAGCTTCATTTAAAAGCTCTGAAGATCCACCGCTCAAAATTCCGTCAGATCATTCAGGTAGGCCTTCCGGCGGGGATGCAGGGCGCAGTATTTTCTATTTCCAATGTTCTGATCCAGTCCTCTGTCAATTCCTTCGGTTCTGTCGCAATGGCAGGAAATACGACATCCCAGAATATTGAGGGATTCATCTATAACGCCATGAATGCGGTTTATCAGGCAAACTTAAGCTTCACGAGCCAGAACTTCGGCGGCAAAAAGTATTCGAGGATCAACCGGATCATGGTTACCTGCCTCGGCGTTGTGACGGCAGTGGGACTCGGGATGGGAATCCCGGCTTATCTTTGCGGACATGCCCTGATCCGGATCTATTCCTCAGACCCGGAGGTTATTGTATACGGAATGAGAAGACTTGTGGTCTTTGGAACAACATATTTCCTCTGTGGGATCATGGATACGATGGTGGGCAGCATCCGCGGTCTCGGATACTCCGTTATGCCGATGTGCGTCTCCCTTCTGGGAGCGTGTGGACTCCGGATCGTCTGGATCTTTACGGTGTTTCAGGTATACCATAACCTGACAGTGTTATACTTATCCTATCCGTTTACCTGGATCGTCACGGCGACGGCCCATATGATCTGCTTCTATATCGTGAGGAGAAAACTTCCGAAGGAAGATGCGTGATAAACAGCAACGGAAGAATCCAACGAATGCAGATCTGACCAGAAAGGAAACAACAGAATTGAAACGATACAAAAAATACATCACCCCGTATCTCAGTGCCTTTGTGATCGGTCCGCTGATGATGCTCACCGAGGTGGCGGGAGAGGTCATGCTCCCGAAATTTATGTCCATGATCATCAACAACGGTGTCGCGAGTCGAAATGTTGCCTATATCGGAAAGATGGGGACGCTGATGGTCCTGACTGTCCTTTTTATGGCGGTGGGTGGGATCCTCGGCGCCTACTTTTCCGCGAAGGCGTCCATCTCCTTTACCAGTGACATGAGAAACGACCTCTTCAGGAAGGTCCAGCAGTTCTCCTTTGAGAATATCGACGGCTACAGCACCGGTTCTCTCGTTACGAGGCTCACGAACGATGTCCAGCAGGTTCAGAACGTCCTGATGATGGGGCTACGCATGGCGCTCAGGGCGCCCGGAATGTTTCTCGGCGCCCTGATCATGGCGTTTATGATGAATCGTCAGCTTGCGGTCATCATCCTCATCGTGATCCCGCTTCTTCTCGCGGCGATCCTTCTGATCTTAAAGACCGCATTCCCACGCTTTGGGGAGATGCAGAGGAGACTGGACCGTTTGAATTCCGGGATTCAGGAATCCCTGACGAATGTCCGGGTAGTGAAATCCTTCGTCCGGGAGGATCATGAGATCGAAAAATTCAGTAAATTAAATGACGACTTAAAGGAGAGCAGTCTCCGTGCCCTCCGGATCGTGATCACCACGATGCCGGTGATGATGTTTGCCATGAACGTGACGACACTGGCTGTCGTCTGGTATGGAGGAAATATCATCATTGCCGGAAAGATGCCAGTGGGGGATCTCACTGCGTTTACGACGTATATCGTGCAGATCCTGATGTCCCTCATGATGCTTTCCATGGTATTCTTACAGAGCTCCCGCGCCAGCGCGTCCATGAAGCGGATCAATGAGATCTTCGACACGGAGATAGGCTTAAATGATGACAATGCGGAAAATAAGGATAAAAAAGTCACGGAAGGCTGTGTGGAGTTTAAGAATGTAAGCTTTGGCTACAGCGGAGAGAACGGGAGAAAGGATCTCGTTCTGGAAGGAATCTCCTTTACGGCAGAACCGGGACAGACCATCGGGATCATCGGCTCCACGGGAAGCGGAAAGACCTCCCTCGTGCAGCTGATCCCGAGACTCTATGACGTGACCGGAGGCGAAGTCCTTGTCGACGGCGTGAACGTCAAAGAATACTCTTTAAAACACCTGCGTGAGGGCGTCGGCATGGTCCTCCAGAAAAATATCCTCTTTTCGGGGACGATCGAGGAAAATCTTCGATGGGGAAATGAGGACGCGCCGATGGAGGATGTGATCCGGTTCTCGGAGAGCGCCCAGGCAGATCCCTTCGTTAAGACCTTCAAAAACGGATATGATACCGAGATGGGGCAGGGCGGCGTCAACGTCTCAGGAGGTCAAAAGCAGCGTCTCTGTATCGCGAGAGCACTTTTAAAGCGCCCGAAGATCCTGATCCTGGATGACTCCACCAGCGCTGTTGATACGGCGACGGAGGCGAAGATCCGGGAGAGTCTCTATCATGATCTCAAGGATACCACAAAGATCATCATCGCCCAAAGGATCTCCTCCGTTCAGGAGGCGGATCAGATCCTGGTACTGGAGGACGGAAAGATCATTGGTCACGGAACCCACGAGGAGCTTTTAAAGACCTGTGAGGCATACAGCGAGATCTATATGACCCAGATCGGAAATCAGTCCATCGGGGCAGGAGAGGAGGCGGCAGTATGAGCGTCACGAGAGCAGACCGCGAAGCGAGTCTGAAAAAACGATATGCCGGACGCGTGGCAGCCGCACCGAAAAGGAGAGGGATGGGAAGAGGACCGGGACCGGGGGCTCCGAGAGGCGGAGGACGCCCCAAGAGCACGGGAGCGGCCTTAAAGCGCCTGCTGTCCTATCTGGAAGCGGACAGGCTCCGGATGGGGATCGCATTTTTCTGCGTCATTGTAAACACGGTGGCGACCCTGACCGGTTCCTATATGCTGCGCCCGATCATCAACCGGTTTATCGCACCGCCGGACGGAAGTCCCGGCAATGTGGCAGGACTTTTTAAAGGGCTGACTGCGATGGCGTGCGTCTATCTTCTGGGGGTTATCGCAAATTATCTCCAGTCAAGACTGATGCTGGAGGTTGCCCAGAGCGCCCTTGTACGGATCCGGACAGACCTCTTTACAAAAATGCAGAAGCTTCCGGTGAGATTTTACGATACAAATTCCAATGGGGATCTGATGAGCCGCTTCACAAACGACGTGGACACCATCGGAAATATGCTGAGCAGTACTCTTGTGCAGCTCTTTTCCGGAACCTTAAGCATCATCGGGACCTTGTTCCTCATGCTCTACACGAACATCTGGCTGACAGCCGTGACCCTGATCATGATCCCGCTCATGCTGCGGGCCGGTGGAGAGGTCGCGAAGCGGAGCCAGAAATACTTCAGCGCCCAGCAGTCGGCTCTCGGTGCTTTAAACGGATACATCGAGGAGACAATCACCGGACAGAAGGTGGTAAAGGTCTTCTGTCATGAGGAGATCGCGGAGGAAGAATTTGATATATTAAACAGGGATCTCCGCGAAAAACAGATCCGCGCCCAATTTCTTGGGGGTATGATGGGACCTGTGATGAACAACTTAAGTCAGGTAAACTATTCCCTGACGGCGTGCATCGGCGGGATCCTCTGTGTGGTGAAAAACTTCGATGTCGGCGGGCTCACGGTATTCCTGAATTTTTCAAGACAGTTCTCAAGGCCGATCAACGAGATCTCCATGCAGGTCTCCAACGTGTTCTCAGCCCTCGCCGGAGCGGAGCGCGTTTTCTCCGTGATGGATGAGGAGCCGGAGGCGGCGGATGATAAGGACGCAGTATCCATGGACGGTATGCGCGGGGGAGTGGTGTTAGATCATGTGACCTTCGGCTACAATCCGGATAAGGTCATCTTAAAGAATATCAGCCTCTACGCGAAGCCGGGACAGAAGATCGCCTTCGTGGGTTCCACGGGAGCCGGAAAGACTACGATCACGAACCTCATCAACCGTTTTTACGATATCCAGAGCGGGACCATCACCATCGACGGCGTTGATATCTGTCATATTAAGCGGGACGAGCTGCGCCGCCACATTGCCATGGTGCTTCAGGATACGCATCTGTTTACGGGAACAGTTATGGAAAATATCCGGTACGGACGGCTTGATGCCACCGACGAGGAGGTCGTTCAGGCGGCGAAGATGGCATCTGCCCATTCCTTTATCATGCGTCTTCCAAAGGGCTATGACACGGTTCTGGAGAGCGACGGTGCGAATCTGAGCCAGGGCCAGAGACAGCTTCTTAATATCGCGCGGGCGGCAGTGTCCAGAGCGCCGATTCTGATCCTCGATGAAGCGACGAGCTCCGTCGATACGAGAACGGAAAAGCACATCGAGCAGGGCATGGACCGTCTGATGGCTGAACGGACGACCTTTGTGATCGCCCACCGCCTCTCCACCGTGCGGAACGCCAACGCCATCATGGTTCTGGAGAACGGAGAGATCATTGAGCGCGGTGATCATGAAGACCTCCTGAAAGAAAAAGGACGTTATTACCGATTGTATACAGGTATGGCTGAATTAAATTAGTAAAAACTAACAGAAAATGGAAAAAAGTGGACGGAATCGCGGTTCCTGTCCGCTTTTTTTGTTGAAAACTTCATTTTCTTAAGCGGTTTCCCACCTTATTTTTGTTTTTTTTTTGATACAAACGCCGAAAATGGCCATTTCCGTTAAAAAGTTAACCGATTTCCAATTGTAGAAAAATTCCAAATATGCTATACTACGAGGTGATGGGTACTATGAAATTTTATAGAAAGAAGGTTTGTTAAATGGGTCTGAGCACATTTATAGGCGGCGTTCATCCTTATGAGGGAAAAGAACTGTCCGCAGATAAGCCGATTCAGGTGATCCAGCCGAAGGGTGAGCTGGTTTATCCTCTCTCCCAGCATATCGGTGCTCCGGCGAAACCACTTGTTGCCAAGGGTGACAAGGTTCTGGTTGGCCAGAAGATCGCTGAAGCAGGCGGCTTCATTTCCGCAAATGTTATCTGTTCCGTATCCGGTACAGTAAAGGGAATCGAACCGCGTCTGGTTGCGAACGGAGCAATCGTACAGTCCATTATCGTTGAGAACGATAACGAGTACACAGCAATCGAAGGTTTTGGCGAAAAACGCGATTACACAAAACTTTCCAAGGAAGAGATCCGGAATATCGTAAAAGAAGCCGGTATCGTAGGTCTCGGCGGCGCAGGTTTCCCGACCAACGTAAAACTTGCACCGAAGGATGACAACGCGATCGATCACATTATCGTAAACGCGGCCGAGTGTGAGCCGTATCTGACAAGTGACTATCGCCTGATGATGGAGCAGCCGGAGAGACTGATCGGCGGCATCAAAGTCATGTTAAGCATGTTCCCGAACGCGAAAGGCGTGATCGGAATCGAGGAGAACAAGCCGGAGGCGATCAAGCTTCTGGAAGGTCTCGTAAAAGACGAGCCAAAGATCACGGTATGTCCGTTAAAGACAAAGTACCCGCAGGGCGGCGAGCGTTTCCTGATCTATGCGGTTACAGGCGGACGTGAGATCAACTCCACGATGCTTCCGGCAGACGCTGGCTGTATCGTAGATAACGTAGATACCGTTATCTCTATTTACAATGCAGTCTGTGAGAGCACACCGCTGATCCGCAAGATCATCACAGTTACCGGTGATGCTGTCGCGAACCCGCAGAACTTCCAGGTTCCGCTCGGTATGTGCTACCGCGAGATCCTTGAAGCTGCAGGCGGCTTTAAGGAAGAGCCGGAGAAGATGATCTCCGGTGGTCCTATGATGGGACAGGCATTGTTCTCACTGGATATTCCGGTAATGAAGAACTCCTCTGCGCTTACCTGCTTCACAAAAGATCAGGTTGCAGCAAATCCGGAATCTCCGTGTATCCGCTGTGGACGCTGTATCGAGGTATGTCCAGGTCATGTTGTTCCGCAGATGATGATGGCGGCAGCAGAAAGAAATGATCTTGCCCTGTTCGAAAAATTAAATGGTATGGAGTGCTGCGAATGCGGCTCCTGTACTTTCATCTGCCCTGCACACAGACCGCTGACACAGGCATTCAAAGAGATGCGTAAGGCAGTCATGGCAGCCAGAAGAAAGAAAGCGTAGGAGGTGTGACAAATGAGTAAATTATTAAACGTATCATCATCCCCTCACGTACGCTGCGGTGTTTCCACAAAGAACTTAATGTACGATGTGGCGATCGCAATGCTTCCGGCTACGATCTGGGGCGTGATGCAGTTCGGTATCTATTCCCTTATCGTTGTTGTTGCAACGGTTCTTTCCTGTGTACTCAGTGAGTACCTTTTTGAGACACTGATGCACAAGCCGGTTACCATCAGTGACGGCAGTGCCCTTGTCACAGGTATGATCTTAGGCTTAAATATGCCGCCGGCAATTCCGTTATGGATGCCGATCCTTGGCGGTGTATTCGCAATCATCGTCGTAAAACAGCTTTACGGCGGACTTGGTCAGAACTGGATGAACCCGGCTCTGGCAGCGAGATGCTTTATGCTGATCTCCTTTGCACAGGCTATGACAAAGTTCACAGACCCGGTAACAGACGCAGTTGCAAGCGCAACTCCTCTTGCGGCGATCAAAGCCGGTGATACATATGATCTTGCAGCAATGTTTATCGGTAAGATCCCGGGAACTATCGGTGAGGTTTCCGTAATTGCCCTTTTAATCGGTGCGGCATACCTGCTCGTTAAGAAAGTAATTACGATCCGCATCCCGGCAGCATATATCCTTTCCTTTGCAGTATTCGCATTTATCTTCGGCCAGCACAATATCAACTACGTGCTTGCTGAGATCTGCGGCGGCGGACTGATCTTCGGTGCATTCTTCATGGCTACCGACTATGTAACAAGCCCGATCACTGCAAAAGGACAGATCGTATTTGGTATCTGCCTTGGTATTTTAACAGGACTGTTCCGTATCTTCGGAAGCGGCGCAGAGGGCGTTTCCTACGCAATTATCTTCTGCAACATGCTCGTTCCGTTGATCGAGAAGGTAACTCTCCCGACAGCATTCGGAAAAGGGGGTAAGAAAAATGGCAGCAAGTAAGTCTGGATTTATGAAAGATGCCCTGATCCTTTGTGCGATCACCCTGGTTTCCGGTTTATGTCTCGGCGTTGTCTATGATGTGACAAAAGCTCCGATCGAGGCGGCTACCATCGCAGCCAACAACGCAACATACAAACAGGTTCTTCCGGACGCAGACAACTTCTCTGACGTCGAAGGTTCCACAGAGAAGATCGCTGAGACTGCTGATGAGATCGCAAACCTCGGCTTCGGCGGCGTTGCGATCGAGTCCGTTCTCGAGGCAAAGGACGCAAGCGGCGAAGTAGTAGGACATGTGATCAACTCCCTGTCCAACGACTCCTACGGCGGAGCTGTCAAGCTCTCCATCGGCTTTGATGCAGACGGCACTATCACAGGTGTTGGTATCCGTGAGACAAGTGATACTCCTGGTCTTGGCTTAAAGGCAAAAGATGATGACTACAGAAATCAGTACGTTGGCAAGAACTGCGAGAGCTTAAGCGTAACAAAATCCGGTTCTGCGTCTGACACTGAGATCAATGCCATCAGCGGTGCCACCATCACATCAAACGCTACAACAAACGCAGTCAATGCAGCTTTATACTATCTGCATAACTGCTTAAACTAGGAGGTGGGCATTCATGAATAAATGCGTAGAACGTTTATATAACGGTATTATCAAGGAAAACCCAACCTTCATCCTGATGTTAGGTATGTGTCCGACTCTTGCGACGACAACATCCGCCATCAACGGTCTCGGCATGGGACTTTCCACAACAGCCGTACTGATGTTTTCCAACCTGCTGATCTCCGCGCTGCGTAATATCATTCCGGATCGTGTTCGTATTCCGGCATTCATCGTAGTCGTAGCCAGCCTGGTTACAGTCGTACAGCTCTTAATGCAGGGCTACGTTCCGTCCCTGTATGCATCTTTGGGTATTTATATCCCGCTTATCGTTGTAAACTGTATCATCCTTGGCCGTGCAGAGTCATATGCCTGCAAGAACGGTCCGGTTGAATCTTTCTTCGATGGTCTTGGTATGGGACTTGGTTTCTCCCTTTCCCTTACCGTCATCGGTATGTGCCGTGAGCTCTTCGGTGCAGGTGCGATCTTCGGACACACCATTATTCCGGAAGCTTACCACATTTCCATCATCATCCTTGCACCGGGTGCTCTGTTCACTCTGGCTATGCTTTCCGCGATCCAGAACAAGCTCCGTCTTCCATGCGCGACAAACGGCGACGCACCGAAGTCTGACCTTGTATGCGGCGGTAACTGCGCAAGCTGTGCAGGCTGTGTCAGCATGACAAACCATGCTGCTCTCGCTGAGAAGAAGGCAGAGGAAGCAGCAGCTGCAGCGGCAGCAAAGAAGGCAGCAGCAGAGAAGGCTCTCGCAGCTAAGAAGGCAGCTGAGGCTGCAAAAGCGGCAGAGGCAGCTAAGACTGAAGCAGCAGATGCCGGCAAAGAAAATTAAGGAGGAAATGGAGAAATGAAAGAACTTTTATTGATCGCCATCGGTTCTGCCCTGGTGAATAACGTTGTTTTAAGCCAGTTCCTCGGTCTTTGCCCGTTCCTTGGTGTATCCAAGAAAACAGAGACAGCAGCTGGTATGGGCGCTGCAGTCGTATTCGTTATTACGATCGCGTCTGCCTGCACAAGCCTTGTTTATGATTTCGTTCTCGTAAAGCTCCATATCGAGTATTTACAGACGATCGTATTTATCCTTGTAATCGCGGCTCTGGTTCAGTTCGTTGAGATGTTCTTAAAGAAGAACATGGTGAGCCTTTATGAGGCACTCGGCGTATACCTTCCGTTAATTACAACAAACTGTGCGGTTCTCGGTGTTGCGCTGACAAACGTACAGAAGAGCTACAACTTCATTCAGAGTGTCGTAAACGGTATCGGTATTTCCGTTGGATTCCTGATCGCCATCGTCCTGCTTGCAGGTATCCGTGAGAAGATCGAGCACAATGATGTGCCGCACGCTTTTCAGGGATCTCCGATCGTTCTGATCACAGCAAGCTTAATGTCGATCGCTCTCTTCGGATTTTCCGGAATGATTTAAGGAGGAACGAGAGATGAACATGACAGGCATTATCATCGCTGCTGCGGTTGTCGGTATCGTCGGTATCGTCATCGGCGTACTCCTTGGAATCGCCAGCGAGAAGTTTAAAGTAGAAGTAGACGAGAAGGAAATTCTGGTTCGTGCAGAGCTTCCGGGCAACAACTGCGGCGGCTGCGGTTACGCAGGCTGTGACGCTCTTGCAAAAGCAATTGCAGAGGGCAAGGCAAAGGTTGACCAGTGTCCGGTCGGCGGCGCTCCGGTAGGAGAAAAGATCGCTGCGATCATGGGCGTTGAGGCTGGTTCCGCTGAGAAGAAGGTTGCATTTGTAAAATGTAAAGGTACCTGCGATAAGGCAACTGTGAAATACAACTATTATGGTATTGACGACTGTCACAAGATCGCAGATGCAGTTCCGGGCGGCGGCTCCAAGGGCTGTAACTACGGATGTCTCGGTTCTGGAAGCTGTGTGAAGGCATGTCAGTTTGACGCGATCCATGTTGTAAACGGTGTTGCCGTTGTCGACAAGGAGAAGTGTGTTGCCTGTGGTAAGTGTGCGGAGGCTTGTCCGCGTCACCTGATCGAGCTTGTTCCGTACAAGGCAAACCACCTCGTACAGTGCAGCTCCCACGACAAAGGACCGGCTGTCAAGAAGGTCTGCGAGGCAGGCTGTATCGGATGTACGCTCTGCACAAAGCAGTGTGAATTCGATGCGATCCATATGGATAACAACGTTGCTGTGATCGATTACACAAAGTGTACCGGCTGCGGCAAGTGTGCGGCTAAGTGCCCGGCTCATGTTATTATCTGATTGGATAACAACTTGTAGAAAAATGAAAGACCCGCGGAAGATGAGAAAGTCTTCCGGCGGGTCTTTTTTTGAAGGGATTTGTACGATTAGAAAAGTTGGGAAAACGTTATTTGAAAAAAAGATCCCAGGGAAGTTCAAATATAGAACTCCCAGGGATCATATTTTTGTTTCTTCCGGATTAAAATCAGATTGACCTGAGTCAAATCAGAATGTATAGACTACTGGATCGTCGTGCCGCCCTTACCGGCTAATGCGCTCTTCGCACCGTCAAGGGAAGTGATGATCGCGCGTCGGCCTTTTCCTGCGTTGATGAAGTCGATGGAGCTTTCAATCTTCGGCAGCATGGAACCTGTCTTAAAGTGGCCTTCCCCGGCATAACGGGCTGCGTCAGCCGTTGTCATCTTATCGATGTTGATCGGATGGTCACTGCCGTAGTTTAATACGACATTCGGAACACCTGTGATGAACATCAGGACATCAGCGTCAAGCTCCTTCGCAAGAAGTCCTGCCGCACGGTCTTTCTCGATGACAGCGCTGGCACCCTTTAAGTGGGAGCCCTGTTCCATAACCGGGATTCCGCCGCCGCCTGCAGCGATCACCGGCTGGTCAGCATCAGCGAGAGCGCGGATCGCGTCGATCTCAACGATTGCGACCGGCTTCGGAGCGGCAACGATACGGCGGTAGCCTTCGCCTTCCTTTACAACGAAGTTGCCCTTTGCCTCTTCCTCCTTCGCCTCCTCAGCGTTCATCACACGTCCAACTACCTTCATAGGAGTGTAGGAGGACTCATCGTACGGGTCAACCGTGACCTGCGTCAAGATCGTAGATACGGCCTTGTAGATGCCGCGTTTGATAAGCTCAGAACGGAGAGCGTTCTGGAGATCGTAGCCGATATATCCCTGGCTCATTGCAGAGCAGACAGACATTGGAGCCGGAGTGTAACCTTCATGATTTTTCGCAAATTCATTTAACGCGGTGTGGATCATACCGAGCTGCGGAGTATTTCCGTGGGTGATCACAACCTGCCAGCCGTCCTGAATAAAATCAGCGATGGCTTTCGCCGTCTTTGTAACGGCGTTTTTCTGCTCCGGAAGGTTTGTTCCGAGAGCATCATGTCCAAGTGCTAAAACAAGTCTTTTCTTTGCCATATCGAATCCCTCATTTCTATTACATACCGATATCGTTGGGGCAGATCTGCTTAAAGGGGAGCCGCGGATAAGTTTTCTCCGCGGACCGGTAGAAAGCGGCCTGCTTTTATGTATTTTCAGATATTTTACCATATTTTAAGTGATTATGGAAGAAAAAACTCAAAGTTTTATGATGGGACTCAGATGGAAATTTGTTACTGTACACAGACGGGAATTTTCCGGACAGAAAATTTTGCATGGTCCTGGGTAGCAGAAGCTGGTCAGAAGCTTATGGGATGAAAGAGAATCGAAAGAAATAATTTTTTGCATTTTCAGATAATTTATGCTAAAATAAGAACAACTGAGTCGAAAATCGCTGCCGTCCGTGTCCTACACAGCCGGTAATGAAAAATTCCCTATCAGGGGGAACGTAAGGAGGAAACAATTTTGAAGCTGTTATCGATAGCA
>ERZ773149.1432-NODE-1432-length-19358-cov-7.685956_pt1 | contig 19358 bp, 19 predicted proteins | sample MGYA00511081_ERZ773149 | MGnify/ENA primary metagenome ERZ773149 (study PRJEB29015, sample SAMEA2737846) | human gut metagenome | biome: human gut; feature: human-associated habitat; material: faeces | place: China | collected 2012 ...
CAAAGGATTTTCTCCCAAATGCGCATCTGTAATGCGCGCCGGTGGCTTTCGGACCCTTCGGAACAAAAATCGCAATTCTCATAAAAATCAACAAGTTTTGCGGTTTATAATCGCACACTATAAAAAACGCAGGATCCATCTTTCCTGCGATCCTGCGTTTCTTTAATAATACTATGCTAATACTTTTCCTTCCGGGAACAGACTTCTGAACACAGTTCTTACTAACGGTCCTGCGATCAGCAGCTGGAATGGAAGTGCCATAATGAAGTTTTTAGGAATATTGGTCAGCCAGATGATCAGCAGAAGATTCCACTGTCCGGAACGTACACAGCCTTCCATAGCGCCATAAAAAGACATGATGATAACCATAGGAACTACCATACAGGTAGATACTGCGATCACTTTGCGAAGCACACTACTGTCCCTGTTTGCAAAGAAACGGAACGCAACTCCCTTTGCAGGTCCGGATACAACAAACCAGTCCATGCAGAAAGCGAAAACAACGGCAATAGGGAATCCCAGCCATCCTTCGCGAAGCACCTCTGTGCTGAAACCACCCATATGAAGGGTAACATTGTACATACTCATCCAGAGCACCATAGTAAAACACATCATTACACTGTAGATCAGACTTTCTCTCTTATTCTGCGGCATTTTCATTTCTCCTTTTTCTCATTAATGTACTCTCGGAATCTTTTTGTGCTTGATTTTGCGAGAAGATTTTTTGTCAGTTGTGCCCAAATTTTTGAGGCGTACGCGGTGCGTACGTTGATAAAATTTGGGTGCGACTGGCGGAAAATCGGCCGCAAAAGCAGGTGCATGAAAGATTCTGAGAGTACATCATTAATCTTTGATATTTTACTGTTGCGTACGACCACAAAAAAAGAGACCACACGGGGACCTGGAAACATAATTTCATGTTTCACGGTGACTCGTTTGATCTCTACTTTTATATTTCATGCAATATGTCTGTATGCAATCTCACTGCGTCATACGCTTGCGCATTCTGTTTTGACAAAGCCCTATTATAGCGGCTCTTTTCCTATTGTGTAAGTACTTTTTTTAATACTTTCTGCATTTCAGCACTTTCTATAATATATAATCGCAGTATACAGCATATTTTGTATATGACCTACAATGCAGCACCCGCTTTTCTCACCTGTCATTTTAGCATGCGCACTGAATCTATTACTGCTCCTGGTTCAGATACTCCATGATCCCCATATGTAAGGTCCATGCCAACCGGTCCTGATACTCTTCTGTTTCCAGTTTTCCCGCCTCTTCCCGGTTAGAAAGAAATCCACACTCTGCAATAACGATCGGTTCTTTTACATGGAGCAGAAGATAATAATTGTCGTTGGCTTTTGCCTGTCTTTTATTAGCATCTCCTAACACATAATCGAAACGTTTCTGTAAGATCTGCGCCACTTTCTTTCCTCTGACAGATGTCTTATAGTAAAATACCTGTCCGCCCCGGATATCTTCCTCATGATAACTGTTCTGGTGAATGCTGATGACCAGATCCGGCTTGGCTTCTTCAATCAACTGACAGCGTTTGCGCATATCTGCCATTTTTTTGTGAGTATCATTAGGAGAATAAAGTCCCATGTCTTTATCCCGGGTAAGAACCACCACCACATCTGAGGCTTCCAGATAGTTTTTCAGCTTCTTTGCAATAGCCAGATTTATGTCCTTTTCCAATTGTCCGCTGATCCCTACTTTTCCAGGATCGGTACCTCCGTGACCCGGATCAACACAGACAACATATTTCTTTTCCTCTCCAAAAACATTTTCCGACTGTATATAGTGTATCCCGGCCGCCGCCAGTGTACCTGCCTGCCAGGACAAAAAAGCAACTGTTCCAAGAAGGACTGCGCCCATAAGCAGCTGAGAAGAAGACTGTTTCATAGATCAGACCTCTATGCCCTTTTTATCCAGTATATTCAAAAGCATTTAAAATCAGTCAGAAAAAACTGCGGGATTTATTTCATTAAGGATCAGTCATTTACCTCCAGATAGTTATAGTCTTTTACTGCATCTTCTACAATGTATTCCAGATATTCAAATAATACCATAGGATAACAGTATTCCTGCCACATCTTATATGCAGCAGTCCTGGTAGCATAGTTCACCACCTCATAGGCTTTTCCACTGTAGCAGGCTGCATTTAACTGTGCATATACTTCTGACATCTGCTCTTTTTCAGCCTTGGTCAGCTTCACAAAAATATCTCCCTTTTCCTCTTCTGCCGAATCCTTCATAGCATCATAGGCCTGATTGTAAAAAATAGTATTTAACGTTGCCAGAGCATAGGTGTTAAAATTCAGCAGGTTCTCATCCGTACTCTTATGTTTTCTGGCCCATTTTTCCATATCCACCTGTTTTGTATGATAGGAAAAGGTTTCATCATCCCGATATTCCAGCACTCCGTATTGACATGGAGGTGTGGAAAGGGAACTGGTAACAATCTCATAGATTCCCCGGTCCTCCTCATCTCTCATATAATGCTGTACATGAAGATGTCCGCTTAAAAACAGCGGGATATTGGCCTCTTCCAGCCGGTTTACCAGTTCTTCGCTGTGTTCAATAGTACAGTCTTCCACGTAAACTTTACTTTCATCCAATAAATTGTGATGAGCTACCGGAAGAAGGATCACACCATCTTCCCAGGCTTTCTCCAGCTGGTCATCGATCCAGTCATAAGTCTCTGTTTTTATCATTCCGCCTACTTTATTGGTAGGGCTGTACTGACAGCTGTCTAACATTAACAGGCGCATATCCGGTCCCAGATCGTAGGTATAACTTAAAGATGCCGGATCCCTGCTCAGTGCCTCTTCATAGCCAAAATCATTGTAAATTTCCGCAAATTCATCCCCAGTGATACTCTCAGCCTGCTGCCTGGAACGTCCGTCAAAAGAAGCGGCATTCTTATTATTGATATCATGGTTTCCCGGAATGACCACTACCTGGATACCATCTTTTTCCACCTGATCCAGCTTTTTCGCCAGTTCCTTATGGCTTTCTTTCTCTCCATTTAAAGTCAGGTCACCGCTTAAAATAATCACATCCGGCTTCAGTGTTTCTGCCTGTTCAAAGGCCGCATCTGTGATCTCCCACACATAATTGGTCAGCTTTCCATCTCCATGCTCCACCATGTACTGAAACTCTTCCCCTTTGTCTGTAAGAGAATCTGCCAGGTAGTGAATATCCGTCATAAGAACAATGCGCTTTCCGTTTTCCATAGGCTGCGCTTCTGCTTCTTTTTCACCATGTGGAAATGGTTCAATATCTTCTGGATGGGCATCTGTAGGCTTCTCTGGCTCCTCCTCTGTTTCCCCGGACGGCCGCTGCCTGGTTTCTTCTGTGTCTGTTTCCGTCTGAGAAGCGTTTACCGGCTGCGTGTCCTTATTTCCCGGATACAGACTGCACCCAGCTGCAGACACGCAAAATACAGACAACAAGGCTGCTGTCATGATCCCTTTTTTCTTTTTCATCCTTCATCCCTCTTTTTCTTCTGACACCTTTTATCTGTCCTAATTTACATCATTCATAACATCCCATATATCCGCTGTTTCAAATCCCAGCTTCCAACAGGCAATTCCTGCCAGATCATATTTATTAACTAAATCCTTCTTCAGTCCCAGTGACTTCGTCTCCTCCATCCAGATCTTCTGGATTCCATTTTCATTTTCTACTTCACCATAATACTGTCCTACATTGTCCTGCCATGTCAGTTCTACATTGTTTTCATCCACCCAGTTCTGCGCTGCGGTTATGCCATAGGCCTTAGATGTAGTCTTTCCATCTTTTTCTGTCCATACTCTTGTATAAAAAGGAACACTGTTGATCAGTTTTTCTTTTGGTACTTCCTCCAGCGTGCCGGTAATGCCATTTTCCACATAGGAAAGAGATGCAACAGAGCCTGCATCGCCTCCTGCGAAATGTTCATCATATCCCATAACGATCACATAATCTGCTACTGTTCCCTGCTCTTTTCGGTTATAAAACGCGCTGTAGACAGCAGGAACATAGTCATCCACCGACAGAACCAATCCTTTCTGTCTGCATGATACGGACATTTCGCGGATAAACTGCACATAATGAGGACCTGCAGACGACTTCAGGCTTTCAAAATCCAGATTGAAACCATCAAATCCATACACATCAGCCTCTTTCATCAGATTTTCAATCAATTTTTTTCTGGTTGCAGTGGAAGAAAACAATTTAGCTGAGTTTACATTTTTTACACTTTCTTCCGTGCTGATATTATCAAACATAGCCCATACCTGAAGACCCATGGCATGTGCTTTCTCTACATAATCTTTGCTTGCAAGTGAAGTATAATTGCCATCGTTGTCCGTTATATTAAACCAGGTTGGTACGATCACATTCATTCCTTTAGCTGTATCAGCAACCTTATCCAAAGTGGCATTAGCATCCTTTGTAGTCACCTGGTGGAAGCCCAGACGGATCTTTCCCTCCAATGAAATATTTGTATACACAGGAGCCCGAAATTCACTGACCGGTGTTTCTTCCTGGATTTTGCTTAACCTGCTGTTGGGAACATAACCAATATATCCATTTTCCGTACGAACTTTGGACCATTTATCCATCTGCTCTATGATCTGTACAGAAGTTCCCTTTTCTTCTGTATTAATGATCTCGCTGCGGATACCACCCTTTACGCGGACAGAAGTTTTATAGCGCAGTGTGGCCGCTTCATATGTATCCCAGTTTGTATCAATAAATACTCTTTTGATCTCGCTGGTAGCAAAGGCTTCTTCCCGTATATCCGTATAATTTTTCACCAGTCCCAAAGACAGATATACTTCTCCGCCTTTTTCCTTTATAAGCGGACCTGCATCCCCTTTGGTTGATGCATCTGCGTAGACGATTTCCTCCGGAAGCGCATAAACCAGAAGTTTCTCCCCATCATCCCAGTAGAACCTCTGATTTACATGGTCATCCACCCATTCCACAGGCAGATATACCTGACCATCTTCGTAAATACCCTTTTCATCCTGAAGTTCATTGTCTAAAAGCAGAGCCACCTGCTCTCCTTTGATCTGGAAAACATCCCGTTTATCTGCCATCTTTGTGCCCGGCCGCAGATATTTCCCATATAAAAATCCTGCCCCGCAGCCAACTGCTGCAAGGAGCAAAAATCCTGCGATCACTGCCGGCCCGCAGCCTCTTTTCTTCCTTCTGGTCTGTTTTCTGCTTCGTCCTGTTGATCTGTTTTCCATGTAAACACCCTCTTGTATGTAATGAAAACTAAACTGTCATAATGTATATACTACCGTTAGTTTACTATGAATCTTCTTTATTGTACACAAAAAAATAGCCAGAAGCAGCTTATATACTAACTCCTGGCCTTTATATTTTCTTATTCATTATTTAATTTCGAAGTAATCTTCACAGCCTCAATAATGAATGCATCACGCTTCATCATATCTTTTTCAATACTTCGCTGAGTCCAGTCATAAAATCCCTGCCCGGTTTTCACACCCAAATGACCTTCCTCTACCAACTTTTTAAGATAATCATTTGCCTCACGATCTGCACAAATATCTGGCAAAACACTTTCCTGTACAGAAAGTCCCAGATTAAGGCCTATTGCATCCAAATGCTTTAACGGTCCCCATTCTGGAAAACGCATCGCCATACCGTAGCTGATTGCTGTATCTACATCTTCTGCTTCAGCCAATCCCGACGCAACAATATCTATAGTTTCACGTATGATTGCCTGGAAAATGCGATTTGCAAGTTGACCTGGAAGATCTTTCTGAACTAATACAGGAGATTTTTTCCACCTTTTTAGTTCATTTTTTACTTTTTCCGCTACCACACGATCCGTTTTGTTTCCCATCACAACTTCTACCAATGGCACCAAATGTGCTGGAAGCCAAAAATGTGTTGTAACAGTTCTTTCCGGATGTTTGCATTTTAAACTGATATCCGTTATACGAAGTCCACTTGTATTACTGCAGATTGGCACATCTACGGGAAGTACTTCATCTAGTTTTGCAAATAATTCCTGCTTGGCCTCCACATTTTCTACGATTGCTTCAATAACCAACCTGGCTGACGCAACTGCATCCAACATATCTATACTGGTCATCAAACACTCTTTTGCTTTCTGGGCTTCTTCCTCTGTATTTAATTGATTTTCCACTCTAAGCTTTATACATTTTAAAGCTTTTTCGTATCCGGCTTGTACATGCGCTTCGCTTACATCCACTAAAATCGTCTTATTCCCAGCCAGCGCGCTCATCGCCCCAATGCCGCTGCCCATCATGCCGCTGCCTACGATCACTACACAGTCTCTCATCAATATCACATCTTCTTTCTTTGTGCTAATTTCGTTTCCAACGCAATTTAAAACATCGTAACCACCATGGCTGCTCACGTTCTATCTCCAATTGAGTGCATTTTCTAAGAAATTTTCGAAATTCTTCTAACGTTTCGAAATCTCCCAGTGAATCTTTTAGCAGCAAGAAACCGGAAGCCGGAGATACAAAAATACAAAAAGCTTTTTTTGTTTCTACAATCCTATGAATCCGATGATATGATAACCTATTATCGCTTGTTCCCTGTACAATATGGATATCCTGATTCGAAAATACATATGTGATTTGCTTATTCTCGTCCTGCATCCGCATACAGATCTGCTTTGTTAGATAACCTGATGGATAGGAAGGACTTACACATAACCAACAACCAAAAACTAATAATAAAAGGGACCACTTTTGGCTATGGACACCAAATGCAGCAATACCGATCAAAAAAACTCCTGTCAAAAAAACAGCTGCCTGCACTTTCCATTTATATGTCTGAAATTGTATGTTGGTTAATATCTTAATATTTTCTTTTGTATAAGCAGTATCAAAACGATATTCTTTCATTCATCTACTTTCTAATCCTTGATCAGATTACTGATAATATTCATAGGATTCTTTCTATATTTATCCAGTTCCTGTAAAGATTCCTGCAAATGTTTACGCAGCATTTTCGCTGCTTCTTCATAATTTTCTTCTTTGATCGCCCTATATATTTCTGTATGTTCAGCAACTGTATGTTTCATTCTTCCTGGTATCTGCACCGCTAAAAAACGTATCCTAAGCTGATGATCACCCAGGTTTTTCAGCAAATCCTGCATAATAGAATTATTTATACAACTTGCAATGATCTGATGAAAATGATTATCTTCAACGAATGATTCATATACCTCATCATACTCCACATTGTACTTTAACCGTTCAATGCTCTGATAAAGTTCTTCTAATAAATGTTCCGGCTTATAATTTTTTATATTTTCAATGGCATAGCTCTCTAACAGCATACGCGTCTGAAATAAATCCTGGATAAATGACCATGTAATCTGTGATACTCGAAACTTTCCTCCAGGTGCATCTACCAGCATATCTTCTTCCCGTAATCGGATCATTGCTTCTCTAACCGGTGTACGGCTAATTCCAAAAATATTTGCCTGCTCCTGTACCATAAGAAGCTGACACGGAACTAATTCAAAATCTAAAATCCGTCTTTTCAATTCATTATACACTTCATCAGACAGTGGATTTGATGTATCCTTTTTCATTATGAGCACCCCGCTTTATTATAATGATCATCCATTTACCCTTGAACTGTTCTGATCACCATAACCATGCGTCAGCTCAAAAGCATATCCTAGTTACATTTATTTCTTCTTTTAATACTTCATTAATTATACACTAAAACCTATTATAAGTCATGCACTATCCAACGGTTAAGCCCATTGCTCTAGGAATACATAAAGAAATCTCCGGGATAAACGTAACAAAGGCCAATGCTATTAGTAATGCCGCGATCCACGGAAGAAGTGCTTTAACAAGCTTCTGTACCGGAACATCTCCAATTTTAGACATAACAAACAAAACCAGGCCAAAAGGCGGTGAAAGAACACCTATCATCAGATTTAATACCATGATGATACCAAATTGTACTAAGTTTACTCCAAAAGCAGCTAAAAGCGGCATAAGGATCGGTGTCAAAATTGTAATGGCGGACGTTGTCTCCATAAACATTCCTACCACTAAAAGGAAAATATTAACGATGATCAATAGTTCCGTTTTACTGTTTACAGAAGCAGTGACCATTCCCAATATTGTTTGAGGTATCAATGCTCTGACAATACACATGCCAAAAAGTGTTGCTGCCGCTACCAGAATTCCAATTGTAGAAGCATCCATAACAGAATCAACTAAAATACCATATAAATCTTTCAATGTTAATTCTTTATAGACCACAATACCCAAAAATAAAGAATAAAACACTACAATTGCTGCTGATTCTGTTGGCGTATATACACCTGTATAAATACCAACTAAAATGATGACCGGCGCCATTAAAGGAAGAAAACCTTCTTTAAAAGCAACTACAATTTCTGGCAACGTGGGAAATTTTTCTCTTGGATATCCTTTTAAAATCGCAAATATAAATGCTACCAGCATCATTATCAATGCCATTAAAAGTCCTGGCAATATACCTGCCATAAAAAGGGCTCCTACAGATGCTCCTGAAATCGTCCCATAAACAACTAATGGTAAACTTGGAGGAATTATCGGCCCCACAGTCGAAGAAGCCGCAGTTACACTGGCACTAAACTCCTTGTCAAAGCCAGCATTATTCATTGCACGGATCTCAATAACGCCTAACCCACTGGCATCAGAGACTGCTGTTCCGGACATTCCCGCAAAAATAATACTGCTAACAATATTAACATGCGCCAAACCTCCTGGAAGCCAGCCAACCATTTTTTTCGCGAAATCGAAAAGGCGGTCTGTTGTACCACTGGAATTCATCAATTTTCCTGCCAGTAAAAACATCGGTACCGCTAGTAATGTAAATGTGTTTAGCCCACCTATCATCTGCTGGATAACAGTAGCATATTTGATACTGCCCTTCGCATACATCATAACGATAGATGTCAGTCCAAGACTTACCATTACTGGTATCCCCAGCATAAACATTACTACCAACAGAACTAAGAAAATAATCTGGCTCACAGATGTTCCTCCTCTCTTTGCGGCATCACATCCACAGCAATGTTAATAAAGGATTCAATACACATAAAGATTAGGCAAAGAAATACCAATCCATATAGATAGTTCAGCTGAAACCACACCAAAGAATTGGCATGTACGCCTGTAGCCGATGTCATTAACATAAGGCTTCCTTTAATCGCAAATCCGCCAAATATTAATGTCAGAATATCAATCAGAACATCAAAAACTTTCCTTATCACGTTCGGAAGATAGTCTAAAATTACCGTGATAGTAATATTTTTCTTTCTGGAAACAGCAACAACGTTTCCGAGAAATACCAACGCAACATAAGCAAATCGCGACATTTCATCTGGCCACTGAAGACCAATCCGCAATGCTCTGCTTATTACCTGAATAAGGATCATGACCGCAATACTGGCCAACAAAAGCGCTGCTAAAAATTCTATCGTTTTTAGAAGTTTATCATTGATGATCGCTAATTTTTTCATAATCCACTCTCACTTTATTATGCAGATGGACACTTTCTACACAAAAAGTGCCATCCGCATATTCCTCATAAGTCAGTCAGAACCGTGCCTTATTTTGCGTAACTCATTACTTCTTCGTAATTTGTAACGGTCCACTCATCTGCAAACCACTTATCATAAGATGCCAGTGCTTTTTCACGGAATGCATCCTGATCTGGCTCAATCCGCTCCATACCATTATCCAACAACTCCTGTAAAAATGCATCAGAAGTTTCCTGATTAAGTTCTGTACAATAATCACCAAAACTGGTTACTGCATAGGTACTTAAAATATCCTGAAGATCTTTTGGCAGTGACTGATATGTTTTTTCACTGATAAAAATAGCTACCCATTCATAAACGTGATTTGTATCAATTACATATTTCTGCACTTCATAGAATTTATTTGTAGCAAGCTGCTCATAAGGGCCCTCTGAAGCTTCTGCCGTTCCATTCTGCAGTGCACCATATAACTCACCAAGAGGCATCGTGATCGCAGTAGCTCCTAATGTATCTGGTCCCCAAATAGAAACCCATGAAGACATTTCGGATACTCTCATTTTCAGTCCATTCAAATCATCCGGAGTATAAATTGGTTTATTGGATGACATCACACGTGGGGTACGATATCCAATACCAAGCATACGCAGATTATTTTTAATAAAATCTTCTTTCATGCCATCACCCAATTCACTATTCACAACTGCTTTGATATGATCTGTGTTTTTAAAAAGGAATGGTGCAGAAAGAAAACTATATCTTGGCGCATATGCATCCAAACCCTGTACTCCTGCACAAGTCATTTCCAGTTCGTCTCCTGCTACTGCAATATAAGAATCTGCCTCACTTCCTAATGCACTGTTTGTAAATAAATTAATAACAAGACGTCCATTAGAAGCTTCCTTTACATCATCGCTAAATTTCTGTGCTGCAATAGCCATTGGTGATTTTACATCATAGCTCATGCTCATAGAAAACTCATACTTTTCATCACTTGATGCAGCCTCTGTTTCTTCTGCTTCATCTTTTGTTTCCGTTGCTTCCGTTTTTGCCTCACTTGCAGCAGCAGTTGTACCAGAATTCGAAGATCCGCATCCCACCAGTGATAATGCCATCATACTTGCCATTAAAAATGCCAATTTTTTCTTCATAGTCTTCCTCCTATAATATAATTTTATATTCATTTAAAACATCTTCATTTAATTCAATTCCTAACCCCGGTTTATCTGTTACTTTTACAACTCCATTTTCCATTTTGATAAGTTCCATACCCAATTCATCTCGAAGCGGATTTTTATCCAGCGTGTATTCCATATAATGACAATTTGGCACTCCCATACCCAAATGGATATTTGCCACCAACGAAACAATTCCTGCTGAAAAATGTGGAATAATATTTTTGTTCCAGGTACTGGCTAAAACAGCAGTCTTCCGGCATTCTGTAAATCCACCTGACCAGATAGCGTCTACCTGTACAATGTCTACTGCATGCTCTGTTATAAAATCTCTCATACCATAGCGTGTTAATTGTGTTTCATATCCCGCAATCGGCACATCCACAGCATCTGCTAAACGTTTGCTGTCTTCCATAAATTCAGAAGAAAGTGGCTCTTCAAAGAAAAATAAATTTTCTTTCTCACAAAATCTGGCCATTCTCAAAGCATCATTAAAATCATACGCATTATTTGCATCAACAGCTAACTTAAATGTATTTCCTGTTGCTTCTCTAACTGCATGAATACGTTCTTGATCTTCTTCCATAGAAGCTCCGCCAATTTTCATCTTCATGACCTTGAATCCCATCTTTTGATAAGATAATGCCTCTGCTGCCAGATCTTCCGTTGTTTTTCCTTCCATGTAATACCCGGCACTTGCATAAGGAATCAGATAATGGCTTGCCCCACCAAGAAGTTTATAAATTGGAAGCCCCGTTTTTTTTCCCAATATATCCCAAAGTGCAATATCAATGGCACTTAAACCAGCTATTAAAATACCTCTTCGTCCATAGCGAAATGTCTGTTGATACATACAGTTCCAGAGTTCTTCTATCATAATAGGATCTTTGCCAACAATAAGCGGTGCCAAAGTCTCTTCTACAAGAACCGCTGTTGATTTTAAAGACCCTAATGCAAATCCTTCTCCAATGCCTGTTATTCCTTCATCTGTGTGAATCTTAACAAGAAAAACATCTCTGGTCGGAATATTGGCCAAGCCATCTCTCGGAGCATTTTTAGGCGTATAACAAAGCATGATTGGCTCCACTGCTGTAATAACCATTGTAACCCTCCTAAATTATTATTTTTTATTTATACGTACCTTTGTTTCTAAGCTCATAATAGCACTTGCGTACTTTAATGTCAACAAAAATGTATACATTTTTGTTGACATTATTTGTATCTACCTGTCTGTTACTCCTTTATATACCGGAAAACAAACAGGGCAGCCTTACGACTGCCCCTTATGCTTTCACTTTCAATATTTGCTTTTATAGTATCTGTCTACAAAGTCCTTTTACAGAATCCAATACCTCTTCCCAGGCAAGGCCTCCCGCATATTCGTTCCTAGCGATATAGTTATTCCACTGCCGTTTCATTGCATCGCTCTTCGCTATTTCCTCTAGGATTTTCTTCGCATTAGCTATCCTTTTCTCACTTTGACGCTTTCGGCTTGTTGCCCGCAACGCTTCTTTTAAAACCGCAACATTAAACTCAGGTATCGTAAGCGGCAAAATATACAGGTCGTAATAATCACGCATACGGGTATTAAGTGTCGCCCTTGCTATAATGGTTTCAATCTTTTCAGCCAAAACAGTTTCCAGATTATATGCCCACACTAAAATATATCTGTTTTCAAACATAAGCGGCAGCCTATATTCTACTGCTCCTGGTGTAATGATATCACCTGTAGAAATATCTATTTTCAGCGGTATTCTTGTTTTTCCTAAAAAGGCATTCAATGTTATTCTTATCCCACTGTATTCAGCCTCATCCATAATATCTGAAATGTTTTTAAGTTCAAATATCGTATTATCCTCTAATTGGATTGAAGTTATTTCTAGGATCATGACCTGTACAGCCTGTTTATTTAATGGATAATCACGGATCGTTGTGTCAATATCCAATGTAGCCCGGCTGTCAAGTCCCACCATCGCGGAAACAAGCATACCGCCTTTCAAAATAAAATGATTTTTATATACAGACAATGATACTCGTTCCATAAAACGTTCCATCGCATAATTTCTAATAAGAAGCTGTGATCTACCACTGTTTCCCTCTGCCTTGTTTCGGATCAGAGCTTTTAACTGTGTTGCACTTTTTATCACCTATAGCAGCACCCCCATAATATTTCTTAATTTTGATTCCACCCGGAATGTTTTCGCATAGCTTAACAGCCTACTGTAATCTTTTTCGGGACTTTTAACATATTCTTTCAAAGCATAGTTAAACACTGCCGTATCCATATTGTCCCTTTTGCGGATAATATCGCAAATTGTACGTTCACGATCATATACTTTTATCTTATTTCCTTCTGGCGATTTTGTCTCACAAATGCCAATATTGTACCATGACTCTTTTACATAATAAATTTTAGCTGTATCATTCAATGAAATTGTATTATATTTAGCTGGTACTGTAACTGTCAGCGGAATCGGTTCTTTTTCTGCCAGATCATACAGATATAAAGCTGTATCATAAGAATACACAGCCCGGGAAAATCGAAGCTGCAGCAGGTACATCTCATCTATCCAGGCATCCCCCGCAGCATATATCCCTCTTCCAACTTTTTCCAGATTATTTTCCCTGATGTACCCGTATATCTGATCTTTGGAGATTCCTTGTTGCAGTGCATCTGCAGTTATCAACAGACCATCTGCTTTTTTTACAAGCTGCGCTAATAAGCACATTTCATGTTGCATCATGTCACCAACTTTCACACGGATATTATATATTATTATCCGTGTGATTTTCAATATACACAGCACTTCTTTTAAAAAATACCCTGCAGACAGCTTTGCTTGCAGGCTGAGATGGTTATTTTCTCATACTGCTGTCTACAGGATATTTTAAGCATGATTTCTGATCTTCTATTTTTTTATCTTATTTCTTTTTTTGATCCATAGAAAGATATACCTTATCGAAACGTATTTCTTTTAAACCGCCTTTATCTGAGCAGACGTAGTCTCCCATATAGAAGCCTCCGTCTTCCCCCACTTCAAAAATACGGTTCCATTCGGCTTCCCGGCATATTTTTCCATCTATGAGGATGGGAATCCCCCGTTTTTTAAATCTTCTCAGCCCCTCTAAGTAGTCTTTTCGGTTTCTTGCATCCTCATTCTGCTTTTTGCTTTTCATACTGTAATTCCCCATACCAGAACGGTACTCTTTTTCTCACTCAAAGAGGTTTTCGTGACATACATCCTGTAAGGTCTTTCGAAATACCGCCTGTTCTCCTTTTTTCTTAAAATATACCCGCAAACCATTCCATGGTCAGGACATCCACTGAAAAAGCATCTGCTGAAAGTGGGATCTGTTTTAAAGAAATGTGAAACTGCCGTTCTATTTCTCTTTTCGTGATCTCGCTGCCAAATGCAGTCATACAGATCCACTCTCTGACTGTTTCCCCTTTCTCTGCCAATAATCCCAGAAACCCATTCAGCTTCCATTCTGACAGATCTGCGATCAGGACTTTTTTCGTACACCGAAGCCATTCCGGAAAAATTTCTTCTCTGATCTCCCCAAAATCAATGAGTATTTCCTGGTAGTCTTTTTCCATACACGCAGCCAGCACAGCCGGATCTCCGTTATAATAATAATCCACCCCCAGTAAGCGAAAGTGATCTTTCTTCTTAAAAGAGCGGCTGTCTTCTTTTCCGTCAGCCTTTAAAAATGCCCTTATTTTTTCCAGATCTTTTTGGGGATTCCACTGAAGAACGGCTGTCTTTTTCTGTCTGCAGCTGCAAAGATAATTGGCCGCCCGGATCACAAAATGAGTCACTCCCGTTCCTCTGCCAGATCCGGCTACCCCCATAACCTGTGCTGTATGTGCCATGGAAACCTCCTTTTCGCCCTCATCTTGCTTTTTTCTGGTTCTTGCGTGCAATGATCCTGTATACAGTTAAAAAGAGAGGTTAAAAAACCGGTACCTTCCCGGCCTGGACAAAAAGGATCTGCGTATTCCGGTGTACAAAAGAGGATGGGACTATAGCCAAATGTCATATCTGCACCCTTTTTTCCAGGCCTGTGACGCCAGATAAAAAAAGCCGTGGACCCTTTTTCTATTTTCATGGTTTTCAGCATCGTTTCCGCTTTCCCGTACTCCCACAGGTTTTCGCTTATCACTGCTGCCAGAAAATGTTCTTTCTCTTTTAACTCCCGCGCTGCCTCCTCCCAGTCTGTTCCAAAATCTTTTATGATCACCTGGACATCCGTTTTCTCTTCCAGCTTTACCGCCAGTCCGTACCAGGGCTTCATCTGACATCCCCGGATATGATAAATACCGAAATGATCCATTCGTGTCACACCCTCTTTTTCTGCCATCCTCCTTATTGCTCCTGACTGGTTTTTCTCTTCATAAAGGACTTTTATCCCCATTTTGGCAAGAATAGCGCACAATCCCAAAGCCAGATGGGTGGCTCCTGCACCTGGTGTACTGCCTGTTATCACAATATTCAGAGATGATACCGTTTTTTTATGGACGCTTACCAGGCGTCCGCACTGCACAGAACGTTCCAGAGCCTGCTCCAGTTCTTTTGCCGAAGCATACCGTTTTTCCCGTTCCGGTTCCATGCATTTTCTGATGATATTCTGGATCGTTTCAGATACCTCTGCTTTGCAGTCTGTTGCAGCTTCCTTATTCAGGGTTCCATAGATCATAAAATGAAGGACGGCACCAATGGCGTAAATATCCGTTCTCTGGTCTAAACACTGGTCAGTGGTATATAGTTCAGGCGCTGCACAGCCTGCGGTTCCATACCGTTCTTTTTGCAAACTGGCACTTTCCGCTTCCCCCGCATGATCAAAATCGATCAGCTGCATGGTATCTTTCCAAAGCATCAGATTTTTCGGTTGTAGATCTAAATGTAATATGGGTTTATCACAAGAATGATGTAAATATTCAACTAATGAACAGATCTGCTGTCCAAAACGGATAGCATCTCTTTCCTGAAATGGTCCCTGACTTTGTATCAGGTCATACAGAGAATTGCCTTCAAGATATTCCTCAATAAGATAAAAGTAATGGCTGTCCTCTTCCATGTCATAAACCAGTGGGATGCCCGGATACCGCAGCTCTTTTAAAATGAGAGCCTCTTTTCGAAATCCTTCGTAGTCTTTGTGAGTCTTCGGCACACATTTGATCGCCCGGTATTCATTTAATCCCAGGTGGACTGCTTTCCATACAGTTCCTGTGCGTCCCGCTCCCACTGCTTGAATCAGCCGGTATTTTCCAAACAGGATTTCCCTCTCTTTTCACCTCGCTTTCGTTACAATATCATCTCTTGTTGATATTCTATCGTAGATTTTGTTACTTGTCTATGGTCCACATAATGACTACATGCATACCGAATGCATGCTCTATACATTTTTTAATGTCTATTGAGTAATAATTATAGTTCTGCCTTATGAAGATTTAGTGCCAAAAGTACTAATGGAAACAAGTTTTCAACGTACTTTTGACCTTAAATCTTTGCAAAGCTGAACTATAATTTATTTTATATATCTTTTATTGATATTTCTGCCTGTTATGTAGTATATTTTAATTGTAGAAGTTTATCTTCAGATCCTATCGCTTTATCTTACAAGATCTGAAAAAATCAAAAGAGAACAGGAAGTGATCCTATATGAAAATAGAACGAATCAATGACAATCAGATACGCTGCACCCTGACAAGCTTAGATCTTAGCTCACGGGGGATCAATCTGGCAGAACTGGCTTACGGTTCTGAAAAAGCCAGAAATCTGTTCCGGGAAATGATCCAGCAGGCAGCCAAAGAAGTAGGTTTTGAAGCAGAAGACATTCCTTTAATGGTAGAAGCCATCCCTCTGTCTTCTGAAAGTATTATGCTTATTGTGACAAAAGTGGAAGATCCTGAAGAACTAGATACCCGCTTCTCCAAGTTTTCACCGTTTGCAGAAGCAGAGTCAGAAAATCTTCTTTCCCAGCTGGCCGATGAATTTCTGGAAGGTGCCGGTGACCTGGCAAAACTTCTGGGACAAAGTAGACCTGATGCCCTTAAGCCTGATATGGATACCTCTGCTGAAAATGCAGAAGCTGAAGAATCAAAGATTCCTCAGATCCAGCTGCGCACCTTCCGTTTTGACAGCCTGGATCAGATCAGCGAAGCTGCACGGGCAGCCGGAAGCAGCTGCGATGCGATCCATAATGCCCTGTATAAAAAGCCTTCCACCCGTCAGTATTATCTGGTATTAAATAATAAAGACTGCAATGAACTGGACTTTTCCAGAGTCTGCAATATACTGGCTGAATACGCGGTCAAACTGCCAAATGAATATGCAAACGAAGCTTATTATAAAGAGCACTATGAAGTGATGATCGGAGAAAACGCTTTGCAGAAACTGAAAAATCTATAAAATCAAAATACCCCGCGAAAGCGGGGCTGCTTGTTTATTTAAAATACTCCGGGAATTTCTGACGAAACTTGCCTTCATTTATCTGCCACCGGCTCAGATGTTTTTCCATCTGAGCCATGGCTTTTTCTTTTTCATGGGCTGCAATAAACTGGATGATCTTTTTATGATCCTCGATAATCATATTATCCTTTACAGTATTAACAGAAAGGCTGCGGATACGGTCATAATGGATCGCCAGCTTCTGGCACATGCCATAAGTCAGTTCTCTGTGACAGATCATAAACAGCTTGTGGTGCATCTTGTCATCTAACTGCATCAACATTTCCGGACGGGAATTTTCCATATAAAATTCCTGAAGACCTATATTTTCCTGCAGCCATTTTATATCTTCTTCCGTGGCCATTTCACAGCACATTCCCGCCATCTGCTTTTCTAAAAGCACGCGCAGCGAACGGGCTTCTTCTACCAGTTCCACATCAATCAGAGCAATCCGCATACCACGCTGGGGAAATATTTCGATAATACGTGACTCTTCGCTTAGCTGGATCACAGCTTCCCGCACAGGAGTCCGGCTGACACCTATTTTAGCCGCAAAATCCATGTCATTAAAGGCTTCTCCCGGCTTTAATTCCAGGGAAATGATCTGCTCCCTTATCATTCGGTATGCATACTCTCTGGCTGTCTCTCCTGTTCTTTTTCCCTGTGCGTTCATGTGTTCCATTTCTCCTGTTCCTGCTTCTATTCCTTATTTCTGATTCTGCTTTACAATTGCTTCCCAAAGGCCATTCAGGTAACATGCCCCCAGCGCACGGTCATACAGACCATATCCAGGCATGGAAACCTCGCCCCAGATAGCTCTTCCGTGATCTGGACGCATAATGCCATCAAAGCCAATATCATACAGCGCTTTCATGATCTCATACATATCCATGCTGCCGTCTGCAGACAAATGGGCTGCTTCCTGAAAATCTCTGAAACCATTATACTGCAGATTGCGCACATGTGCAAAATGGATACGCCCCTTTAAAGAACGGATAATATCCGGAATATCATTTTCCGGATTGCTTCCCAGAGAGCCTGTGCAGAGAGTCACACCATTAAACGATGCATCCACTGCCTTCATCAGCTTTAAAATATGTTCCTTATCTGTAATAATGCGTGAAAGGCCGAAAACAGGCCATGCAGGATCATCTGGATGGATCGCCATGCGGATATCGTATTTTTCACATACCGGCTGAATAGCTTTTAAGAAATATATCAGGTTGTTAAATAATTTTTCTTCATCCACATCCTTATACATTTCAAACAGTTCTTTGATCTTTGCCATACGTTCCGGTTCCCAGCCAGGAAGTTCAAAACCATTTGATTTTTCACCCATGGATTCAAACATATTTTCCGGATTGATCTTGTCGATTTCTTTCTGGTCATATGCCAGAACAGTAGAACCATCCGGGCGAACCTTTGCCAGATCAGAACGGGTCCAGTCAAACACCGGCATGAAATTATAGCAGACTACATGGATATCTGCCTGTCCCAGACGTTCCAATGTAGTAATGTAATTAGCAATATATTTTTCACGGTCTGGTGTTCCTACTTTGATGGCATCATGGATATTTACGCTTTCAATCCCCATAACCTTAAGGCCTTTTGCTTCCACCTGCTCTTTCATCTGAAGAATACGCTCCATGGGCCATTCTTCACCTGCCGGAATGTCATATAATGTGGTAATAACGCCTTTTACCCCTGGAATCTGGCGAATCTGCTCTAAAGAAACAGAATCAAAGCCTTCACCAAACCAACGCAGTGTCATGTCCATAATATTTACCTCCTGAATGTCTTTTGGCACTCTCAGAATCTTTCTGTGCCTGCACGTTTAATATACTAATATATTACTTACTGCATTTAATATAATAAGGATCACATCCATTGTCAAGAGTGAAACTGCTCCCTCTGTGCGCAAAATGCAAAAACCGCCTGCTGTAAAGTATATTTCAGCTTATACTTTACAGCGGACGGTAATTACAACAGACTATTGCCTGTACATGCTCTCTTATAAATAAACTTATCTGTCGGCCAGGATCTCATTCATCTTAGAAACCAGATCATCGCAGTCGATTCCATGAACCATGCATGCCTCTTCTAAAGATTCAGCCTGAGAAGCAGGGCATCCAAGGCAGTGCATTCCTGCACCCATCAGCATCTGAGGGATCAGCTCAT
>ERZ773149.1448-NODE-1448-length-19255-cov-4.096563_pt1 | contig 19255 bp, 15 predicted proteins | sample MGYA00511081_ERZ773149 | MGnify/ENA primary metagenome ERZ773149 (study PRJEB29015, sample SAMEA2737846) | human gut metagenome | biome: human gut; feature: human-associated habitat; material: faeces | place: China | collected 2012 ...
CCCCGCCGTAATAATGGGTATCCAGATATACCAGATCCGTATCTTCATATAAAGGATTCTGTTTTACATCCAAACGTGGAGAATCAATGTGTGCTCCAAGAATATTCATTCCCTTTTCTATCGGTTCCTGTCCGATATGGAACATAGCCATGATCTTTTTCATGCCGACAGCATAGATCTTATCTCCGGCTTTGATCTGCTCACCGGATGCAAGTTTATTTTCTAATGAAACATATCCTGCTGCTTCTGCTTCTCTGGTAAGCTCCAGGACACATTCACGCTCTGTCTTACCGGCATCCAGAAATGTACGATAATTTTTTGCAAGTTTCTCCAGTTCCTTCTCATCTGCTTCCTCATAAGAAAGCCATGCATTTCTTCTTTCCATAATATATAAAACCACCTTTCGTTTGATTCTCAAAATTCTTTCAACATTATACGCCAATATTTTACGTATTTCTACATTCTTCCAGATTCTTAATAAAGATATAAGATTTGTATAAGAAATTTGGCTCTTCCTATCATTTTCTTCACAGTTTCTTTTTTATTATATCCCGAATCGCTTGCATTTCTGCATCTTCCCGCTCTATAATAATTTTGTTTTTTCAAGAATGCTTCCGGTTTCATAATAGTTACAGCCGGACTTTAAATGTACCTTAAATACACAGATAAATCACACTTTTTATAAAGGAGTTTTTCATGCAGCAGGCAACTGAATTAAAAAAGCAGCTTCAATCCATCCACAGAAAAAGTTATCCCGCCTACAAATCTCTGAAAGGCAGTTACCAGTTTGGGCATTATATCCTTTCCATCGATCATGTACAGGGAGATCCTTTTGCATCTCCCTCCCACATCAGTGTCCATATTTCCCGCAAAGATGCCGGTTTTCCGGATGCCTACAGCAAAAACAATCTCACATGTATCACCCTTGCCGACCATCTGACGCGCCAGTTTGAACAGCAGATAAACCACTATTCCTTCCGTGCAAAAGGTTCTGGTAAAAGCGGTCTGATTTCCGTCAGCCACTGTGGACAGGAAATCCTTTCCAGAACCGCATGTGAAATCACATCCAAAGGCATCACTGCCAGATTTTTTATTGGTTTTCCTGCAAATGGCCGTACCATTAATGCACCCGAACTGGAAAAAATTCTGTTCGATTTTCTTCCTGCCTGTGTAGAAAACACTTTCTTTTACAAAAACATAAATCAGGAAGAACTGGAACAAACCATTTTTCTCGCCGAAGATCAACAGGCAATCCGGGAACAGTTGAAAGAAAAAAAACTGGTGGCATTTGTTGCAGATGGTGCTATACTCCCACGGGAAAGTGGTATTTCCTCCCGTCCGATGAAGCATTCTGTCCCGTTTATTTCTCCGGAATCGCTCCGTATAACTATGAATCTTCCGCATAAGGGAAAAATTATCGGAATGGGAATTCCACAGGGCATTACCCTGATCGTCGGCGGTGGATATCATGGCAAATCCACTCTTCTGAATGCCCTGGAACTTGGTGTATACAATCATATTGCCGGAGACGGGCGAGAATACGTGATCACGGATGACACCGCATTAAAGCTCCGTTCCGAGGATGGACGTTCTATCAAAGACGTGGATATTTCTCTGTTTATCAATGATCTGCCAAACAAAAAAAACACCCATTGTTTTTCAACAGCGGATGCCAGTGGAAGTACGTCTCAGGCTGCCGGCATTATTGAGGGAATGGAAGCCGGAAGCAAAGTTTTTCTTCTGGATGAAGATACTTCTGCCACCAACTTTATGGTGCGGGATACGTTCATGCAGGAAATCATCTCCCGTGAAAAGGAACCGATCACTCCATTTCTCGAACGGGCACAGAAGCTGTATACAATTGCCGGAATTTCTACGCTTCTGGTTGCCGGAAGTTCCGGTGCATTTTTCCACATTGCAGACACAATTATCCAGATGGACTGCTATCGTCCTGTGGATATCACACGCAAAGTCAAAGAAATCTGTGGAAAATATCCTCTGAGTCCAGCCAAAGTTCCTGCATTTGTTATGCCTGACAGTCACAGGATCATACAAAAGAATACTCCTGTGATTCGCTCACATGGACATGGCACAGGCAAACCGGATCGTCTCAAAATAAAAGTTCATGGAAAAGCTGGATTCCTGCTTGGAAGACAGGAAGTAGACCTTCGCTACGTTGAGCAGCTCATAGATCCAGAACAGACCGCAGCCCTCGGATTGCTCCTGAAATATGCGTTGGAGCATCTGGCTGACGGGAAAAAAACTATCCCGGAGATTGTTGATTATCTTCAGAAACAGATTCATACAAAAGGCCTTATCGCCTTCGCTGATGGTTCTTACCTGCCATGTGGATATGCCATCCCGAGAATTCAGGAAATCTACTCCTGTTTTAATCGATATCGCCAATAATGAAAGCAGCCGCCCTCCTGACGTTCTTGCCAGGTGGCGGCTGTTTAGTGTTCTGTTTTATTTTTTAGGGAAAGGAAAGAGTTCCGGCAACTCTCCCGGCATTGAAGTGCTACCGGATTTCTTAAAGGGGGTTTCCTTTAAGACAAGTACATCATACAATATAAATGTGAGGAGTTTTTGTCCTTTTTCTAATATATTTCTAAAATTTCTAAAATAAATATTTATATTTGTTGAATAAACTTTATTCCTCGTGATCACAATCTTATGGTGAACATCTATTTATGCTTTTCGTTTATCCAGCTTTCTGGAGAGCATCATGCCAAGTCCCTGCAGAATCTGTACAAGCACTACCAGAATTATAATCGTTACGATCATAATGTCTGTCTGATAGCGGTAATATCCATAACGAATAGCGATATCTCCAAGTCCGCCGCCGCCAACAGTTCCTGCCATAGCGGAATAACCAAGGATTGTTCCGACGGCAATCGTTACTCCGACAAGAAGAGAAGTTCTTGCTTCTGCAAGAAGGACTTTCCAGATGATCGTCGGTGTTCCTGCGCCCATGCTGACTGCTGCCTCGATCACTCCCGATTCCACTTCTTTCAGCGAAGATTCCACCATACGGGCAATGAACGGAGCCGCTGCAATCACAAGCGGTACGATCGTTGCACTGGAGCCATAGCTCTGTCCCACGATCAGTTTGGTAAGTGGAATCACAAGAATCAGGAGAATCAAAAACGGAATACTTCTGAAAATATTCGTGAGCACATCCAGTACTTTGTAAACAACTGCATTCGGATGAATCCCCTCTTTGTCTGTTACTGCAAGAAGAATTCCCAGCGGAAGTCCCAGCACATATCCGAAAAATGTGGATACAAGCGTCATATACAAAGTATCTCTGGTTCCTTCCAGCAGCATTGTAATTGTTGTATTATCCCACATCAGACTTCAACTCCTCTACTCCCATATTTGTATCTTTCAGATACTGAATCATCTTATCTGCAACTTCCTCGGTCTCGGGAAGCTGCAGAATCATTTCACCTTCTGCTGCTCCACCAATATTCTTGGTATCAGCATACAGAATATTGACCGGTGTCCGGTAGGTCAGTACCAGATTGGCAATGACCGGTTCAAAAGAAGATTTATCCCGGAAAGTTACACGAACCAGACGTTTGCCTTCCATTTTCTGAATCTGCGTTCTTCCACTGAATACCAGTCGGCGTGCCGCTTCTGTCTTCGGGCTTCTGAACAGTTCTTCTACTGTTCCGGATTCTACCAGTGTTCCACTCTCCAGAACAGCTACACGATTGCAGATTTCCTGCACCACACTCATTTCATGTGTGATAACTACGACAGTGATTCCATAATCACGGTTAATCTCTTTGATCAGTTCCAGAATTGCTTTTGTTGTCTGTGGATCCAGTGCACTGGTCGCCTCGTCACAGAGCAGGATTTTCGGATCACTTGCCAGAACTCGTGCAATTGCAACACGCTGTTTCTGACCACCGGAAAGCTGTGATGGATAAGAAAGAGCTTTTTCTTCCAATCCTACTACTTTCAGATATTCCAGGGCTTTTTTACGTGCTTCTTTCTTACTGATTCCCGCAATTTCCATCGGAAAACACACATTATCAAGAGCAGTTCTCTGCATGAGCAGATTAAAATGCTGGAAGATCATTCCTATATTCTGACGCTCCTTACGGAGTTCTTTTTCAGAAAGTTTCGTAAGATTCTTACCATTCACCCGGACAGTTCCGGATGTTGGTCTTTCCAATAGATTCAGACATCGTACCAGTGTACTTTTACCCGCTCCGGAGAGACCGATAATGCCGAAAATCTCTCCCTTTTCTATGGAAAAACTGATGTTTCTGGCCGCCTCTACCGTCCCGTTTTTTGTGGAAAAGCTTTTACAGAGGTTTTCTACCTGTATCATCGGTTCCATTTAAACTGTTCCCCCGTTCCCTTGAAATATCTGTGTTACAACTTATTCATCAATACTCCCAGCCGTATTATTCTGCAGCTTCTTCTGTAGTCTCTGTTTCTGTGTCTGTAGTAACATCTGCTGTTTCTTCTTTATCAGCATCTGCATCTGCGGAATCTTCAAAAGGTATAACTGCTCCGTCATACTTCTCATTAATAAAGTCTTTGATCTCATCGGATTTCAAAGTATCTACCAGTGCTTTGATTGCTTCACTCTCTTCATTTCCTTCTTTGACCGCAATTACATTTACATATGTTTTTGCTGCTTCAGAATCAGATGTCTCATGAGCGATAGAATCTTTGGATACGGAATATCCTGCCTGCAGAGCATAGTTTCCATTCAGCACGACAAATGCGACTTCATCCTTAACACGGGAAACCTGTGCAGCTTCCAGTTCTTCGATCTTGATATTCTTCGGATTTTCTTCAATATCTTTCACAGTTGCTTCCAGTCCGGCTCCGTCTTTCAGTGTAATCACACCGTTATCCTGGAGAAGAAGAAGTGCTCTCGCTTCGTTTGTCGTATCGTTTGGAACTGCAATGGTATCACCATCTTCCAGTTCATCCAGTGATTTCTTTGTTCCAGGATAAATTCCAAATGGTTCATAATGGATACCACCTGCATTTACCAGATGTGTTCCCTGCTCTTCATTGAAATTGTCCAGATATGGGATATGCTGGAAATAGTTTGCATCAAAATCACCGCTTTCTACTACCAGGTTCGGCTGTACATAATCGTCAAATACAGTTACTTCAAGGTCCCAGCCTTCTTTTTCAAGGATTGGTTTTGCTTCTTCAAGGATTTCTGCATGTGGTGTAGCGGATGCTGCTACTTTAATGGTTCCTTTTTCTGCATCAGCGCTTACCAGAACGCCGTTTGCTGTGATTGCTCCGATTGCCAGTGCTGCTGCAAGTGATACTGTGATAATTTTTGTGTTTTTCATAATAAATTCCCTCTCTTTTCTCGTTCTATTTAAATTTTCTTATATTTTGTTTTATTTTTCTCTATTCAATTGTATTCTATATTCAGTTGTAAATTCGGATTACCTGTCAGATAAGCTTAAAAAGGCAATAAAAAAACAGGAACCCATGTCGGATTTTCCTGTTCATGTAATCTACATTGTATCTGATCGATACATTTATATTCACATTCTTGACATCTTATTCAGACTGCATTACTCTGATCCGCTGATGCCACAGGAAGTTTCCGATACATTAAAGCACAGTTAGACATACACATGTACATTCGCATTTCCTTATCCATCATACACATGACATTTCTCTGTTCTGCATTCTTTGTAAACATGATTCTTCCTCCTTGATAGTTTTCTCTCGGTTTTGTTTTCCTATCTTTCCGATAGGTTTAATATACTACTACTTTTTGGATATGTCAACACCTTTTTCAACTTTTTGTTTTCAGCAGTTTTTCCATGCCTGACATTACTGTGCATACGTTCACAGTAACTGCTTGACACTATTTTTCTATAATGATAGGATACTCTTAAATGGCTGGTTACCAAGTATCAGTCATACTATAGTAAACAATATGAATCAACAGATAACAGGAGAAATATATATGCAGAAAAAAGCAATCATCGCCATGAGCGGCGGAGTTGACTCCAGCGTAGCAGCCTACCTGATGGTTAAGGAGGGCTACGACTGTGCCGGTGCGACTCTGAAGCTTTATGATAATCCACAGTGCAGTTTCCCGGGACACCGTGCCTGCTGCACCCCATCTGATACTGAAGATGCCAGAAGCGTTGCCGCACGACTTGGAATGCTCTATTACGTCTTCCCAATGCATGATGAATTCCGTCACAGCGTCATTGACAAATTTGCCGATACTTATCTGCACGGTGGCACACCGAACCCGTGTATTGACTGTAACCGTTTTCTGAAATTCTCTGCCCTTCTCGACAAAGCAAGAGAACTTGGCTGTGAATACATCGCAAGCGGACACTATGCACGTCGTGAACAGGATCCGGAAACAGGACGTTTTATTCTGAAAAAGGGCCTCGATCCGACAAAAGATCAGAGCTATGTTCTCTACGCCATGACGCAGGATCAGCTGGCGCATACATTGTTTCCACTTGGCAGCTACACCAAAAAAGAGATTCGTCACATTGCCCAGGAACAGGGCTTTATCAATGCAGATAAACCGGACAGTCAGGATATCTGCTTCGTACCGGACGGAGATTATGCTTCCTTTATTGAACAGTATACCGGACAGTCTTCGGAACCTGGTGATTTCGTAGATAAAGAGGGCAACGTACTCGGCAAACACAAAGGTCAGATTCACTACACAATCGGTCAGCGCCGCGGTCTTGGAATTTCTGCACCGGAATCCCTCTATGTATGTGGCAAATCCCTGGATTCCAACAAGGTTATCCTTGGCGGCAAACAGGATCTGATGAGCACCTGCTGTTACATCAACGACATTAACCTGATTCCATGGGATCATCTGGACAAGCCGATCAAATGCAAAGTCAAGACACGCTACCGTCAGCCGGAACAGCCTGCAACTGTAGAACAGCTTGGTGATGATCTGCTCAAGATCACATTCGAAGAACCACAGAGAGCAGTTACTCCGGGACAGGCTGCTGTTCTCTATGATGGAGACATGGTTCTCGGTGGAGGAACGATTCTTCCAGAAGGACTTGCCTCTACAAAATGATATAACGCAAAACACCTCACAGGTTTTATCCTGTGAAGTGTTTTTTTCATACGCGCCTTATTATCCCATCTGTACGATTACATGATATTCTTTTTTACCATCAACCAGCGGAATCTGATTTCCGGCAATTTTTTCTCCATCCACTTCAATCCAGCTGACACCTTTTTGTACACCCTCTGGTTTGTGAATCTCAATATGATATTCAGCATCTCTAAAACGACGATCCACTTTAAAATCACCAAACTTACCCGGGAGACACGGATCTACAATAAGTCCGTCATAATCCGGCTGAATTCCCAGCAATGCCTGAGACAGGTTTACAAAAGTCCATGCTGCTGTTCCTGTCAGCCAGCTGTTCTTCGCTTCCCCAAATCTCGGTGCATCTGCACCTGCAACCATCTGTGAATATACATAAGGTTCTGTTCGATGGATCTCACTGATCTCCTCAATATACGATGGACATATCTTACGATAAATTTCAAAAGCTCGGTCTCCTCTTCCGATCACAGTCTCTGCAATAGAGATCCACGGATTATTATGGCAGAAGATACCGGCATTTTCTTTGTATCCCGGTGGGTAGGAAGTAATTTCCCCAAGTTCCAGATGATATCTCGTGTATGCCGGCTGAAGAATCATGACTCCATACTTTGTTTCCAGACGCTCATGTACAGAATCCAATGCTTTTTCTGCCAGTCCCTCTTCTTTTCCAATACCTGCCATAACACAAAAGCCCTGCGGTTCAATAAAGATTTTTCCTTCCTCACACTCTTTTGATCCAACTTTTTCGGACTGCGCATCATATGCACGAAGGAACCATTCTCCATCCCATCCTGCATCCAGAACTGCCTGATACATCTCATCGACTGCTTTTTCTGCCTCTGCTGCCAGTTCTTCATGACCTGTACGTCTGCAGAGCTCTTCAAACTCTTTTCCATATTTTACAAACATACCTGCAATAAATACAGATTCCGCTACCGGTCCCTCAGACGGTCCGGTCGTCTGGAAAGATTCTCCCGGTTCACTGGAAAAACAGTTCAGATTCAGGCAATCATTCCAGTCTGCCCTTCCGATCAGAGGAAGTTTATGCGGTCCAAGATGTGTTACTGTATAATGGAAAGATTTGTCCAGATGTTCAAACAGCGGAACCTCTGAACCTTTCTTACAATCAAACGGTACCTGTTCTTCAAGAATTCCATAATCTCCGGTTTCTTTGATATATTCAGCCACTGCTGCGATCAACCATAATGGATCATCATTAAATCCGCTTCCAACATCCAGATTTCCCTGTTTCGTCAATGGCTGATACTGATGATAGGCACTTCCATCCGGGAACTGTGTGGACGCGATATCAATAATCCTCTCTCTTGCACGCTCAGGAATCAGATGTACAAATCCCAGAAGATCCTGACAGGAATCACGGAATCCCATACCACGGCCTGTTCCAGACTCATAATAGGATGCAGATCTGGACATATTGAACGTAACCATACACTGGTACTGATTCCAGATATTTGCCATACGGTCGATGTGTTCATTTTCACTGGATACTGCAAAACGTGCCAGCAGATTCTCCCAGTAATCATTCAGTTTTGCAAAAGCCGCCATAGCCTTATCCATTGTATTAAAGCGTTCGATCAGGGCTTTTGCCGGTGTCTTATTGATGATTCCCGGTGCTTCCCATTTATCATCTACCGGGTTCTCACAATATCCCAGCACAAATACAAATTCTTTTTCTTCACCTGGTACCAGTTTGATATCGATCTGATGTGCTGCGATCGGATACCATCCACTTGCTATGGAATTGCTGCATTTTTTCTTACGTACAGCTTCCGGAAAAGCATTTCCATTACCAGCGCCGAGAAAAGCATCTCTGCTTGTATCAAAATTGTGAACCGGAGTATTAACAGTAAAGAAGCTGTAATGTCTTCTTCTTTCTCTGTATTCTGTTTTATGATAAATTGTGCTTCCCTGCACTTCCACTTCGCCGATACTTAAGTTTCTCTGGAAGTTGGATCCGTCATCAACTGCATTCCACAAACAGAATTCCACATACGAAAACAGAGAGATATTTTTTTCGGAATCAGAATTATTCTTCAGCTTCAGGCAGTTAATCTCACAGGCTGCATCCGATGGTACAAATGCCAGAAGATCTGCTTCCAGTTTATTCTTAGAAGAATGGAAACGACTGTAGCCCAATCCATGGCGACATTCATATGTATCTGTCTCTGTCATGGATGGCATGGTTCCCGGGTTCCAGATCACACCATCATCATTAATGTAATAGTACTTTCCGTTAGAATCTACCGGAATATTATTGTAACGGTATCTCGTGATTCGCATCAGTTTCGCATCTTTATAGAAACTGTATCCACCACAGGTATTGGAGATCAGTGAGAAAAAGTCATTACTTCCCAGATAATTGATCCACGGCAATGGTGTATGTGGTGTAGTGATTACATATTCTTTGGCTTTGTCGTCAAAATATCCATATTTCATTGAAGGACCTCCTTGAAAGAGAAAACAATTAAATTACTAAATATATATAAATACGGGTAAGCGATCACGAATTAAAGACTGAAAACAGATTTGCGAAAACGAATAAGTTTAGAATTTTTATAGCTATAATATAGATTAGATTGGATTGACCTCAGTATAATTCAGTTTATCCAAAAAATCAACTATATTTTTACACGTTAAAATATCTCACAATTACAATTCCTGTTTTCGCGAAACCTTAGCGAAAATTTTCGTTAAAACATAATGCATTTTTTGTGAAATTGATAAATTATTATAAATTCTTTTTTGTGCAACAGGGATAAATTATGCGAATATTACAAAAATGTCTTGAAAATTGTCCGAAAACAATGTACGATGAACTTGCGAAAACGATTTAGGAATAAAAAACAGAAAAGGCTGGACATGTATATGGTATCCATGAAAGACATTGCAAAACAGTGCAACGTATCAGTTGCAAGTGTCAGCAAAGCTCTGAATGGTTATCCGGATATCAGCGAAGAAACCCGGCAGCTTATTTTAAAAACTGCATCAGAAATGGGATATCTTCCAAATTCTTCAGCAAGAGCATTAAAAACCAAACGAAGTTACAATCTTGGCGTACTCTTTGTAGACGAAGCCATGAGTGGTCTCACACATGATTACTTCAATCATGTACTCGAAAGTTTTAAGCGAACTGCTGAATCCAAAGGATACGATATCACTTTCACCAGTGGTAATCTCTCCGGACAGCGTCTCAATTATTATGAACACTGTCGTTACAGAGGAGTCGATGGAGTTGTGATCGCCTGTATCAACTTTTTTACCGAAGAAGTTCAACGGCTGGTACAATCCGAGATTCCAGTGGTCACGATTGATCATGTATTTGATGGAAGAATTGCTGTTGTTTCCAACAACATTCAGGGAATGGAAGATCTCGTCTCCTATATTCTGAAACGGGGGCACAGAAAGATCGCCTATATTCACGGAGAAGATTCCTCCGTTACGCGAAGCCGACTCGGAAGTTTTTACAGAACTCTCCAGAAAAAACGGATTGATGTACCTGATGAATATATGCCGGTCATCCCCTATCGCGATGCGGAAGCGGCAGCGATGGCAACTTCAGAACTTCTTGATCTGAAAGATCCACCCACCTGCATTCTATATCCGGATGATTTTTCTGCTCTGGGCGGTATCAACGAGATCCATGAACGTGGGCTCCGGATACCGGACGATATCTCCATTGCAGGATATGACGGACTCACTTTTGCACGCATCCTGGAGCCCCGGCTGACAACTCTGTGTCAGGACACAGAAACGATCGGACGGCTTGCCGCACAGAAACTGATTGATCTGATTGAGAATCCAAAAGCTACGATCATCGATAAGTTCACCGTAGATGGAACACTCTTCCCAGGAGCATCAGTCAGAAATCTGGCAAAATAGAAAATTAAATAGGGAAAAAATATAAAACAAAAACTATTTATCACAGGGAGGTAACAACATGAAGAGAAAGATTATGGCAGTCACATTAACAGCAGCTATGCTTGCAGGTCTGGCAGCAGTTCCGGTATGGGCTGATGACGCAGGTTCCGATGAAGGTAAAGTTTTAAACATTTACTGCTGGAATGAAGAATTCAAATCCCGTCTGACCGATCATTACCCGGGATACGAAGAAGTAGATGGAACCCATGGCAAGATCGGTGATGTAGATGTTGTATGGAACATCACTCCATCTGATGACAATGCATATCAGAATAACCTGGACGAAACACTTCTGAAACAGGCTGATGCATCAGCAGATGACAAGATTGACCTCTTCCTGGTAGAAGCTGACTACGCACTGAAATATGTAAATACCGATTACACAATGCCGGTAGCAGATCTCGGAATCACAGAAGACGAAGTTGCTGATCAGTACCAGTATACAAAAGATGTTATGACAGATGCTGATGGAAATCTGAAAGGTCTTTCCTGGCAGGGCTGCCCTGGAACCATGATCTACAGAAGAGATATCGCCAAAGAAGTATTCGGAACAGATGATCCGGCAGAAGTTCAGAAGAAAGTTGCTGACTGGGATACCTTCAAAGCAACAGCTGAAGAACTGAAAGAAAAAGGTTATCAGATGACCTCTACTGTAAACGACAGTTACCGTGTATTCTCCAACAACGTATCTACTCCGTGGGTAGTTGATGGAAAGATCACAGTTGATGATAACATCAAGAACTGGGTTGATATGTCCAAGGAAATGGTTGACGCAGGTGAAACTGCTACATACGAACTTTGGAGTGATGACTGGAGCAAAGGCTTCTTCAAAGACAGTAACGTATTTGCATACTTCGGACCAGCATGGTTCATCGACTTCTCTATGAGTGCTGATCAGGATGGTTCTGTTGGTAAAGACGGCGGATGGGCTGCAACAGAAGGACCACAGGGCTTCTACTGGGGCGGAACATGGATCACAGCAGCTACAGGAACAGATAACCCGACACTGGTTGCTGATATCATGAGAACTATGACAACTAACGTTGACGTTATGAAAGAAATCGTTACAGCTGATAATGACTTCGTAAACAACAAACCGGCTATGGAAGAAATGGCAGCAGACGAAAGCTACGGCGATGCTGTTCTTGGCGGACAGAACCCACTGGCAATGTTCTGTGCCGGTGCAGACAAGATCGACCTCAGCAATATGAGCATCTACGATCAGGGCTGCAACGAAGAATTCCAGAACGCTATGAAGAACTACTTCGAAGGCAACGCAACATATGATGAAGCTCTCGACCTGTTCTACAAAGCAGTTGTAGAAAAATATCCAGAACTTTCTTACTAATCAAAGCAGACAGATTCTGTTGAATAATTATTGAGTAAAAAGATGTGCCTGCCTGACCATCAGGCAGGCACACTTTCGATTATGGAGGAAGATAATGGCAAAGAATAATAACCATAAAGCGGTCAGCTATAACAAATGGGGATATATCTTCCTGATACCGTTTGTAGTAGTATATCTCATATTCCAGCTCATTCCGCTTATTAGTACAGTTTATAACAGCTTCTTTGAAAACTACAGATCTGGATTGACGCAGATTGGACCGAACTTTGTAGGCTTTGCCAATTATGTCAAACTCTTCGAGGGTGGAGAGATCTGGATCTATTTTAAAAACACTATGATCATGTGGGTTATGGGATTTGTTCCTCAGATCCTGGTCTCTCTGCTCCTTGCAGCATGGTTCTCCAATCCGAGTCTTCGACTTAAAGGTCAGAGATTTTTTAAGACCGTAATTTACCTTCCAAACCTGATCATGGCATCTGCTTTTGCAATGTTGTTCTTTACATTATTTGCAGACGGCGGCCCGATCAATGCAATGCTGATACAGGCAGGAATACTGAAACAGGCTTACTCCTTCTTTAGTCATGCCTGGAGTGCCAGAACGCTTGTTGCAGTCCTGAACTTCCTTATGTGGTTTGGTAATACGACAATCCTTCTTATGGCCGGCATGATGGGTATTGATCCATCACTTTATGAGGCAGCCGAAGTAGATGGAGCCACTGCTTCGCAGATTTTCAGAAAGATCACTCTTCCGCTTCTTCGTCCGATTCTGATCTATGTTATGATCACATCTCTGATCGGTGGTATGCAGATGTTCGATGTACCTCAGATCCTGACAAACGGAACCGGCGACCCCATGCGTTCCACTATGACACTGATCATGTTCCTGAACAAGCATCTGTTCAGCAAGAACTACGGAATGGGTGGTGCATTATCCGTATTCCTGTTCATCATTACTGGCGTGCTCAGTCTGATTGTATTCCGCTTTAACAAGACGAATGACGGGAGGTGAGAAGGATGAATGAAAAAGACCAAAAAACCCAAAAAGGAATGAGCATGAAAGGTCAGCGTACTCTTGCTTATATAGTACTGATCATTATCTCCTTCTTCTGCCTGTTCTGGTTTTATGTACTGTTTATCAATGCGACCAGATCAAACGGTGCACTGAAAAAAGGTTTCACAGCGATCCCTGGTGGATTTCTTATCAAAAACTGGAAGAGCCTGCTTGCCGGAACACTTCCAGTATGGAATGGTATGTTCAACAGTATTTTCATTGCTACCTGTTCTGCTGTTTTATGTACCTATTTCTCCACCATGACTGCATATGCCATCCACGCATATGATTTTAAAGGCAAAAAATTTATGTTCACTTTTATCCTTGCAGTCATGATGATTCCTACGCAGGTAACTGCACTCGGTTTCCTGCAGCTGCTTGGTAAGATGCATCTGGACGATTCCTTTATTCCACTGATCGTTCCGAGTATCGCAGCTCCGGTTACTTTCTTCTATATGAAACAGTATATGGAAAGCAACCTTCCTCTGGAACTTGTAGAAGCGGCTCGTATTGACGGTTCCGGTGAATTCAAAACCTTTAATCGAATCGTGTTCCCGCTTATGAAACCGGCCATCGCAGTTCAGGCCATCTTCACATTCGTACAGAGCTGGAATAACTATTTTATCCCTGCACTGGTACTTCATTCGGACAAGAAGAAAACACTTCCGGTACTGATTGCACAGCTTCGTAGCGCAGACTTCCTGAAGTTCGATATGGGACAGGTTTATGTAATGATTGCATTCTCCATTTTCCCGGTTATCATCGTTTACATCCTTCTTTCCAAATTTATCGTAGAAGGTGTTTCTGCAGGTGCTGTCAAAGGTTAAACACCTATTGCTGACATGTTTTTGGACACGTTAACTATAGTGTCTATTGCACACAAAAATACTTTGTGTTTAAATGAGAAGTAGATAAAATACAGACGGTCAATGTATTTTTTCCGTCTGTATTTTTTTGTATATTCTTATATATTGAAGGGATGACAAATGACAGCAAAAACTTCTCGTATTATTATAAAAACATTCGTTAGAACTGCCTTAAAAGATGCTGATGAATCACCAGAACGTTGTACCAGAAATCTTGTGGATATGGCTCTTCATTTTTCCAAGGGGCGTTTTCAGCAGGAGTTTTTTGAAATGGCAAGAGCTATGCTGAATAACGACAACAGTCCCTACTATCCACTTATAGAAGATACTCTCCGACATATGGACAAGGAAAAACTGATCGAATTTGGCATGAATCTTGGATATAACGGCTGCACACAGGGGGCACATATCGTCCGTAAGATCAAGCGAACCGAAAATATCAATGTCCCGTGGCTTTTTTTCTTAAATATTGATTCTTCCTACGCAGATCTGCACTCCCGTTATCAGGCCATCTTTGACCAGGGTAAAGAACTTGGAATCTATGTTTATTGTCTTTACACTGATGGAGATCCGGAAAAACTTCTTCCTCTTATAGAGCATAATCCGGACTGTGCTATGATTCTGTTATGTAATTCTGCCGCTGTAACAGAAGACTTTGCAAAAGCTGCAGAATCTCTGAATAATATGCTGATCGGAGTTGCATATGATGACAATACAGATACTGCCTGCCTTGTACTACGAGATCACCGTCTTCTGTATTCCATCTATCGGATGTATACAGATACTGAAAGCGATGAGATCCTGTCCGGTTCCTATGCCCGCTTCGCTGAAGAAATGCATTGCCCGTTTGTCGCAGTCCTTGCCGATCCCGGTTGCAGCGCATCCGTCAGAGAAAATGTCTACAAGGCAGTGGTTGGTGCCCGTGTTGCCCAGAAATACCGTACCATTCCTATTGATCTGTTTTATGATATCGAACGGATCGGAAATATTATTTCACCACCTTCAAGCATAATTGGTTTTAAACCAGATGGAAGCATCTACAATATTGGCAGCGATGGAAATCCTCTGGAGCACAATATTTTTAATGAATCTCTCAGAGATATCCTGAAGGAATCATTCTCGCTAGATCAGGAATCATAAGAAAAAAGCAGTTTCACAAAAGATTACCATGATATTTTCTGGTAAATCCTGTGAAACTGCTTTTTATTATTCGTTCTCCATTCTTTCCTGCGTTATTGCAACAACCTTGATGCAGGATTTCATCATATTCACAAATTCTTTTGGCGGCATCGGTTCTTTCTGCGAGATCCATCGGCCAAATGCACAGATTACTGCATCACAGAAAAAATTCACATAAAATTCCGCATCTGTTTTTTCTCCAAGAATTTCACGGATATCTTCTTCCATAAGGGGACTCACAATATCCCTGAAATGATTAATAAAAGAATTCTGATCTTCTACTTTCATTACCTTCCTGTAAAAATCTTTATTTTCATAAAAATAATCACAAAGATGAAGTACACTGTCCCATCCGATCAGATTTTCTCCAATCTGCACATGACTCAGATATTCCACATCATAAATCCAGTTCACCAGATCAAATTTGTCTTTGAAATGATAATAGAAACTTTTTCGGTTCATATTACATTTTGCACAGATATCTGAAACAGTAATCTTTGCAAAAGGTGTCGTTTCCATCAGTTCCTTCAGTGCTGATGCAAGTGCACTTTTTGTAATATTGGAATCAGCCAACTTCCTTTCCTCCCCTTTTATCTATCCACTATCAATTAAGTCGGGTTACATATCTGCTGCAAACAATGCCGCTCCCAGGGCACCGCAAAGCTGAGATTTTGGACTGATCACCAGACTGGTGCCAAGTCTTTCTTCAAGAGTCTTTACAAGACCTTTGTTCTGCGCTACACCACCAGTCATCATATATGCTTCCTCTCCACCCACACGCTTAACCAGAGATGCAGTTTTGGCCGCAACTGCTTTATTCAATCCATGTACGATATCATCTGTATGTTTATTCTGAGCAATCAGCGAAACCACCTCTGATTCTGCAAAAACCGTACACATACTGGAAATTGTAATGTCTTCCTGATAGGAAAGTCCCACCTGACTCAGTTCATCCAAGCTCATTTCCATTGTCTTCGCCATCATCTCCAGGAATCTTCCTGTACCTGCCGCACATTTATCATTCATAACAAAATTCTTCACAGATCCATCTTCGTTCAGTCGAATCACTTTGCTGTCCTGACCTCCGATGTCCACAACTGTACGTACACGCGGATCCAGAAAATGAGCACCCCTTGCATGACATGTAATCTCTGTAATACTCTTATCTCCATCAGAGATTGCAGTTCTTCCATAACCGGTAGTTACCACTGCATCCAGATCCTCTCGATTTAACTTTGCCTGTTTCAGTGCTTCCTCAAGCGCTCGCTCCGCACCATTGGCTGCCCCTGCCCCTGTTGGCATGATCACGCTGGAAATGATTTCTCTGTTTTTATCCAGGATCACCACATCTGTACTTGTTGATCCACTATCGATCCCGGCATAGTATCCTTTTCCCATGACTTTCTCCTTTTTTGTCTCATCCTGAATCCCAAGGCTTTCTGCAAATGCCTCCAGCCTGGTACTCAACTGTCCACTGCTCTGCAGTGTAAAATCCGACTCAATCTTGAGCAATGGAACATCTGTATGTCCCTTAATATCTGCATATTCAAAACTGTAAAAATCACAGAATTTAACCGTATGATAAATGATTCCTTTCAGGCTTGGATCCTGATACAATACTTTACGACCTGCATGATCCATCATTCGCATACACGGTATCTGGTGAAGCAGTTCTCCTGCATACCATTCCATCAGTGTGTCAAAATCCATTTCCTCTGTCGGTAAATTTTCACCAACAGAACGATTATATACACAGGTCTCATTCACAACAGGAAGAGGCATGGCAACCTCTGTCATTTGAAATAATTCCTGTCCCATACGTGCGCCCAAAACAGCAAGATGAGGCTTTTGTATTCTCTCTTTCGGCTGAAATGCTTCAAGAAAAACCTTCTTATCAAAAGATTTTTCTTTATATGCCCCATAAGTCTCTGCAAGTTCCTTTAACTGGGCTGCAGTACGCTCCCGACTGCATTCTATATCACAGTGAAGCATATCGATCATATACAGAAAATCCATCTGTCCGCTATCTTTTAGTATATCATAAACACTACGAATTGTATCGCAGCAATTTACAAGTACCAGTTCTTTAATATTTCCCGCCAGTACTTCTTCCAGAACCGATTTGCCAAATCCACAGATATTAGGATGTGCCACCTGCTCTGCCCTGTCAAAACCTTCCGGCATTTCATTCAATATTTCACAGTCTCCACCCAGCGCCCTCAGAAGTTCTACTGGTGTATACTTACATACATAATATGTCTTACTCATGATCAAAATCCCCCAGCATTTCCAGGAAGGCTCCCAATCTGGTCGATGTCTGGCCTTCTCCTCCATGACTACGGTCACAACCATCCCCATCCAGGATCAGCATAGGTATACCAGCTTCCTCAAATCGCTTTTTGGCAATTCTTGAACCGCCAAGGGTATGTTTGCAACCCCAGTGATTAAACCAGACTGCACCATCTGCGCCTGCCTGTTTCGCATGATGGATACCTGCCTCAATTCGACGTGAGATTGGTCCATTAAGCGCATGATATACCAGTCGCATCGCCATTTCTTCGTATGGGTCTTCAGAATGAACGGACAGATCCGCAACCTGAGACAGTTCACACCCTACGATCTGTGCACTGTCATTCAGAAGAAGCGCTTCTTTCACTGCATCAGACCAAAATGGAATGGTATGCATCCAGTAAATGTGTTTTCCTTTTTTAGGCGGTGCATTCTTTATATCTTTAAGTAATTTCTCTGTATATAACTTTTCTTCTTCCGTACCAAGAAGGATGTTATTGGTCATCCCACTATACAGTGGCGATACCAAATCAGAAGGAATAAAACGATCCGCCCTTGCACTTTGAAATTTTTCGAATTCTTCCAGTGTTTCCCGACCTCTCGCAACTCTCTCAGCCAGCAGATCTTCATCAATTAATCTGCCTGTCGTTTGTTCAAGAAATCTCTTTAAAGCCCTCAGCTGTGCTGCTACATAAGCTACATTTGACGCTGTCTGTCTGGATGGCACATCAATCGAAAAGACCGGCACATGATAAAATTCTGCCAATCTGTGAAAAGTAAGAAGATTTGCATCGCATGCAAGGTTCGTATATACAATGCATTTCGGTTTTGGCAGAAGCCCTTTCTCTGCTGCTCCAATAAACGTTTTGTGATAACTGCAGAGAGTCTCTGAAAGCCCCGAGTCTTCTGCATTCTGAAGAAATGCACGCTCTGCCTGAGATGCAGTCAGATAACAAGAAAAGCTTTCCACATTATATGGATATAATCCTGCCTCCTGTATCAGCTCACATGGAGTGAATACACTTACCAAAACAGAACTTTCCGGATGTTTTAATGGCTGCAGCATGACATTCATCATTAACTTTGCAAGATATTGATCTGATGGATTCATTCGCTTCGATGGTGCCACGGTAAATTTCAGGTTTTCTGCCTCCCAGCCTGTTTTCAGAAGCCAACGTGCTCTTTCCGGGTGCCCCTCACACCATTTTTCCACATAATTTCCAAATGTCTTTATTACGTCCAATTTTGGTCTGACCGCCTTTCGATGTCTTTCATCACAGTATATAGCAAAATATTCCGGAATACAAGAAAAAAAGTCTGAAGTTGTTAACAAATTATCATTCTTAAATTCTCACATTTTTCACATTTTTACCAAAACAAAAAGTCCCAAACCCTACAAAAACAAGAGTTTGAGACTTTCTAATCGTGCCGCAGACCGGAATCGAACCGGTACGGGTATCACTACCCACGGGATTTTAAGT
>ERZ773149.1479-NODE-1479-length-19016-cov-10.123095_pt1 | contig 19016 bp, 13 predicted proteins | sample MGYA00511081_ERZ773149 | MGnify/ENA primary metagenome ERZ773149 (study PRJEB29015, sample SAMEA2737846) | human gut metagenome | biome: human gut; feature: human-associated habitat; material: faeces | place: China | collected 2012 ...
ACGTATTGGATAAATTAAGCGCAGATGAAAAGAAGAGATTAGAATACGAGACAAGGCAAAGAGCAATCAGAGATTACAATATAGGAATGTTAACCGCAGAAAGACGAGGAATTGAAGCAGGACGCAAGATTGGAATAACAGAAGGAGAAAACAGAATTAACCAGTTAAATATTGAATTATCAAAACTCGGGCGTACAGCAGATATATTGAAAGCGGCGGTTGATAAGGAGTATCAGGAAAAGCTATTGAAAGAGTTTGAGTTATAATCTAATTTATGGGATATAAGGGATATCTCGGAAGCGTGGAATTTTCTGAAGAAGATGAAATATTTTTTGACAGGGGACTTGGAATACGTTCTTTGATCTCCTATGAAGGGGATAATGTAAAAGACATTAATTACAGGTAATACAGGTCAGGATGGTTCTTATCTTGCGGAGTTCCTTCTGGAGAAGGGATATGAAGTTCATGGGATTGTCCGCCGTCCGCCGTGCGTCTATTTATAACACGGTTCGTATTGACCATTTGATTGAGGAGGATGCTCGATTATGCAGTTGTTGAGCATGAACAGAACCGAAGTTGAAGATGTATATCTCGGTCAGTGCAGAGAATAAGGAAGCGGCTGAAGTGGTAGAAGAAGAAATCTGTGAAAGCGCAAGAGAAAATACTATTTTCTCTTGCCTCTTGCCATCCGTGCAGGATACCATTTTTGAAACCATGCTGTGAAAAGTCCCATCAATACAGGAATCAGATTATTCACAAGGATAAGCACATTTCCAAGTCCGGCTTTCTTAAGCAGAAAGGTCCAGATTGCTGTCAGCACATATAACACTCCCCATGCTGCTGCAAGAATATAATTTGTTTTCATAAAGAGAGGGTTCCGGTGTGCACTTTCACCACCATAATTATATTTTACATACGCAGCGCATAAAGGTTCTTTTGTCAGGCATGAAAGCAGCCAGAATAGTCCAAATACAAGATATCCGATGTTTGTCAGAAGAACTCCGTTTCCGGTTATATTTGCGGCTGCAGAAAGTATAGCAACAGCTGCCATAGAGAGCTGATCCCAAATTACAAATTTACGATTTCGCATAATAAATGGTACTGTTGCGACCACAAGTAGTGTGATCACAGCTCCGACTTCCGGATGAATAGAAACAGCAATCCAGAACGTAATCCACGGTATAAGCATTGTCATCATGGAAGGATTTTTCTGTTCAATCGTATTTTGAGGCGTTTTCTCTGTTTTTTTGACTACAGATGCGCTTCCGAAGAATTTATCCCAATCAATCATCAAGGAAAAGTCACCGGATACCGTATACATCTGTTTCCCCAATGCTTCTGCGCCACCGATTTCTCCACGGGAAATAGCTGACCATACAGTAAAAGGCGTATCTATGCGAGTAGTTGGAGAAAGACGTCCGTCAGTAAAAACTTCACTTCCAGTCTTGCTAAGCTGAATCTGGTAGGTGTGTCCCAAATCGGTAAAGTGTATCTCAAGTACGCGTTCTTTTCCATCATAGCTGTCTTTGTTATAAAGAGAGGCCATTTGCCGGGTAAATACAAGATCATCCGGTTCCTTTTCTCCGGTCGTTTTACTAATGCCCCAGCTGGCATCTGCCATTTTTTCAAACACATCTCTGGGATATAAAAGCGTGTGGAGTATTGTATCTGTTTTTTCAGAAATTGTTCCAGTCATTGCATATTCTGAGCCGGCACACTTTACAGTGGAAAGATATTCATCTGTTCTTGCAGACAATTCTTTTACACGGAATAATTCTCCCTGACCACAAAAGATGGTCGTATAATTTCCTTTGCCGAGAAAATGATCAAACATCCGCAATACACTGTCATAGTTTCCAACAGCAGAATAAAAGCCACAGGTGGAGATCAGCACATGTCTTTTACCTTCCATATCATATCTGGAGTCATGACTTCCGCTTCCGTATCCGTCCTGCTTTGAACTCATAAAAGGAAGACTCATAGGAAGCTGACGATCGATCAAATTCTTTAAGATAGCTGGGACATTAAAATAGTACAGTGGAAAAGACCAAAGAATAAGATCAGCATCAATCAGTTTTTCAATAACCGTTTGCATATCATCCTTGATACAGCATATGCCAGGTGTTTTCTGCCAGCACGCAAAGCATCCTTTACACGCAGCTATATTCATTGAAGCTACATGGAGTTCATCGATGGAGAGGCTTTCTTCATCATTCGTACATCCATTTTTAAATCCTTCAATGAAACTGTATGCAAGCTTTAATGAATTACTTCTTTTACCTTTAGGACTCCCGTTGATCAGAAGTATCTTCATGCTTTCATCCCTCCACATTCATACATAATAAGGTGTGAGTGCAAAAAGTAAAATTTTTCCACTCACTGATGCAACCGGATTGCTCCATTGCTATGCAATTCCCGCACCTACATCATAATAATAAAGTATAAGAGATGCTTACAAAATCCGCAACCCGAATTTCGCAAAATTGTTGTAAAGTATTATGGAAAAGTGATATTATGAAACTAATATTTGGAAGGTTATGTGATGAGCATAGAAAGATGCAAAGTAGTAGTTGAGGAAAGCTTCTGATATGAATTATGATTTAATGAGAAGACTGCAGGAAGAACCGAGTGAAGAGCATTTATGGGATATGATCCTCAGTTATCAAAATATAATGTTTAAAACATATTCCGGTTTGCCGTTCACCTATGAAGTGAGAAAAGGAAGAAATGGTGAATATACGAAAGAATTATGGATCGACCGCAGGGAAAAAAGTAAAAGTCTGGCCTGGAGTTCGGTGAAGCTGGCGTTTCATAATATAAAGCAGACAGGAGAAATAGTGGAAAGGCCGAAGGCTCTTGGAGATATCAGGGGCGTTACCTACATTTATGGAATGTTTTATCGATTTGGACTGATCGATGTACCGGATAAAGTGAAAGAAAAAATGAAGGAAATATGAAACAACAGAAATTATTAAGCCTGATCCGTCAGGCAATACAAGATTATAACATGATAGAAGAGGGCGATAGGATTGCTGTAGGCGTTTCCGGTGGAAAGGACTCGTTGACATTGCTGTATGCAATGAAACTGCTGCAAGGATTTTACCCGAAGCGGTTCGAATTATCCGCCATTACCTGTAACGTGGGATTTGAAGGAATGGATTTTACGGGTGTAGCAGAGTATTGTAAGCACTTGGAGATTCCTTATGAGCAGGTCGATACAGAGATCGCCCGGATCGTATTTCAGGAAAACAAGGATGTAAGGCCGTGTTCGTTGTGTGCAAAACTTCGGAAGGGTGCGATGTATCAACGACTGGGAGAGCTTAGAATCAATAAGATGGCATATGCACATAATAAGGATGATTTTATAGAGACAGCATTGATGTCATTGATCTATGAAGGACGATTCTATGCATTTCCACCGGTGACAGAATTACCGGAAGCCGGAGTGACGGTGATCCGTCCGATGATGTATGTTCCGGAGCAGGGGGTAGCGCATTTTGTTGCAGACCAGGGAATCCGTGTGGTTAAGAATACCTGCCCGGTAGACGGCTCAACAAAAAGAGCGTATGCAAAACAGCTAATAGAGCAGATCAACAGGGAGACACCAGGGGCGAAGGAGAGGATTATGCATGCAATCATGAACGGAAGGTTTCCTGACTGGCCAATGTAGCAATGGAAAGCGATTAAGAAAATGCATTTTTTACTTCCCTATTTCGCCTATCTGTGTTACACTAACGAATGAGTTATTTAACTTTTTTGTAACAATTACGAAAGCGATAGGCTCATTGAAAAGGGAAAACAACATGGAAATGCATATAACTATTTGTAGAGTGGGATACAGATAGTTAATAGGAGGAATTATTTATGTGTGGAATCGTAGGATTTACAGGAAATCATCAGGCAGCTCCGATTCTGTTGGACGGATTGTCTAAGTTGGAATACAGAGGATATGATTCAGCCGGTCTTGCAGTGCGTGACGGAGAGCATCTGTCACAGGTTGTTAAGGCGAAGGGACGTTTGAGCAATCTTTCAGAGAAGACTGACAGTGGTAAGGCACTCAAGGGAACTTGTGGTATCGGTCATACACGCTGGGCGACTCACGGTGAGCCGAGCCAGGTGAATGCACATCCGCATGTGTCAGGAAACTGTGAGAAAAGTGGTTCCGGTACCGTGGAGTCTGAAGTGGTCGGAGTTCACAATGGTATCATTGAGAATTACACAGAGCTGAAAGAGAAGCTGTTAAAGCATGGTTATACATTCTACAGTGATACAGATACAGAAGTAGTGATTAAGCTGGTTGATTACTATTATAAGAAATACAATTTAGGACCGATCGATGCGATCGCAAAGACAATGGTTCGTGTACGTGGTTCTTATGCACTTGAATTGATGTTCAAGGATTATCCTGGAGAGATCTGGGTTGCTAGAAAAGACAGCCCGATGATCATCGGTATCGCAGATGGCGAGACCTATGTGGCATCTGATGTTCCGGCTATTCTGAAATATACAAGAAATGTATATTATATCGGAAATCTTGAGTTTGCGAAACTTACTCCGGGCGAGGCTCATTTCTATGACCTGAACGGTGATGAGATCGAGAAAGAGACAACAGAGATCAAATGGGATGCAGAGGCAGCAGAAAAGGCTGGATTTGAGCATTTTATGATGAAAGAGATCTATGAGCAGCCGAAAGCAATCCGTGATACTCTGAATTCAGTTGTAAAAGACGGAGTGATCGATTTTACTGATATTGATCTTACAGAGGAAGAGATCAAGAAGTACAGCCAGATTTACATTGTTGCGTGCGGATCTGCATGGCATGTCGGAGTAGAGGCGCAGTATGTAATTGAAGAGATGGCCCAGATTCCGGTTCGAGTAGAGCTTGCATCTGAGTTCCGTTATCGTGAGATGCCGCTTGTGAAGGATGGTCTGGTTATCGTGATCAGCCAGTCCGGAGAGACAGCAGATACATTGGCAGCAATGCGTATGGCGAAAGAGAAGGGACTTGCAACACTTGCAGTTGTAAATGTAATTGGCAGCAGTATTGCCCGTGAGGCGGACAAGGTGTTCTATACACTGGCAGGACCGGAGATTTCGGTTGCGACAACAAAGGGATACAGTGCACAGCTTGTGGCTTTGGATTGCATTGCGGTTCAGTTCGCGAAGGTGAAGGGGCTGATCACAGATGAGCAGTACAGCTACTACATTTCTGAGCTTCAGACGATTCCGGACAAGATCGAAAAGATTCTTCAGGACAAGGAGAGAATTCAGTGGTTTGCAGCCAAATATGCGAATGCACATGATGTTTTCTTTGTAGGTCGTGGAGTTGATTATGCAGTGTGTCTGGAAGGAAGTCTGAAACTGAAAGAGATTTCTTATATTCATTCCGAGGCTTATGCAGCAGGTGAGTTGAAGCATGGAACAATCAGTCTGATCGAGGACAACATTCTTGTGATCGGAGTTCTGACACAGAGCAAGCTGTATGAGAAGACAGTCAGCAATATGATGGAATGCAAGAGCCGTGGCGCATATCTGATGGGTGTGACAAACTATGGCAATTATGAGATGGAAGATAAGGTAGACTTTACAGTCTATGTTCCGAAAGTGGATGAGCATTTCATGGGAAGTCTCGCAGTGATTCCGCTGCAGTTACTTGGATATTATGTAAGTGTTGCGAAGGGACTTGATGTAGATAAACCGAGAAACCTTGCGAAGAGTGTAACAGTAGAATAAAGAAAAAGCAGGCAGGACAAACTTGTTCTGCCTGCTTTTTCTTTATTAAAAACCGCATCCGTTTCGCCCGTTTTTCTTTACGTGATACAGAGCCTTGTCGGCATCTTTGAAAATACTTTCGCTAGGATTTTCACGGTCGGAAAATGCGGCCCCTGCACTGATTGAAACTTTTGGGATGCCTATTTCAGAATGCAAAATGATGAATAGTTATCTCGGCATCTCCCACTTTGTATGATCTGTATGAAGCAGCATATGTGATTTGTGTGACAATGGTTTCTCAAGGAAATCGTTGTACAATTTCATAACATCCTGGTTCTCATGGGAGAATCTGATCTTGGCGTTCTTGTCAAGGAAATAGAGGTTTGCACCACGTGTGTGTGCAAGTTCTTCGCCGTCGTGGATCGGCTGACCGCCTCCGCCGACGCATCCTCCTGGACAGGCCATAACTTCCACAAAGTCGTAGTGTACTTCACCATGTTCAATTGCTTCAAGCAGTTTGCGTACATTTCCAAGACCACTGACAACAGCAGCGCGGATCGTAGCATCACCGATCTGTACTTCAGCTTCTACAACACCCGTCTCAAAGGATGGACTGCGGACGATCTTAAATGCATCCGGATCCGGGTTACGTCCGGTTACAAGATAGTGTGCGGAACGAAGTGCAGCTTCCATAACACCGCCGGTAGCACCGAAGATAACACCGGCACCGGACCACTCTTTCATAAGCGGATCACATTCGCGGTCTTTCAGGCTCTTTGGATCAATATGTGCAGCACGGATCATTCTTGTCAGCTCTCTTGTAGTGAGAACTGTGTCAATGTCATGTCCGGCATACTCACCGTAGAAAAGTTCCATGTTGCGTTCGCCTTTTTTCGCTACGCAAGGCATGACAGATACGGTGTAAATATCTTCCGGAGCAACACCGATGGACTGTGCAAAATAAGTCTTCATAACAGCACCGAACATCTGCTGTGGTGACTTGGCTGTGGACAGCTGTGGCACCAGATGTGGGTACTGTGATTTGATGAAACGGATCCATCCAGGGCAGCAGGAAGTGAACATCGGACGCAGCTTTAATTCTCCTTTGGTGAAGCGCTGCAGAAATTCATTTCCTTCTTCCATGATTGTAAGGTCAGCAGAGAAAGAAGTATCGAAGACGTAGTCTACGCCGATCTTTTTCAAGGCGTCCATGATCTTTCCGATTGTTGCTTCTTCTCTGGAAAGACCGAGAGCCTCTCCCCACGCGGCACGGACTGCCGGAGCAACCTGTGCGACAACAACTTTCTTCTTGTCAGCAATCGCACTCCATACGTCTTCTGTATCATCACGCTCACGAAGTGCACCGACCGGACAATGTGTGATACACTGCCCGCAGAGAGAACAGGAGACTTCGTTGATCTTTTTATTTCCGTTTACATTGATCGTTGTTCTTGAACCTGTACTTGTAACATCCCAGATGTTCAGTCCCTGGATCTTGTCACAGATCTGGATACAGCGCATACATTTGATACATTTGCGTGAATCACGGATGAGTGGGAATGTCTTATCCCAAGGAGTTTCTTCAAAACGTTCTTTGAACGGAAGATCGATCAGGTTCAGGTCATTTGCAACCTGCTGAAGTGTACAGTTCCCGCTTCTGACACAGGTTGCACATTTGCAGTCATGCTGGGAAAGGATAAGCTGTACAGTCTGTCTTCTTGCAATGCGTACTTTTGGGCTGTTCGTGTAGATCACCATGCCTTCGGTTACAACATTATTACAGGATGTGACCAGACGATCTTTCCCTTCAATTTCAACAACACAGACACGGCATGCCGCAATCTCGTTGATATCTTTTAAATAACATAATTTCGGAATCGGAGTTCCAAGTTTTGCCGCAGCTTCCATGATAGTAGTTCCGGAAGGTACGGATATTTTCTGATTATCAATTGTAATATTTACCATTTTTCTTTCCGACCTCCTTTAAAGATACCATAACCGAAGTGGTCGCAGCGCAGGCATCTGTGGGATTCCTGTTTTGCTTCGGCTTCTGTCATACAGTTTTCAACACCTTCAAAATCACAGACACGGCTGCAGGCTTCACGTTCTGTAAGTTCAACTCTTCCGCAAGGTTCACGGTCGCTTAAGCGAGGCTCCGGAATCTCAACATCGCAGCTGATGATATGGTGGAAACCAAGATATTCATCGATATTGGCGGCAACAACCTTTGCAGCAGCAATTGCTTTGATTACAGAAGCAGGTCCGGACGCACAGTCTCCACCGGCGAATACGCCAGGGATGTTATCGAAACCGCCATAACGTTCTGTCATGATCTTACCGCGGGAAACCGGAACGCCGGCTTCGGCAAAGTGTTCAGATTCGATATCCTGACCGATTGCAACGATGAGTGTCTGGCAAGGGATAAGGAAATCTTCTTCTCCTGTCGGACAGACACTTGCACGACCGTCTTTGATCTTGCTGATCATCTGTGGTGTGACGTAGATGCCTGAAACGTGTCCATTCTCATCTGTCTCTATTCTGGATGGAGCTTTCAATGTGAGAACTTCAATTCCCTCAGCAACAGCACCTTCAATCTCAGCCGGAAGAGCAGTCATATCTGCAGTACGGCGTCTGTAAACGATACTTACTTTTTTAGCACCGAGACGTTTTGCTGTGCGGACAGCGTCCATGGAAACGTTACCGCCACCGATGACAGCAACTTCCTGTCCGGTAAGATCAGGGCTCTTGTCTTTTCCGACATCACGAAGGAAAGACACAGCAGAGATCACGCCTTCTGCCTGTTCGCCTTCGATACCAAGCTTTTTATCAGTGCTTGCACCGATGGAAATAAGAACAGCATCGTATTCCTGGCGCAGACTCTGAATTGTGATATCTTTACCGATACGTTTTCCAAATTCTACCTGAACTCCGGTCTCAAGGATTGCCTGAATGTCTTCGTCCAAACGATCTTTCGGAAGTCTGTAGTTCGGGATACCGTAGCGGAGCATTCCGCCGAGCTTTGGAAGCATCTCGAATACGGTTGTCTGATGTCCCATCAACTGCAGGTAGTAAGCAGCACTGAGTCCACCAGGTCCTCCACCTACAACAGCGATACGCTTTCCGGTGGAAGGTGCGCATTCCGGTGGCGGAACTTTGCCTGCATAGTCAGCGGCCATACGTTTCAGTCCACGGATATTGATGGCATCATCTACGATATTTCTACGACAGCGGGCTTCACAAGGATGCTCGCAGATAAAACCGCAGGTTGTCGGGAACGGATTATCCTTACGGATCAGACGAATTGCGTCAGCGTAACGGCCCTCTCCGGTCAGTGCAATATATCCAGGGATATCAACATGTGCAGGACAAAGAGAAACGCAAGGTACCGGCTGTGTATAGTGGCAGGTACAGCGTCCCTGACGGACATGTTCCTCATAATCTTCGCGACAGTCTCTTAAGCTCTTATGTACCATGGCACCGGCTTCGTATCCGATCGGGCAGTCAGAACCTTCGCGGATGGATTCAGACAGTGTGTCGATCAGATCCAGCGTCTCCATTGTAGCAGTCCCGTTCATAACATCTGTCAGAAGGTTCTTCAGTTGCCACAGCCCAACGCGGCATGGGGTACATTTTCCACAGGATTGCGTCTGACACATCTCGATAAATGCACGAGTCATGTCAACCGGACATAATCCCGGAGGGCTGGATTCAATTCTACGTTCCAGATCTTTGTACAGCTCTTCAACGACGAGCTGGCCTTTATCTGGACCTGGGATTTCAAGTCTACTCATTTTAAACCTCTCCTTTTACCATAACGTTCATTACTGACTGATTTTAAAATAGGAAATGTATTTGAAAAAACCTATCTTCAAACCAGTAAAGTTCTATTTAGTAATATTCTACAAATAAATCTAAAAATTATCAAGAAAAGTTTAAAAAATGACAAGTCTGTTATTTATTACACAAACAACAGACTTGTGAAAAGTGAATAAAAATATTCTAAAAAATATTGAGAAATAGCTAAAATTTTTCAATTCATATGGTAGTAGCAACGAAAATAATAACAGAGCGTTCACCTAAAAATATTTTAGATTCTACTGTGGGCATTGAATTTTTGTGAAAAAACTGACATTTAGGATCTCCGGTGTTGACGGCGACATGCCATTTATATTTTTCAGGAAGTTCAGGCAGAGTGAGTGTGACCGGAAACCATCCGGAATTTACAGCCAGATAAACAAGATCTTCTTCTTGTGTTGCTTCATTATAACCTGCGAATCGTACACAGACAACATGGCTGTCACCGGAGAAATTTGTCTCATCCGGAGTGAGTCCATGCGTGCTCATTGCCGGAACACCAAGATAACTTGGTTCGAGATCCTTACGGATGACAGGATGATCTTTGCGGAACTGGATCATATATTGAAAGAAATCGAACAGATCCTTATTTTTTTTGAGGAGACTCCAGTCTAGCCAGGAGATCAGGTTATCCTGGCAATAAGGGTTATTATTTCCATAACGTGTGTCTGCGAATTCATCACCGGAGAGGAACATTGGAGTTCCGCGGCTGCAAAGCAGAACGGCACATGCATTTTTCATCAGTCGTTTACGAAGTGCCAGAATGGCAGGATCATCTGTTTCGCCTTCTACGCCACAGTTCCAGCTGTTATTGTCGTCAGCTCCGTCAGTGTTCCCCCAACCGTTGGCTTCATTATGCTTTTGGTTATAACTGTACAGGTCACAAAGCGTGAAGCCATCATGACAGGTGAGAAAGTTGATGGAAGCATTTCCACCTCGGCAAGCAGGATCGTACAGATCAGGAGAACCTGTGATTCTTGCGGCAGCAGTCTGGGCAAGGAAGTCATCTCCTTTTAAAAAGCGGCGCATATCATCACGGTAGCGCCCATTCCATTCAGCCCAACGCTTCCAGGAAGGGAAGGAACCGACTTGATAAAGTCCGCCGGCATCCCATGCTTCAGCGATCAGTTTTACATTTCCAAGGATTGAGTCAAAAGCCAGGCTTCGCAGAAGCGGTGGCTGGCTTAGAGGTGTTCCGTCATCATTTCGTCCGAGAATCGAAGCGAGATCAAAACGGAATCCGTCTACACGGTATTCGATGACCCAGTAACGCAGACACTCCAAAATCATGTCTCGCACGACCGGGTGATTGCAGTTTAATGTATTTCCACATCCACTGAAATTATAATAATGTCCGTCCGGAGTCAACATATAGTAAATGTTGTTGTCAAACCCTTTGAAAGAAAAGCACGGACCGAATTCATTTCCTTCGGCAGTGTGGTTGAAGACAACATCGAGGATCACTTCTATCCCATTGTCATGGAGATCTTTGATCAGTGTCTTGAGTTCCAGTCCTTCGCGGTTATATTCCATAGAAGAGCAGTAGCTTGTATTTGGTGCAAAGAAACTGACCGGATTATATCCCCAGAAATCAATAAGTTCATTTTCATCAATCAATCGTACATCGCGCATCTCATCAAATTCAAAAATTGGCATTAGTTCAACAGCGTTGACTCCAAGTTCTTTCAAATAAGGAATCTTTTCGCGCAGACCTTCGAAGGTACCGTGGTGCTTAACACCGGAACTTTCATCCATGGTAAATCCGCGGACGTGCAGCTCGTAGATGATCAAGTCTTCCATAGGAATAGAATGGTGACGCTGGTCACCCCAGTCAAAGTTGGATTGTACCACGCGGGCACGATAACCATGCTGGGCGTTATTCACATGTCCCCACTGGCTCTGTCCGGTGACTGCACGTGCGTAAGGATCCAGCAGGATTTTGTTTTTATCAAAACGGAGTCCTTTCTTTTCATCATAAGGACCATCCAATCGATAGGCGTACTCAAATTCTTCGATATCCAGATCAAAGACGATCATAGAATAGCAGAATCCGATCCTGTAACTTTCCGGAAATGGAATCACGGCGTATGGTTCTTCGGCTTTGCGGTGAAACAGCAGAAGCTCGCAGGAGGTAGCACCGTGTGTATGAATCGTAAAGTTGACACCACCTGGGATAGCGACTGCACCGAATTCACGGAAAAAGCCGGGGCGGATCTGGAATCCATTGACGGTATCGATTGGCTTGAGCTGTTCGGATATTACTGGCATACAGAAAAACTCCTTTCTAAGTTGTATTCAAGTAACTTAAGTATAACACTTAGAAAAATAAAAGCATAGAAAAATAAAAGCGTGGGTTCAGCCTATCATTCTTTTATGAAATGTGTTACAATAGTGTCACTGTGTCAGAAAATTTTCTGACGAGATGTGTTACCGGACGCAGAATTTGTGAATGGAAGCGACATCATTATTTTTAGAAAAGAGGTTATGGTATTATGGCAGAAGAGCAGAACACAGCAGGATGTTCAGAGGAATCCTGTGCCAGTGCAGGAACGTGCACAAGCAAGAAAGTTGATATGCATGAACCGATGAATATGTATTCATCTATTAAGAAAGTGATCGGCGTTGTCAGCGGAAAGGGCGGCGTTGGTAAGTCACTTGTGACAGCATCCCTTGCAAGAATGATGAGAGCAAAAGGATACAATGTTGGTATCATGGATGCAGATATTACAGGTCCATCGATTCCGAAGATGTATGGTCTTCATGAGATGGCAGTAGGAACAGAGCAGGGAATTCTTCCATGTGAGGCAGCAGACGGAACAAAGATCATGTCTGTCAATCTTCTTTTGGAAGATGAGGAAGCACCGGTTATCTGGAGGGGACCAGTGATCGCAGGTGTTGTAAAGCAGTTTTGGACAGACGTTATGTGGGGAGATCTTGATTATCTCTTCGTTGATATGCCACCTGGAACAGGTGATGTTCCGCTGACAGTATTCCAGTCTCTTCCGGTTGATGGCGTTGTGATCGTTACATCTCCGCAGGATCTTGTACAGATGATCGTGAAGAAGGCATATGGAATGGCGAAGCAGATGAACATTCCGGTTCTTGGAATTGTTGAGAACTACAGCTATGTGAAGTGTCCGGATTGTGGCAAAGAGATCAAAGTATTTGGAGAGAGCCACATTGATGAGATCGCAGCAGATCTTAACGTTCCGGTTCTCGGAAAGATGCCACTTGACCCGGCAATTGCACAGATGGTTGAGGAAGAGAAGTTTTCTGAGGCAGAGAATCCATATCTGGAAGGATTCGAACTGTAAAGCAAGTTGAGTGTATGTAATGGGAGTCATGGAAGACAAGGTTGGGGGATTTTGTCTTTCATGGCTTTTTTACGCGAGCAACGAGCAAAGTCCGTGCTCCCAAAAGAATAACAGAAAAGCACAAATTATAAATCACACAGGAGGAATTAACACATGATAGGCGAAAGAATAGAATTATGGCACAAAGAAGAATATCATTACCCGGCGGCGCATGGGTTTATCCCGATTATGGTCAGCTATATTCATGAGGATGAGCTGATGCATCCGGCGATGCTGGTGGTTCCTGGTGGCGGTTACAGACTTGTATCGCCTTCGGAAGCACATCTGGTTGCTATGGAATTTTATCAGGCCGGTTATAATGTGTTCGTCCTTGAATATACAGTGAATCCACTGGATGAAGCACCATTAAAGCTTCAGCCGCTGAAAGATATTTCCAGAGCAATGCGAATGATCCGTTTTCGTGCAGAACAGCTGCATATTTTATCGGATCAGATCGTGGTTTGTGGATTTTCAGCTGGAGGACATCTGTGTGCGAGTCTGTGTGTGCATGGAGCGGATATCGAGGATCCTGATGAAAAATATCAGAAGTTTTCAAACAAACCGGATGCTGCTGTGCTGTCTTATCCGGTAATTACTTCAGGAAAATATGCTCACAGAGATTCTTTTGTAGCTCTTTTAGGGAAGAATTCAACAAAGAAAGAGTTAGAATATATGTCAATTGAAAAGTATGTAACAAAAGAAATACCACCATGTTTCATTTGGCAGACAGCAACGGATGGAACCGTTCCGGTACAGAATAGCTATCTTTTAGCCCAGAAATGTCTGGAAGAAGGAGTTCCATTTGCGCACCATGTATTTTCAGAAGGCGTACATGGAATGTCTGTTGCAACAGAGGACTGGCTGGAACGCAGAGGAAGACAGCCTTATACACAGGAGCAGCTTCGTATGCTTGCAGAAGCGATTCTTGCGGGAGAAACTTCATTTTCAAAGGAAAAGGGAGAAGAACTTCTTGTGCAAAATGGGATTGGAAGAACACAGCCACCGAAATGGACAGCAGAGCAGAAAGAAGAAATCCGAAAGACTCTGAAAGAAGTACAGATCTGGCCCAAACTGGCAGAGGAATGGCTGGAGAAAATAATTGATTACAAAGGAGAAGCACGATGAGAATTCTATTGATCCGTCACGGAGATCCGGATTATGTAAATGACACATTAACAGAAAAAGGAAGACGTGAAGCGGCACTGCTTGCAAAACGTGCAGTATCTATGAATATGGGGGAATGCTATAAGTCTCCACTTGGAAGAGCGAAGGATACGGCGGCTCCATGTCTTGAGGTAACTGGAAAAACAGCAGAAATATTGGATTGGCTGCAAGAGTTCCCGGCGCAGGTTGATTTGAATAAAAATCCGGAACTTGAAAAAGCATATCCCGATGTGAAAAAAGAAGGAGGGTATTTCTTACCTAGAATTGCATGGGATATGGTTCCGGGGTATTGGACAGAACATGAAGCTTATATGGATAAAAATACATGGAGAGAAACAGAAGTGGCGAAAAATTCCGATCTCGTAGAAGTATACGATCATGTGATTGAAGAATTTGATCGCTTTCTCGCAGAGCACGGATACGTAAGAGAAGGGGCGCATTATCGTGTGGAGAAAGAAAGTGATGAGACAGTGACATTTTTCTGCCATTTCGGAATCAGCTGCGTGCTGTTGTCTCATTTATGGAATGTATCACCATTTGTGCTTTGGCATTGCCTTGCGCTTGCACCAACTTCTGTGACAGAAGTAGTAACAGAAGAGAGAGAACAGGGAACGGCATATTTCCGTGGATTGAAAGTAGGAGATATCTCACATCTTTATGCAGGTGGAGAAGAACCGTCCTTCGCAGCAAGATTCTGTGAGATATATAGTAACAAGGAGCAGAGACATTAAGATCAAATGTCTCTGCTCCTTGCTTTATGGATTTTGGTATTATTAAACCACTTTCTGATAAGCAATTCGTTCTGTTCCATCTTCAACATATACGATTCCGCAATACTTGAATCCATTCTTATCTAACAGATGTTGCATTACGATGTTGTCACGGTGTGTGTCAATACGGATATTGCCGCATTGTTCCAAAGCCCAGTTCAGGCAGAAGGACGCTGCACCTTTTACATTTCCGATGGAAGTGATGCGGTGGACAACTCCGTAACGGGAGTCATTGATCCAGTCGCCATCGTAGATACGCATATAAGTAGGATCAGCAGCTTCTTTATAATAGAAAGTGGCAATGATCTGATCCTGCTCTGTGCAGACATAACTGTTCCCCTCAGTAATATCGTCCAGAATTAACTGAGGAGAAGGATAAGTGTTTCCCCACTGGGAAGCATTTCCGTGGGTTGCCATAAATCTGCGTGCGTTTTCGTACATTTTAAGAAGCACGTCTAATTCTTCCGGCCTGGTCTTTCTGATTTCCATAATATTCCTCTTTCATAAACTAAATATAGATACTTTAATGCACTATTATATCAAAAAACAGAACATAACTCTATTGACAAAAATATAAAGAAAAAAGAAAGTGAAAACGTTATCATAGAGGAAAAGTACCTAGAGGTTTTTCAGAAAGAAAATCAGACCGTTTATTTGCGTGTGAATCCGACCGTACACATGTGGAAATGTTCTTTTTACGGTACATTTTTACTGTACTAAAGTTTGTACAATTCCCCGTAAAATGGGCGTTTTTCCGCATATTTTGTACTAAATCGAATACAAAGCGATTTCCGATATTTATTCTCGATTTTACGCTTGTCATTTATTTAACACGGTGTTATACTATGCCCGTAAAACAATTACAAAACTATTTTAGGAAAGAATATAGGAGGATTTTTCAATGGCTAATTTTGAGCAGTGGGCTGGCTTCAAGGGAAGAAAATGGACACACTCTGTAGACGTGCGTGATTTCATCCAGGAGAACTACACACCATATGAAGGTGATGAGGCATTCCTTGAAGGACCGACAGAAGCAACAGACAAATTATGGGGAAGACTGCAGGAACTTCAGAAAGAAGAAAGAGCTAAGGGCGGAGTTCTCGATATGGAGACAGAAGTTGTTTCCGGTCTGACAGCATACGGCCCAGGATATATCGATGAGAGCATGAAAGACCTTGAGCAGGTTGTTGGTTTGCAGACAGACAAACCACTGAAGAGAGCATTCATGCCTTACGGTGGAATCAAGATGGCAGAGCAGGCTTGTACAACATACGGATACCAGCCAAGCGAGAAACTGCATGAGATCTTCACAAAATATCATAAAACACATAACCAGGGTGTATTCGATGTTTATACACCAGAGATGAAAAAAGCTCGTCATAACAAGATCATCACAGGACTTCCGGATACATACGGACGTGGACGTATCGTAGGTGACTACCGTCGTGTTGCACTGTACGGTATCGATTTCCTGATCGAGAGAAAACAGTATGACTTCGAGCGTTACGCAAGACACGGCATGAAGGGTGAGGATTTCCGTCTTCGTGAAGAGCTTGCAGATCAGATCAAAGCTCTGAAAGAGATGAAAGAGATGGCTGCAGCATACGGATTCGATATTTCTCAGCCGGCTAAGAATGCTCACGAAGCAGCTCAGTGGCTGTACTTCGGATACCTTGCAGCAATCAAGACACAGAATGGTGCAGCTATGTCCGTAGGACGTATCTCTACATTCCTTGATATCTATATTGACAGAGATCTTAAAGCTGGAACAATCACAGAGAAGGAAGCTCAGGAGATCATCGACCACATGGTAATGAAATTCCGTATGGTTAAGTTCGCAAGAATCCCATCTTACAACCAGTTGTTCTCAGGAGACCCGACATGGGCTACACTTGAGGTTGGTGGACTTGGACAGGACGGACGTTCTATGGTAACAAAGACTGACTACCGTTTCCTCCACACACTGAACAACATGGGACCTTCACCAGAGCCGAACCTGACAGTTCTTTATTCTTCAAGACTGCCAGAGAACTTTAAGAAGTTCGCATCCCTGATTTCTGTAACAACAAGCTCCATCCAGTACGAGAACGATGATGTTATGCGTCCGGTATGGGGAGATGACTACAGCATCTGCTGCTGTGTATCTGCTACAGAGACAGGTAAAGAGATGCAGTTCTTCGGAGCTCGTGCTAACCTTGCTAAGTGTCTTCTTTACGCTATCAACGGTGGTGTTGATGAAAAGACTAAAGTACAGGTAGGACCGGCTTACCAGCCAATTACTTCTGAGTACCTTGATTACGATGAAGTACTTGCTAAATATGATGAAATGATGGAGTGGCTGTCCAAGCTGTATGTTGATACACTGAACATGATCCACTACATGCATGATAAATACTACTATGAGGCAGCTCAGATGTCCCTGATCGACACAGACGTTAAACGTTCTTTCGCAACAGGTATCGCTGGATTCTCACACGTAGTAGACTCCTTAAGCGCTATTAAATACGCTAAGGTTAAAGTTGTTCGTGACGAAGATGGACTTGCTACAGACTTCGAGATCGAAGGAGACTTCCCGAAATATGGTAACGATGATGACCGTGCAGACGAGATCGCTGTATGGCTGCTGAAGAAATTCATGCACAAACTGAACAAGTGCCACACATACAGACATTCTGTACCGACAACATCTATCCTTACAATTACATCTAACGTTGTATACGGTAAGGCTACAGGATCTCTTCCGGACGGAAGAAAGGCTGGAGAGCCACTTTCACCAGGAGCTAACCCGTCTTACGGCGCAGAGCAGAGTGGACTTCTTGCTTCTCTTAACTCTGTTGCTAAGCTTCCTTACGAGCTTGCACTTGACGGAATTTCTAATACACAGACAATCAACCCAGGTGCACTTGGACATTCTGATGAAGAGCGTAAAGAGAACCTCGCTCACGTACTTGACGGATACTTCGATCAGGGAGCACATCATCTGAATGTTAACGTATTTGGCGTTGACAAACTGAAAGATGCTATGGAGCACCCAGAGAAACCTGAGTACGCTAACTTCACAATCCGTGTATCAGGATACGCTGTTAAGTTTATCGACCTTACTCGTGAGCAGCAGCTTGACGTTATCGCAAGAACTTGCCACGATCATATGTAAAAGCTATGAGCCATGCATCAGATGAGACAGATGTTATAATCAAGCTTGCTTGAATTATGATATCTGGATCAGATGATATACGGCGACAGCCGTCAGCGAGATGAAGCAAAGCGGAATCGAGCTGCGCATGGCGGAGTACATGGCGAATTACATGTAATAAATAAAAAAAGGAGCAAAGCTATGACCAAAGGATATATTCATTCTCTGGAAAGTTTCGGCTCCGTTGACGGTCCAGGTGTCCGCTATCTGATCTTTACAACCGGTTGTGCTATGCGCTGCCAGTTCTGTCATAACCCGGACACATGGAACATGAATTCAGGGACTCTCTACACAGCAGATGAACTGATTGATAAAGCCTGGAAATACCGCACTTACTGGGGAAGTAAGGGCGGTATTACCGTCAGTGGGGGCGAACCGCTTCTGCAGATCGATTTTCTGCTGGAGTTGTTCCAGAAAGCAAAAGAAAGAGGAATCAACACAACATTGGATACCTGTGGAAATCCATTCACAAGAGAAGAGCCATTCTTCAGTAAATTCCAGGAACTTATGAAGGTGACAGATCTTGTAATGCTGGATATCAAGCATATTGATGATGAGCAGCATAAGATCCTTACCGGTCAGACGAATAAGAATATTCTTGATATGATTCGCTATCTTTCCGATATCAAAAAACCGATTTGGATTCGCCATGTCCTTGTACCGGAACGAAGCGATAAAGATGAATATTTAACGAGATTAGCTGATTTCATTCACTCCCTTAATAATGTAGAAAAAGTGGAAATACTACCTTATCATACGATGGGGATTTATAAATGGAAAGAACTTGGACTAGATTATCCTTTAGAAGGAATTGAACCACCAACAAAAGAACGAGTGGAAAATGCTAAGAAAATTCTTACTATTTAATTCATTAGGGAATAGACGAAAATAAAAATAATAGACCATTGCAAATATAAAGATATCACTGCGTAGAAAATGCCTGTTCGGCATTTTTACTTGCTCTCACAT
>ERZ773149.1522-NODE-1522-length-18701-cov-10.330419_pt1 | contig 18701 bp, 15 predicted proteins | sample MGYA00511081_ERZ773149 | MGnify/ENA primary metagenome ERZ773149 (study PRJEB29015, sample SAMEA2737846) | human gut metagenome | biome: human gut; feature: human-associated habitat; material: faeces | place: China | collected 2012 ...
GTTAGGCACAAAAGAAGATGGATCAGATGTAATAGGTGTATATCCTTTATTGCCAAATGGTACATGCAGATTTATTGTATTTGATTTTGATAATCACGAAAAAGGAGCAGAGGTTACGGACTTTGCAAATACGGATAATGAGTGGCATAAAGAAGTGGATGCGCTTAGAAAAATGTGTGAGCTTAATGGTATCAGACCTTTAGTTGAGAGGTCTCGATCTGGAAAAGGTGCCCATGTATGGATTTTCTTTAAAAAGGCAATACCTGCGGCAACAGCAAGGAATTTTGGATTTTTCCTGTTAGACAAGGGTTCAACTTCCATCAATCTGAAATCGTTTCATTATTATGATAGAATGTATCCTTCGCAGGATGTGGCAAGCAGCATAGGTAATTTGATTGCATTGCCATTACAGGGGCAGGCACTTAAAAATGGAAATAGTGCTTTTGTAGATGAAAATTGGAATGCATATCCCGATCAATGGGAGGCTCTTTTTAATAAAACAAGAAAGCTGGGAATAGAAGAGGTTGAACAATGCATGGCAAAATGGCAGGGAGAATTAGCGGAAGCTAGAGGAATGCTTGCCAATGTTGATAAGAATACCAGACCGAAACCATGGAAGAAGAAATGTGAGTTTTGTAAGTCAGATGTTGTGGGCAAACTTCACATGGTATTGGGCAATGGAGTTTATATTGATACTTTGAATCTTATGCCAAGAATACAAAATCAGATTCGTAGTTTGGCGGCATTTGATAATCCGGAATTTTACAAAAATAAAAGGCTGGGATATTCTAATTATTATAATTTTAGTGCTGTATATTTAGGTAAGGATATAGATGGATATATACAAATTCCAAGAGGACTGCGTGAAAATGTTATACAGGAATGTGAAAAAGCAGGCATTTCAGTTGATGTTTCAGATCAAAGAGAAACAGGACAACCTATCAGAGTATCTTTTAAAGGTGATTTGCGAATGCAACAGGAATTAGCAGCAGAAAAATTATTATCACATTCAGATGGGGTTCTGAGTGCGGCAACTGTATTTGGAAAGACTGTAGTTTGTAGTTACCTTATTGCAGAGCGAAAAGTAAATACGCTCATTTTGCTACAAAGTAAAGATTTGCTTAATCAGTGGGTTGATGAATTGAATCATTTCTTAGAGATAAGAGAAGAACCACCGGAATATGAAACAAAGACAGGAAGAAAGAAAAAACGGGATAGCGTCATAGGAATTTTGCACGGAAATAAAAATACATTGACAGGGATCATAGATGTTGCAATGGTTGGTTCAATGTACAGCAGAGGAAAATTTAATGAACGGATTAATTCTTATGGAATGATAATTATGGATGAATGTCATCACGCAGCTTCTAACACATCTATGGAATTATTGCAGAAAATAAATGCAAAATACGTATATGGTGTTTCTGCTACGCCTAAACGTGGCGACAGTCTTGATCGGATTATCTATATGCTGCTGGGACCTTTGCGACATAGATTTACTGCGTTGGAGAGGGCTAAGGAGCAAGGGATTGGACATTATTTTGTCCCAAGATACACAAGAGTAGTTGATACTGCAGAAAGCAAGGATAATATTAATAAAGCATATAATTTGATTAGTACCAGTAAGGTGCGCAATGAAATGATCATAGATGATGTTATAACTTGTGTTGCAAGAAAACAAACTCCTGTAATTTTGACAAGATTTAAGGAACATGCAAAATTTTTACATGATGCCTTAAAGGAAAAAGCAGATCATGTATTCCTTCTGTATGGGGATAATTCGGATAAGGAAAATGCTGAAATAAGAGTAAAATTAAAGCAGATACCTGAAAATGAATCGCTTATTTTGGTGGCAACTGGTCAGAAAATAGGAGAAGGGTTTGATTTTCCAAGACTGGATGTATTAATGCTTGCAGCACCTGTATCTTTTGAAGGACGCCTGGAACAGTATGTAGGTAGATTAAACAGAGATTATGTCGGAAAAGAAGCCGTTTATGTGTATGATTATATTGATTCGCATGTGCGTTATTTTGATAAAATGTATGCAAAAAGATTGAGAACATATAGGAAGATGGGATTTTCAATCTGGACGCAAGAGTTGCAACCTAAACAAATAATAAATGCAATATTTGATTCTGTAAATTATACCGAAAAATTCGAGCAAGATATTGTAGAGTCAGAAAAAATGGTGGTAATTTCCAGTCCGGATATCAGACAGGATAAAATTGACAGATTTTTATTACTAGTCAAGAAGAGACAGGAAGTAGGGGTAAAGGTCACAGTTATTACAACAGATCCGGAAGATATTACTTACGGAAAGTCAGATGTATGTTATGAATTAATCAGAGCAATGCAATTGGTAGGAATAAATGTGATAACAAGAACAGAAGTAGAAGAATGTTTTGCCGTTATTGATGATGAAATAGTATGGCATGGTGGGATGAATCTACTTGGAAAAGCTGATGTCTGGGATAACTTAATGCGTATCAGAAATTCACAAGTTGCAACGGAATTGTTGGAAATTGCTTTGGGATGTTCTGAGGAGAGGAGAAAATGTGAATAAGAAGATTAAATGCGATATATATACCAGAGTATCCACAACCATGCAGGTAGATGGCTACAGTCTGGACGCTCAGAAAGAAAAACTCAAAAGATATGCGGAATTTCAGGATATGGAAATCGTAAATGAGTATTCTGATGAAGGTAAATCTGGAAAGAGCGTAGAGGGCAGACCGGAATTTCAGAGAATGTTGGATAATATTGAGAATGGAACAGATGAGGTACAGTTTGTACTGGTGTTCAAGCTTTCCAGATTCGGTCGTAATGCGGCAGATGTTTTAAATTCTTTGCAGAGGATGCAGGATTTTGGAGTGAATCTGATTTGTGTAGAAGATGGGATTGACAGCTCAAAAGATAGTGGAAAGCTGATGATTTCTGTTCTGTCTGCGGTGGCAGAGATCGAACGGGAGAATATCCTTGTTCAGACAATGGAGGGACGTAACCAGAAAGCCAGGGAAGGAAAATGGAACGGTGGGTTTGCTCCATATGGCTATGAGCTGGTAAATGGAGAATTGCAGATCGCAGAGGACGAAGCAGAGATTATTCGTCTGATCTATGACAAATTTATTCATACCAATATGGGAATCTCTGCGATTGCTGCATGGCTGAACCAGCATGGATATAAAAAGAAAAAACGACAGAATAATACACTGGACGCATTTGCCTCTTCGTTTATAAAAGGCGTTCTGGATAATCCGGTATACTGTGGAAAGCTGGCTTATGGACGAAGGAAAAACGAGAAAGTTTCTGGTACAAGAAATGAATATCGCATTGTAAAGCAGGAAAATTATATGCTGCATGATGGTATCCATGAAGGGATTATTTCGGAAACAGACTGGGAGCTGGCTCATCAAAAACGGGAAAAAACAGGTGTGAAATATGAAAGGACACATAGCCTCGATCATGAGCATATTTTATCCGGAATATTGAGATGTCCGTTATGTGGAAGCGGTATGTATGGAAACGTGAACCGAAAGAAAAAGAAAGACGGAACCTTATATAAGGATTATTTCTATTATGCCTGCAAACATCGTCGCCTGGTAGATGGTCATAAATGTGGATATCGTAAACAATGGAGTGAGGAGAAGATTAACAATGCAGTGGAAGAAGTTATTCGGAAGCTGGTGAAGAATCCGAAATTTGAAGAAGCCATTCTGAATAAAATCGGTTCAAGAATAGATACAGAAGAAATAGAAAAAGAGATTGAAGGACTGGAAAAACAGCACAGGCAGCTGACCGGAGCAAAAGCAAGACTTGGACAGCAGATGGACAGTCTGGATATTATGGATAAATTTTATGAAAAGAAATATCAGGATATGGAGACACGCTTATATCGTCTATATGATGAAATTGAAGGCGTGGAGAACAGTATAGAGGAAGTCAAGAACCGCCTGCTGAATATCCGGCAACAGAAAATATCAGAAGAAAACGTCTATCAATTTCTTTTATATTTTGATAAACTATATGATAAGTTCACCGACCTGGAGAAGAAAGAATTTCTTAACAGCTTTGTGGAACAGGTGGACATTTACGAGCAGGAGCAGCCGGATGGCAGATTCCTGAAGCACATAAAGTTCCGTTTTCCGGTGTATTTTGGAGACAGAAAGACACAGGAACTTTGTTGGGACAATGAAAGTACCGTTGAGAGCGTGGCTCTGTTGACTAAGATACATAAGTAAAAGTGTAAAAAAGGCTTGAAATAAGGGCTTTTTGAGATTTTTAGAATTAAAAAATAGACTGCGAAATTTGCCTGAAAAAGTGTATAAAACCTTGGTGTTTTTATAGTCGGATAGACAGGAATATTGAGATTGGGTCGATTATACAAAAGTGTTTACTTGTGATTTGTGAAAAATAAACGCAGTAATGTGGAGAAAACGGAAGATGGTTCTAAAAGAAAGCAAACCAAGTACGGCTCTAAAAAGCATAATTAACACAGTTAGTTGATGAAAATTAGATGAATTTTTGTGTTCTATGTTACTTGATAATATAGAAGAAAAGAGTGATATATGGTAGTATCAAAATAGTAACAGAGGTATTATCTATATGCTTTATTTAAAAACATCAGGTAAAAACGGAATAATCAGTCTTCATCCTTTAAATCCAGATGAAATGTATTATAAATGTGAAGTATGCGGGAATTTTTATGGCATTGATAATTTATCAGACTTTTCATTTGGAGAGGATGTGTTTTTGAAGGGCTACATATGTCCACAATGCGAAGCAGAGATCGAAGAGGATTATGAACTTGAACAAGAGGAAGAATTTCAATCCAGAATTGAAAAGGCTCTTAAAATGAATAATCTAATAAAATAGCCTATTTTCGCAAGAGGACTAAGTAGATGATTAAGAACAAGAAAAAATGCTATAACCATTGAAAAATAGTGCTATAACAGATTATGCATGAAATAACCTAATAATTTCATGTGGAGATGGTAGTCTTGATGTCGAAGGTGAACCCTAACAAGTAAATATAGTGTAGAAAACAAAGGACTTTTTCAAAGACTATCGTTAAAAGATATATGAAGTCTTGCGGAAAGTCCTTTTTTGATGCTTGAAAATAACCGAATGGGAATCGGTCCTCACAGCAAGATTGGCACTATGGAATGGATAACAGAGGTTTGAACCCTAGAGGGGATCAATAGGTGCTCGGTCTCATATTTGCTTACAGAATATGAGTATTCACGGAATTGCAAAACGATAGAACATCTTGATAAAACTCAAATTTCGTGGTACAATGATTAAGCTGAGTTTGATTTAAATGAAACTGCTGAAACATAGATTAAGGAGTGAATAAATGCAAATTAGTTATAAACCTTTATGGCATACTCTTTTGGAAAAAGGAATGTCTAAAGAGGATCTTAGAACAATGGCAAAGCTATCAACAAATGCCATTGCGAATATGGGAAAGGATAAGAATGTAAGTATGTCAACCTTACTTAAAATATGTGAAACCCTTCAGTGTGATTTGAATGCTGTGGTGGAATTAAAAGGACTGGATTCAGTAAAGGAAAGTGGGGAAACGGAGACTCAACTTGAACATAAAACATACTCACCAAGGCTGGTGTCATTGTTTTCTGGCTGTGGTGGAATGGACAAAGGATTTGAAAATGCAGGTTATTCTAGAGTATGGGCAAATGACTTTGATAAAGATGCCCAAGCGGTATTTAGACTCAATCTAGGCGAAATTGATGGAAGAGATATAACTACAGTATCTGTAGATGATATTCCAGATTGTGATATTCTAACTGCTGGATTTCCATGTCAGCCATTTTCAAACGCTGGTAATCGTAGGGGCGTTTATGACGAGAGAGGTGAATTGTATCTCGAGTGTTTGAGGATTATAGAACATAAGCAACCACGAGCAGTATTGTTTGAAAATGTTAAAGGTTTGATGTCTTCCAAACACCAGAGCGGAAAAAAATTAATTGATGTAATTAAGGAGGACTTAGAAAGACTGGGTTATTTCGTAAATTACAAGGTTGTAAATGCATCAGATTATGGGGTTCCACAAAATAGAGAACGTATGATACTAGTAGCTTTGAGAAAGGATCTCGGAAAGACATTTGAATTTCCACCTATTCAGAGTGATAAAAGCAAGCTTACGTTACGACATATTTTGGATATTCCTGCAGATGTACCGAATCAGACTTTTTGGCCATATTCTCCTCAAGCACAAAATATGGTTGATCAGATTCCAGAAGGAGGTTCGTGGAAGAACATTCCATATGAGAATCTTTCTCCTAGATTCAAAAGAATTAGAGATGATATGAAAAGATATCATGCTCCAAATTTTTATAGACGCTTTGGCAGAGATGAAATAAACGGAACGATTACAGCATCTGCTCAGCCGGAAAACTGTGGAATAACACATCCAACAGAGAATCGACGTTATACGATTCGAGAAATTGCACGAATTCAAACGTTCCCGGATGACTTTAAATTTATTGATGATACAACTAAAAACATAGTAGCAATGTATAAAGTAATAGGAAATGCTGTACCTTGTCATCTTGCAGAGGTGCTTGCAAATGCTATTTACAAGCAAGCTTTTGAGGAGGAAAAATAAATGAAATGTTACATAAAAAAGGACCAAGTTAGTGAATCAATAGAATATTTTAAAAATGCAGGATTTGATACCGATGATATGCTGTTCTTGTTTTTAATGGCTAAGCATATGGGAGTGAGTGCTTCTTACCCTGTAACATTTTTAAACAGTGCTTTAACTGTTGAGCAAAAGATGGAAGAGTTAAATTCTTTATGGTTGCTTGGTGGATTATTTGATTCTGAAGAAATGTGTAGCTCAAAAGGAGTTATGTTTCCAACTGCCTTTAGAAAGTTGGCCTTTTATCAACCAGGAACTGAATTTAATAAAATTCCCGGAAGAATGAAAGATACTGTTGAGAAGAAGAATATCAATGTCCCTATTTTTAATGATGTGGATTCAAAGCTTACTCTTAGAAGTAATTATAAGGATTTGATTGATGAAAAATATTTAAAGGGTCAAAAAATATCATTATCTAAATTAGCAGCTTGGACTTTCCGTTTTAGCTCATTTGAGTTCGATTCAATGCCAAATGAGAAGCAGTTTTCAAGAGTATTGGATAAAGCAATCAAGAAGTATTTTAAAATAACAAAAAATGATTTCCTTTGGTTGTTTGAGGATGATATCTCAAATTGTCGCTTAATTCCAGATACAGACAGTATTAAGGGGCAGGAAGTGAGAAATCAGTTCGATTTTGATGCAACAAAGATGCCTGAAGTTAATGCGATTTTAGCACCTGAAGATGCCCAAGTTAGTGTCTATGATAAAGATACGGTGGCACATTACTTGGCATTAAATGGTGATAATCCTAGCGATAGCGATATTTTTGATATTTTGATGAATAAGGAACAAATTGTGCTAACAGGAGTGCCAGGTGTCGGAAAATCAAGATATACAAAAACTCTTACAGAAAGTGGGAAATTTGCTGATAGCTTAACGATACAGTTTCATGCAAATTATTCATATGAAGATTTTATTGGTGCTGAAGTTCTTAGATCAGAAGATGGAGGTACATATGTCACTACCAAACAGGGAGTATTCTTAAAATACATTGAGAAGGTTAAGAGTGATCCAGACAAATCAAATAAATATTTGCTGGTGATTGATGAATTGAACCGTGGAAATATTGCAGAAATATTTGGAGAATCAATTCTTGCTTTAGACAGAAATTATGAAGCAAGTTTGTCAAAAGAATATGAAGATGTAGGAACTCTCTCAATTCCACACAATTTGTATATTGTGGCAACGATGAATACAAGTGATAGAAATATTGCTTTCTTAGATTTAGCGATAAGAAGAAGATTTGCATTCGTACCTCTTTTGCCAAATTATGACTTCTTATCTGAGGAAGTTATATTCCAAGACTTTGATTTGGGAAATATTTTAAAACAGATTAATCAGAGAATTATTGACACTTTAAAAGACTCAGAGCTTATTTTAGGCCAGTCTTATTTTATCCCGAAGACTAATGAGTCAGGTAAATATATTTGGAAAGCAAATGACTTTAAAAACCAATTTAATTTTGTCTTGTTACCAACATTAAGAGAATACAGCTTTAATAATGCGAGTGCCATTGGATCAATTGTCGGAGAAAACCTGTCCGATGGAATACAAGATTTAGATGATTTCATGGCTTCATTCTCTGCTGAATTTGGAGAATGAGGAGATGTGCTATGGAAATAATGGAGTCTGCTGAACAAAACATTATTACTGTCCAGCCAAAAGAAACGGCTTTTTTTGAAGAGTTCACTAAAAAGTATGCGATTAGCTGGACCCGAGAAGAAAAACTGAACAATATTCTTCCTTTAAGTAAGTCGTATGTTGGTTATATAACAACTCCAACAAGAGTTATATCTTTGAATCCTAAGTATCACGAAATTGGATTTGAACACATTATACGAATTTATCTTTACGTGTATGGGTACAGACCAACTGATAGCGCAGCGATTTTGGATGTTTCTGAGTCTGAAACAAGTGCAGATGTTGCATCAATGTTCATTAAGAACCTCAAAAGAAATATTCAAGAAGGAATTATACGTTCTTATCAAAAGACAGATATTAAAAGCGAATCGTTACAAGGTAAAGTTAATTATACTCGAACTTATACGAATGTACTTACTGGTAAAGGAAAACCAGTTATGAGTAGAGTATCAAAATTGTCGATTAAGAATAATATTAATTCGCTGATACTATCTGCATTAGAAAAATTAAAACATACGGACGAATATTTCTCAGATGCAGCACAGTTGGAAATGTATTTTTATGGGGCTGACAAAAATGTTCAAAATGGCAGTGCTTTACTTCAAGAAATAACTTTTAATTCCAACACTGCTAGATATAGGAGAACTTTAACGTATGCAGCAATGATTATCGATCAATTAACATACAGTGATAAGGGATCCTCCGTTGGAACGGACAGTTTTTTGATTAATTTTGATAGGCTGTTTGAAGATTTTGTAGCTAAAGTTCTCAGAGAAATTCCAGAAAAACGTGAATTTACTACGTGGTCAACTAAGAAAAGATTTGCAGATGTAATAGGTAGTACTGGCGTATATTCTGGAAGAGAATATCAACCGGACATCATATATAGATATAAAGAGGAAAATGAAGCATTTGACTATATGCCATCGGCTTATGCTGTATTGGATGTGAAAAATAAAGCATATGGACAATTTAAAAATGCAGATATATACCAGATTATGATGTACGCAAAATTACTTCACAGTGAAAAAGCATTGTTGTTATACCCATCGTTTACCAATAGAAGAACAGAAACACTCTCGTTAAATTCCGAAATTTTTAATCCATCATTAATATATGCTTGCTTCGTCAATATAGGGGATGAGAGTGGAGAAAAATTTTTGCAATCGATTCATGAGTTTGCAAATAATGTTGTATATACAATACAGGATATATAGCATTTGTAGAAAAGGAGCTAAACTGAGACATGTTCAATGAGATATGCAGGGATATATTCCTTTGAAATTTCAACAATTAACACTTGGCTATATAAGGAGGGAGGTCGCAAAAATGAAAAGATTATGTTTGGAAACTATAATAACCCTACTATATCAATGTCGCACACGTAGTGCTGATACTATTAAGTCTGTGTGTAGTGGTATTTTTGCAACCTACGATTTGGATATAACATCCTATAACAAAGAATTATCGAGTCATCTGAAAAGTGGACATGATCCTGTTCCTGTTAAATTGATATTCACAGCTAGAATTGCAAATATTGATTGTGTTGCAGAAGGCATTGAAGATAATTTAATTCCTTCGATTTAAAACAATTATTCTACTTTAAATTTTAGGTTTGGAGAATATACAGATACGCTTAATTTTGGCAGAGATTCTCTTTAATTGCTATCTGAGCAGGAAGAAGATTGATATTGATAAGCTGAAATTGTAGGAGGTGCTATGTATGGCGGTAAGCCGCTCATTTACGGATTATGTTAGAAAGAAATATGATAATGAGTTCTGGACGGCAGCCGAGCAGTTCATTGAGGATAACCAGGACTATATAAAAAAACTGGCTACTAGAGTGCATTCTGTCGGAGAAACTGAGATTGCAGATGTTCATGTGGAGCATGTCTGGGTGGAAGATCTTCCGGGAATGAAGATTAGTTTCGATGTTGCTCTGTCAGTGAATATTGAAATAAAAGATGGCAACCATCACTATGATGTATCAGAAGAGAGAACTTTCTGGTTGATGGTGTCCTGTTGGGGTGATCTGGATAAAAAACTGAAGGACTTCGAAATTACATCGGTATCTAGCTACAACGGTAAGAATCGAGTGAAAGATCCGATGGATGATTCCCTTGTGCCAATCATTCCTTATTCTGAACTTGAAAGGGTTGCAGAGGATTTTTTAAAGAAAAATTTCCCAGAAGCACTGAGAGTTCCACCAAGGGGTCAATCTCCTGTGTGGGTAGATCCGACAAGATTGGTAGAAGCACTGGACTTGACGATTCAAAGCCATCGTATTAAAGATGATTCATCGGTTTTCGGTCAGATTTATTTTGAGGAAGCCGATGCTGACATTTATGATGAGGACGCAGAGAAAGATGTTCTTACTCATATTAAAGGAAAAACCATTCTTGTAGATCCTTTGGTGTACCTGCTTCGAAATATCGGATCAGTGAATACAACCATAATTCATGAGTGCGTTCACTGGGATAAGCATAGGAAAGCTTTTGTATTAGAACGGCTTTATAATGAAGCAGCATCATGCATCAGCTGCGAAGTTGTAGGTGGTGCAGCATCTGAAATATCAAAAAAATCTACGGAATTCATGGAGAAACAGGCTAACCAGCTTGCACCAAGAATTCAGATGCCACAGACTCCGTTTAGAGCCAAGGCGAACGAGTACATAGCTACATTTTTGCGTGAGACCGATGCTCAATACGAAATGGATGTTATGGAGATGGTCATCGACCAACTTGCAGTCGATTTTGGAGTATCCAGGCAGGCGGCTAAGATTCGATTAGTAGAACTTGGATTTGATGGTGCAATCGGAACTTTTAACTATGTTGATGGTCAGTATGTCCGACCACATGGTTTCCGAAAGGACTCAATTGAAACATATCAGACATTTACGATAAGTGCTCAAGATGCAGCTATTCAGCGCTTCTCAAATCCGGAACTCCGTGAAAAGACTGCTAATGGTGATTATCTGTTTATAGAAAATCATTATGTCTACAATTCTCCGCTATATGTTTGCACTGATATGGACGGTCAGCTTATGCTGACTGATTATGCCAGAGCACATATGAACGAGTGTTGTCTTGTCTTTGATCTAAGCATCACGAGTAAGGTAGAGTCCGCATACCATACTATCTGCTTCTTGAACAGAGAGCAGAGCGATATTACCTTTGATGTAAAATATCACAATGGCTATCAGAATGCTCCACCGGAACGACAGATTGCAATGCGAAAGAAGCAACAGGAGGAGTGGCTGAATATTCGAAAGCAGATGACGGACGATCCAGAGCAGTGCATGGAGTTGTTGTTAGACTGGAGAAATATGAAATACACGGATCTCGGTGACTTGATTGATAGAGATTCGAAAACAATCAGCCGTACCGTTAAAGGGAAAACAGCTCCGAATCTGAACACTGCTGTGTTGATTTGCTTCGGGCTTAACTTGCCACCAATGATAAGCGAGAAGCTGTTGGATGTTTTGGGATGTAAGCTGAAACCGTTTGATCCTGAACATCAGTGGATTAGTGAAGCCTTACATGTGAAGTACCCGGAACCACTGTGGGCTGTTAAAGAATATCTTGAGCAATATGATGTAGCAATTTAAAAATTTATTTTATAAAAAAACGGACATGCCATGTCCGTTGCTAGAGTGACCTGGAAGAAGAAAACTTCCGGGTCTTTTTACTATGCAGTAAAAAAGAAAGTTTGATTGCAAATACATGCAATAGCAAAAGTGATATTGCATGTATTGACAAAAAAGATCGAATGGTGTATAATAATATCATCAAAATGCAAAGGAGGCACTGCTGTGTCAGAAGAACGAAAATTAGCTGATGTTAAAATTAGCGATATCAAAGATGTAGACATAATGCGTGGTTTCATAGCAACTGCGGGTATGGGACTCTGCAATAAAGATGAAATCTTGGATAAAAAGCAGGTGGTAGAAGATAAATTAGATGATATAAATAGCCATCTTGCAGAACTTGAGGATGCACTGCAAAGGTGGGAACGCACGGAGCAAAGTTCATCATCAAAGGAAAGCTATGATCTTATCGAAGAATATGGAACGGAGGAGAGCATACGTAATCGTCTGGATGTACTGAATAAGGAACGTACTCAGTGGGCAGGTTTTCTTACTCAGTTGGAGTCATACTTAAGTGAATGTAAAAATTTTAATAAAACGCTTTGTTTTTCAAATATTCGGGAATTATTACGTCAAAATCCAGATGTTAAAATAGGTCAGATTGAAAAGGAAGCAGGAATCAGATTAGGATATATGTCTCGTCTGGAGAAAGATGGAAATACATCCGAGCCGAGTATGGAATTTGTTGTAACGGCAGCAAAGCTTCTTAAGGTTAGTGTTGATACCTTGATATCTGTCGATCTTACTGGACTTACACCGACAGAGCAGTATATTACAAGTTTCTTCGATAAATTAAAGGAAGATACATTAAAGGATAGGCTCGATTGGAATCGAGAGACAGCGTTTAATCTGAATCGAATGGAGCCGGATATGAATGGTTTCGTATACCATCCTCTGTTTGCAGAAGAAACATTTTATGAGGAAACAGACTGTGAATATCCGCAGGAAGTAACTAGAATCGTATTCAATTCAAAGACCTTTGGTTCCAAGACATATATTGCCGGAGATTGTTTTAATCTTAGATTAAAAAATAGAACAACGCTTTATCTTATGGATATTGAGAAGAGCGTTCATAAAGTTGGAGATTCTTCTGCAGCTGCTAAAGAAGCCTGGATGTATGTACCGTCCAAGGGAAGTCAATTGTTGGTAGCCTCACAGGATGATACACCAGTTGCTCCGTTTCTTGAGTTACTGTTCTCAACTGTAAAGGAGCGTATGGAACATCCGAAGGTAAACAATGACGTGATGTATGCAATTGATGCATTCATGAAGGATGATATATCTGATGACATGGATGAAATGCCATTCTAAGAAGGAGGTTGAGTTGATTGATAAAGACATCTATTAGAAATCTTCACAGCGACAAAGATATACCACCTCGTTTCTGCAATGTTATTGTAAATGGAGACGATGTAACGCTTGAGGTAAAGATAAATAAAAATAAGTTTGAAACGATTTCTTGGGAAGACATGCAATACCAAGTAAATCAAGCAATAATGAAAGCAGCAAAAGAATGAATTAGAATCTACCGCAAACTGCCCCGTAAAGAATCGAGGAGCTAACCGCCGGAGTTATCTACAAAAGCCTTTATAGGCAAAGTAGGTAACTCCGGTTTTTTTGTGTTTTACGGTAGTTTTCAGCGGACATGGCGTGTCCATCACGAGAAAAATTTCCAGTGTACACTATAAATAAAAACACCTGACACTGAGATGGATACACAGAAATGCGTATCCATCTCAGTGCCAGAGGCACTTAAAAAATAATATCACAAGGCCTGATTAGCTATAAGGGCATTGGGATACAGATATCGGCATCAATCACAGGACAACCTGTGAGAGGTGCGATAGAAGTACCCTTATTTCCTTATGCTCTTTTTCAGGCATTTCATGGGTCGGTACTTCTATAAGCACCGGCCCAATTTGTTTCCTATGCCCTTCTGCAAGAACCAGGCAGAAAGGCAGGAACTTTATGAAAATCAAGATTCGTTACGAGAACGAGTATCAGACACTTGAGGTCGAAAACATGGAATTGGAGAAATGGTTAAATATCTCCATTTCAGAAGAAGAAAGTCAGGAAGACTACGAAAAGAGAATCCAAGATGTAATCGAAGAGAGATTTAACAGACCCGATTACAACAGTTGGCACAAGCATGACCGTCATACTGGCAACGCTTATATGAAGAGCAAGGACGGGACAGTTGAGGTCAACACAGAAGAGGCAATCATGTTCAGAGCAACTGATAAGTCAGCCTTTAACGGTTCAATTGATGGAGTACATAACCAGCTTGAATACGAAGAGTGCTGTGAAACTTTGAGAAGTCTTCTTAAACCTGCACAGGCAGATATGGTAATTGCTATTGCCCTTGACGGTTACACCATTGGTGAGTATGCAGCAGAAATTGGTGATGATGCTAATAATGTCAGTCATCGTTACAGACGTGCAATTAATAAATTTAAAAAAGTTTTTTCAAAAACGTCCTTTTAACCTTGTCACCAAGGCTACCAATTAGGAGACAAGGGTCTCCAAGAAATTATATGGAGGTAATTCGAATGGACGAATTAATCAGAATCAATTTTGACAGTGACAGACCTACTGTGAGTGGTCGAGATTTACACGCAGCATTGGAAGTGAAAACTGCATATAAGGACTGGTTTCCAAGAATGTGTGATTACGGATTTGAAGAAGGTACAGACTTCTGCTCATTTTTGAGCGAAAGTACAGGTGGAAGACCTGCAACAGATCATCAGCTTACTATTGCGATGGCAAAGGAACTCTGTATGATTCAGCGTTCAGAGGCAGGTAGAAAGTTCCGTCAGTACTTCATTAAAGTTGAAGAGGCATGGAACTCGCCCGAAGCAGTAATGGCAAGAGCATTACAGTTTGCTAATAACCAGCTTTCATTGGTGAAGAAACAGAACTTGGAACTTCTTGAAACAGTAGCAGTACAAAATCAGCAGATTGCAGAGATGAAGCCAAAGGCAAGTTATTACGATGTGGTCCTTAATTGCAAGGATTTAGTAGCAATTTCTGTCATCGCAAAAGACTACGGTTGGACAGCAAATTACATGAATCAGTACCTTCATAAAAAAGGTATTCAGTTTAAGCAAGGAAAGAAAATCTGGCTCTTGTATAAAGAGTATGCAGAGATGGGACTTACTTCGACAAAGACGCATACCTACAGCGGTTCTAATGGTTCAACTCATTCAAGATCACATACCTACTGGACGCAGAAAGGACGATTGTTCATTTATGATCTTTTAAAGAAAGATGGAATAGTGCCAATTATGAAGCAGGAGGATTAAGAGATATGAGTGTTGATAAGTTTAATCATGAAGGATATTTTGACCTGACCACATACGAGGCTCTTACCAACATCCACCGTGAGGAAATGGCAGCTGATAAAAAGGCTGCCTATCTTCCTTTGGTGTATGTGTGCAGTCCGTATGCAGGTGATGTTGAAAACAACGTGGCAAATGCAAAGAAGTATAGCAGATTGTGTCGGCAACAGCGGTAACTGTTTGTATCCCAATAAGAATGTTGTAACGGATGAAGAGTTTTTTATCACAGCAACCAAGAAGATATACAGAAAACATGAAGAAGTGAAAGTTTGGTCTGGGAAAAGCGCTGCATGACAATATCAGATTGACTTACATATGATTCCAATTTATAATAAAGTCAAAATGACAATGACATAAACGGAGGGAATGAAAATGGAAAAGATTGAAACACTGGAAGCCGCACTTAAGAGAATAGCAGAATTGGAAAGTGAAAACGAGAAACTTTGTGAAGAACTGGAGTATTATAAAAACAGAAAGATGAGCGGACGACAGAAACATAATGCTAAGTGGATGGCAATCTACAATGATTTTGTTGCCGGTTATGAAAGTGGAATGACTATGGTAGAGATTGCAAATCGAAATAATGTCAGTGAGAGAACGATTTACAGGTATAAAGCGTATTACGATAAAATAACCAAAACAGAACACTAGACCATTTTGCTGGCGTCAGCAAAATGGTCTGATATAATGCTTTGGAACTAAAAATGAACGGAGGAGTTTTATGGCAGAAGATAAAAAGAAGGAAATTGCTGTTGCAGTAATAAACGTAACAGAAGAATACCTGAAAGAAAAACTCTATGAGGTTAGAGGGAAAAAGGTATTATTGGATGCTGATTTAGCAGAAATATATGGGTATACAAATAAAAGATTTAATGAGCAGGTGAGAAATAATATTGAGAAATTTGATCCTGATTTTATGTTTGAATTGACAGATGATGAGACAGAGTATTTGCGGACGAATTTTTCGACCGCAAATATAAGTTCAAAAAGTAGATATAATCCTCATGTATTTACAGAGCAAGGACTATATATGCTGATGACTGTTTTAAAAGGACCATTGGCTGTTAAACAGAGTAAGGCATTAATAAGAACCTTCAAAAAAATGAAAGATTACATATTAGAAAATCGTGATTTGATCGGACAGAGAGAGTTACTTCAGTTAAGCATGGAGACTGCCAACAACCGAATTGAAATTAGCAAAATCAATTCTGATATGATATCTCTTGAAAAACAGATTTCGGATGTCGCAGAGGGATTGAAGGATGTGGTGACGAAATCTGAACTTGCGGATATGATGAACAGTTTCATTTCGGACGATGATGAAAAGTGGCTCATGTTTAATGCAAAATTTTGCAGTGCTGATGAGGTTTACGAGTCTATTTACAGGCAGGCAAAGTCATCAATATATGTTGTTGACAATTACATTGGATTAAGAACGCTGGTACATCTTAAGAATTCTCCGGTAGGCGTAAGTATTATTTTATTTAGTGATAATGTCGGAAATAATAAACTTCACAACATAGAATTTACAGATTTCTGTAAGGAATATCCAACTGTAAAACTGTCAATGAAAAAAACTGGTGGTATATTCCATGATCGTTTTATTGTGTTGGATTATGGGACGGCTGATAAGAGAGTTTTTCTGTGTGGTGCTTCTTCCAAGGATGCCGGTTCAAGAATAACAAGCATAGTTGAGGATTACGGAACAGCTAAATATAACTCTGTTATTGCAGGATTATTGAAAAATTCACCATTAGTATTACCAAAATAGGAGTGTGAGATTATTGAAGAAGAAAACAAAATGTTACATATATACTCGAGTGTCTACAGAATACAAGTAGATAGCTACAGCCTGGATGCACAGAAAAGAAGCCGGTAAACTTCTTATATCTATTATTGCTGCTGTAGCAGAGATGGAACGTGAGAACATATACAGATTTTGAATGCACTAAGTGTTACCGAGTTCATGTTTGGAGATGTTTTTTTGAAATGTTGTCAACTTGTTTTGATATTTTAGTGGGTATCAAGAACAATGTTGATGACATATTATACCGACAATATTCTGTATAACAAGGGGATAAAATTATTACCCCACTTTGAAATCTATTGTATACTTTCGCTATGCAGTATAACCGGAACCGTAAATGATATGGACAGCAGACGGTCGTAGGGTGAAAGCTTCATGAAACAACCCTATTCTTGCTCTTTTTCGGATAGTAAAATGTAGGTGGATGTGGTAAAATGTAATGAACGGAATAAGATTTTCTTGTCAAGAAGGGATGAGTATTTTGATTCAAATTGATATAGTGGATTATGATAATTTATCAAGCCTTGGGATGCGGATAACAAAGTACGTTAATAGTAATTTGCGAGATATAGTAAGGGTATTAATAGATATTCTTGAAACAGATCCGGAGTTTGATTTAGATGGATTTTTTCCAAGAGATTATCTTATGAGAAAACCGCAAGAGTGTAGAAATGCCGTCAATGAATTATATGAAATTATCTGTTCAAAAAATATCAGGGATTTTATTAAGCCTAAATATGAATATTTGCTATATGCAATATTATGCTGGTGGGAAGATTGTACAGATGATGAAGAGGGTTTAATAATAAATCCCATAGACGATGAGCTTAAAAGAGATTTAAATAATGATGATGGAAAGAATAGTTTAAAATTGATACAGGATTTTGAAGAATACTATTATATTTGTTTTCAAGATCATGATTTTTTGCCAGAACAACTGAGTAGTATGGTTATGTTATATCTTAAAAATCCGAAGTTACTAGAAATGTTCTTTCAACATGATAATCTTGATGATTACATTGATTTAATGGAATGTGATTTGCGGGATAGATATTTGGAGACGCAGAGCGAGAAAAATAGAAGTTTGTGTAATTCATTGTCCGAGAATATTGTAATGGAATTGATGACTGTGATTAAACGTTTCCAGAAACGTATTGTCCATTTTGAAAATCGAGATGAAGTGGAAATTACTGCAGATATCCAAGATGCTATTGCAGGAAGTCTGAATAGTAAGTATGATTTGCACATTTCACGTGAATTTACAATGGGTCGAGCTATAAAAAAATTGGGTGAGACAGATTTATATATATACGCAGAGAAGGACGGACATATTACAGATTATGCAGTGCTCGAGAATAAATATATCGAAAACTTTATAAATCAATATAACCAGTTGATGGGATATTTAAACCCTAATTTCGAATTTGGTATTACGTTATCTATGAATAGAGAAATATGTCCCTAAAAAAAGGATTTGATGAAATAGAGAATAAGTTGAAGAGTATCAAAGGGGATTTTCAGCCAATCAGAATTCAAAGAATAGGGGAGAGGGATACTTTAATGATTACTAGCGAACATATTGTTCCTGAAACCGGTAATAGGATGAAA
>ERZ773149.1529-NODE-1529-length-18663-cov-8.352913_pt1 | contig 18663 bp, 12 predicted proteins | sample MGYA00511081_ERZ773149 | MGnify/ENA primary metagenome ERZ773149 (study PRJEB29015, sample SAMEA2737846) | human gut metagenome | biome: human gut; feature: human-associated habitat; material: faeces | place: China | collected 2012 ...
ATTACAGATATATGTTAATATTTTTTGCTGATCGTCTTCCGGCTGACCGGTTCCGTCCGGCAGTTTCACCCACGGTGCGTTCCTGTCATCCATGGCAATAAACCGCACATCCCGCTCCCGCTTAAACCAGGTGAGCTGACGTTTCGCGAAATGTCTGGTGTCGCGCTTAATGATGTATACCGCTTCCCCGAGGCTGATCGTTCCATCCAGATAATCCAGGATTTCCTTATATCCAAGTCCCTGCATGGCCACCATATCTCGGGTGCAGCCCATCTCCTTTAAACGCTTCACCTCATCCACCAGTCCCTGCTCCATCATGATGTCTACCCGCCGGTCAATCCGCTCATAAAGCGCAGCGCGGTCCCGCGTCAGAACATAGTAATAGAGGTCATAGGGAGAGGTTTTCTCCCGTTCCCGTTTATTATGCTCGGAAATCTTCTCTCCGGTCAGCCGGTAATACTCGATCGCCCGGATGACACGCTTGACGTTGTTGGCATGAATGGCTCTGGCAGATTCCGGATCGATCTGTGCCAGCATCTGGTGCAAATGCTCCTCGCCTCTCTCTGCAGCGAGCTGCTCCAGCTCCTCCCGGATCCCGCTGTGGTCTTCATTTTCCGTAAAATCAATATCATAGGCTAGCGCCTGGATGTAAAATCCGGTGCCTCCCGTTACAATAGGCACATGGCCGCGGCTGTAAATACCGGCCATAGCTTCCTTCGCCATAGCCTGGAACCTGGTCACATTGAACTCTTCCCAGGGCTCCAGCACGTCGATCAGATGATGAGGTATCCCATCCATCTCTTCCGGCATGATCTTCGCCGACCCGATGTCCATATGGCGATACACCTGCATGGAATCGGCGCTGATGATTTCTCCGTTCAGCGCTCTGGCAAGTTCAATGGATAAAGCTGTTTTTCCCACCGCGGTCGGTCCGGTGAGAATGATCAGCGGCTGTTTCATAGCTGCTCCCCCCTGTCAGACAATTCGTTTAAACTTTTTCTCCAGTTCATATTTACTCATGGCAATCATGGTTGGTCTGCCGTGCGGGCAGGCGTATGGATTTTCCAGCCCAAGAAGCTGGTCGATCAGGGCGTCTGCCTCTGCCGCGCTCAACACATCATGTCCCTTTACGGCGGCCTTGCAGGACATTGATGCCACCTTTTCATAGATCATATCCGCATTCCGCGCTTGGGTATCCTCGGAAAGGCTGTCCAGCATCTCCATCAGAAGTTCCTTCTTCGCAATGGTAAACAGGTTATCCGGCACACCACGCACTGCATATTCCTTGCCTCCAAACGGCTCGATCTCAAATCCGATGTCCGTAAAGATCTGCATGTTCTTCTCCAGCATCAGTGTCTCCCGGCTTCCCAAAGTCAGGATAATGGGAGGATGGATCTGCTGACAGGTATACTCTCTGGTTTTTAAGGAATTCATGGTCTTCTCATACAGGACCTTCTCATGAGCCGCATGCTGGTCGATGATGTAAAGCTGGTCTTTAAATTCCACCAGCCAGTAAGTGGCAAACAGCTGGCCAATCAGCTTGTGGCGGCTGCGGGACCGGGGTTCGAGGAGCTTTTCCTCAAAGAGATCCAGCTGAACCGCAGGCTCCCCGGCTTGCGGCTCCTGCATCTGCTTTGCTTCCGGCTCGCTGGCTTTCGCCTCCTGCACCTGCTTTGCTTCCGGTTCGCTGGCTTTCGCCTCCTGCATCTGGCTTGCTTCCGGCTCGCTGGCTGGCGCCTCCTGCATCTGGCTTGCTTCCGGCTCCCCGGCTGACTCGGTTCTTCCTGGCTCCTGCTTTAACAGTGCCGTCAGCGCCTCGTTCACGCGATAACCGGATGGCTGCTGCAGTTTTTCTGACTGCTGTATTTCCTCCACCGGCTGTTCCGTGCGTAGAAATCCGCTGCGCTCACTGCGGATCTGGGAGGTAGCCTTCAGCGCAGGCTGCTCTCCCGGTCGGGTCTTCATCCGGTATTCCTCCGGAGTCTCCCGCAGCACGATATGATCCGCGATGCTGTCTGCCATATTCCGTCTGGTGTCAAACAGACCGGCGCTGTCCTTCCTTAGCCGGTTCTGCTCAAATGGCTCCGGGATCGGGATCCGTTTTTCCGGCACGGATTTTCGTGTCCGCTCTTCCTCCACCAGTTCTACCTTCGGGATCAGTTCCTTATGGCGCAGCGCCTCAGCCAGGGTATCCCGCACCATGCGAAATACATTCTCCCCATTCTGAAAGCGCAGCTCCATCTTCGTCGGATGGACATTCACATCCAGAAATTCCGGCTCGATCTTAAAATGCAGCATGGTAAACGGATACTTGTGCTGCATCATAAACGGCCTGTAAGCCTCCTCGATGGCCTTCGAAATGATATTGCTCTTGATATATCTTCCATTAATATAATAATTTTCAAAGTTACGGTTACTCCTTGCAATGACGGGCTTTCCGATAAAGCCCTCCACACTGAAGGCTTCCCCGGTGACAGACACCGGGATCAGATTTGCAGTGATTTCCCGCCCGTAAACCGTGTAAATGATATCTTTTAAATTATGGTTGCCGGAAGTATGCAGCTTATTCTGATTATTCTGGATAAAGCGGATGGAAATCTCCGGGTGGGACAGCGCGATCTTCTCCACCAAATCTGCCACATGGGCCCCCTCCGTCATGGGAGTCTTTAAAAACTTCCGGCGTACCGGCGTGTTGTAAAACAGATTCCGCACGATGAATGTCGTTCCGTCCGGAGCGCCAATCTCCTCCAGCCCCCGCTCCTGGCCACCTTCGATCTGATAACGGTTTCCGGTTAAGGAACGGCTGGTCTTGGTGATCAGCTCCACCTGCCCAACCGCGGCAATACTGGAAAGTGCCTCCCCCCGGAATCCCAGGGAGGATACGGTAAACAGATCCTCCACAGACTGGATCTTGCTGGTGGAATGTCGCAGAAATGCAAGCGGGATCTCATCCTTTTCAATTCCGCAGCCATTGTCCGTAACCCGGATGAAGGAAATCCCTCCCTCACGGATCTCCACCGTGACCGCAGTTGCCTTCGCATCGATCGCATTCTCCAGGAGCTCCTTCACCACCGAAGCCGGACGCTCAATGACCTCGCCGGCTGCGATCTTGTTGATGGTATTCTGATCCAGTACATGAATGTTCGGCATGTGTACCTCCCGCATTAGTCTTTATTTCTCGTTCCCGCTCCAGCGGTTCTTCAGCTTTGTCTGCATCCGGTACAGGGTATTCAACGCGTCGATCGGCGTCATATTGCCCAGCTCCAGATTTTTCAGTTCTTCGATGATATCGTCCTCACGCACCGTATCAAATAGGGTAAGCTGGCTCATTTCCACATCATCCGGCTTCGGTACCGGCTTATGGCCCGCAGGCGCATTGCCTTCCGCAATCTCGCGGGTCCTTGCTGTCAGGTCGGAATCTACCAGCTGCTCCACCAGCTCTTTCGCGCGGCTGATCACCGAATCCGGTACTCCGGCCAGCTTTGCTACCTGAATACCATAGCTCTTGTCAGCCCCGCCCTTTACAATTTTTCGCAGGAACACAATGTCATCGCCCTGTTCTTTCACGGCAATGCAGTAGTTGGTGACACCGCTCATCAGGCCTTCCAGCTCTGTCAGCTCATGGTAATGGGTAGCAAACAGGGTCTTTGCTCCCAGCAGCCGGGTGTTGCTGATATGCTCCACGACAGCCCAGGCAATGCTCAGTCCGTCAAAGGTACTGGTTCCGCGTCCGATCTCATCTAGGATCAGCAGACTGTTTCTGGTCGCGTTTCTCAGAATATTGGCTACCTCGGTCATCTCCACCATAAAGGTACTCTGGCCGCTTGCAAGGTCATCAGAAGCGCCTACTCTGGTAAAGATACGGTCGCAGATACCGATATTTGCCTCCTGGGCCGGTACAAAGCTTCCCAGCTGGGCCATCAGCACGATGAGGGCCGTCTGTCTCATATAGGTAGACTTACCTGCCATGTTAGGGCCGGTGATAACAGAAAGGCGGCTCTTTCCATTATCCAGGAAAGTATCATTTGCCACAAACAGGTCATCCCGCATCATCTGCTCTACCACCGGATGACGGCCGTTTTTGATCTGGATGACGCCTTTTTCATTAATAGAAGGTTTTACATAGTTCCGTCTGGTTGCAACGGAAGATAAGGAGCAGAATACATCAATACCTGCAATGGCTTTTGCAGTCTTCTGAATCCGCACTACCTGGGCTGCAATGGAGTCACGGACCTGACAGAACAGATCGTATTCCAAAGATACCAGCTTTTCCTCAGCTCCCATGATCACGTCTTCTAACTGCTTTAACTCATCTGTTGTAAAACGCTCTGCATTGGTCAGGGTCTGCTTTCTTACAAAATAATCAGGAACCATATCTTTAAAGGAGTTGGTGACTTCAAAGTAATAGCCAAATACCTTGTTGAATTTGACCTTTAAATTCTTAATGCCGGTCTTTTCTTTTTCCCTGTTTTCCAGTTCACCAAGCCAGGTCTTACCCTCTGTCTTTGCATGGCGCAGGCGGTCTGCCTCTTCATCATAGCCTTCTCGGATCATGCCGCCCTCACGGATGGTAATAGGCGGATCGTCTACAATGGCTTTTCCGATCAGCTCATAAATATCCTCTAATGGGTCTAATTCTGACTCTAATTCCTTTAAAAGATCTGACTGAAACTCTCCTAACAGCTTTTTGATATAAGGAAGCATTTCCAGGGAAGTCTTAAATGCCAGAAGATCCCTTGGATTGGCTGTTTTATAGCTGATACGGCCGATGAGGCGCTCCAGATCGTACACCGGATTTAAGTATTCGCAGATTTCTTCTCTGGAAATATAATTCATATTCAGTTCTTCCACTGCATCCTGACGGCGCAGGATCTCATTCTTGTGGATCAGAGGCTGCTCAATATAATTGCGCAGAAGTCTGGCTCCCATAGCTGTCTTGGTCTTATCCAGCACCCACAAAAGAGTTCCTCTCTTCTGCTTTTCACGCATAGTCTCCACCAATTCCAGATTTCTTCTGGTAGAAGTGTCAATGACCATATACTGGCCGGTAGAATATGGGGTTATGGTTGTAATGTGCTCCAGGGTACTCTTCTGGGTCTCATACATATACTCCATCACAGCACCTGCTGCGATCACACCGGTAGGATAATCATCCAGTCCCAGTCCGCTTAAGGAACCTACTTTAAAATGTTCTTTTAATACCTTTTTACAGGACTCATCTGAAAAGAAATGACTGTCCAGAGCAGAGATCGCCACCTGATACCTGTTCTTTAACTCGTCAAGATCTACACCGGATACATAAAAGGCATTGTTGCAGATGATCTCAGAAGGAGAAAATTTATTGATCTCGTCAAATAATTCCCGGTCTGACTCCACCTCTGTTACCAGGAACTCACCGGTACTGATATCCGCTGTGGAAATACCATAACGGCTGTCCAGATATACAATGCCCATCAGGTAGTTATTTTTTGTCTCGTCCAAAGCCTGGGCACTGGTAATGGTTCCCGGCGTTACCACACGGATCACCTCTCGTTTTACCAGTCCTTTTGCCAGCTTGGGATCTTCCATCTGCTCTGCAATAGCAACTTTATAGCCCTTTTGTACCAGACGGTAAAGATAGGAGTCTACCGCGTGAAAAGGTACGCCGCACATAGGCGCACGTTCTTTTAAACCACATTCCTTACCTGTCAGTGTGATCTCCAGTTCTTTGGATGCTTTCAGTGCGTCATCAAAGAACATTTCGTAAAAATCCCCCAGGCGGTAAAATAAGATACAGTCCGGGTACTCTTTTTTTGTCTCCATATAATGCTGCATCATGGGAGACAGCTGTGAATAATCGATTTCCAATGGTGTTCCTCTCTTCTATGTGTATCTGTCCATCTGTTACAGTTCATACAAACAACCCATGGCCAAACTGTAACCTTTCTATCTGTCCGTTTGTCTGTCATAATTGTAAAAATACAGGTATGGGCGGGTCATCAGATTACTGGTTCAGCCGTCCCATATAATAAAAGCCCTTGCTTTCCTCTAAGTATACATCTACCAGCTTTCCAATGAGAGATGCATCTCCAGGGAAATGTACAATGGTATTATTTGACATTCTTCCAGTTACAAGTTCCGGTGAATGGTCGTTTACTTCCTCTACCAGGACAGTCTGAACGGTGTGTACATCTCTTCCACAGACTTCAGCAGAAATATCCTGAACTTCCTTTAACAGGCGGTCAAAACGGTTCTTTACCACATCTTCCGGTACCTGGTTTTCCATAGCAGCTGCCGGTGTACCGGTACGTTTGGAATAAATAAAGGTAAAGGCGCTGTCAAAGCGTACTTTTCTTACTACGTCTAAGGTCTCCTGAAAGTCTTCCTCTGTTTCTCCCGGGAAACCTACAATAATATCCGTTGTCAATGAAATGTCCGGAATAGCTGTTTTGATCTTCTCAGCCAGTGCCAGATACTGTTCCTTTGTATAACGGCGGTTCATGGCCTTTAAAATACGGCTGCTACCGGACTGTAAAGGCAGATGGAGATGGCGGCAGATCTTCTTTGATTTTGCCATCACTTCGATCAGTTCATCAGAAAGATCCTTTGGATGAGAGGTCATGAAACGGATGCGCTCCAGTCCCTCGATCTTTTCTACTTCTTCCAGAAGTTCAGCAAAGTTTAAAGGCTCATCCAGTCCTTTTCCGTAGGAGTTTACATTCTGACCTAACAGCATAACTTCTACTACGCCGTCTTCCACCAGATTTTTGATCTCACCAATGATCTCACCTGGTCTGCGGCTTCTTTCACGGCCACGTACATATGGTACGATGCAGTAGCTGCAGAAATTATTGCAGCCAAACATGATATTGACACCGGATTTAAAGGAATACTTTCGCTCTACCGGCAGGTCTTCTACGATCTGGTCTGTATCTTTCCATACATCCACTACCATTTTGTGCTTTGGCTTCTTGTCTTCCCGGCCCTGGGCTTCCAGTTCCTCTAAACGCTCTTCCAGACACAGGCTTACTAATTCTGCCAGCTTGAAAATGTTATGGGTTCCGAAAATAAGATCAACAAAACGGTAGGTCTTTTTGATCTTTTCTACTACCTCCTTTTCCTGCATCATGCAGCCACAGAGAGCGATCATCATGTGTGGATGTTTTTTCTTTCTGGCACCTAACTGGCCCAGTCTTCCGTAAACACGCAGATTTGCATTTTCACGGACTGTACAGGTATTATAAAGAACAAAGTCTGCATCCTCTGTTTCTACTGCCTGGTAGCCAATGGTCTCTAAGATACCTAACAGTTTTTCAGAGTCTCTTGCATTCATCTGGCAGCCAAAGGTATTAATACAGCAGGTAAGAGGTCTGCCCAGGTTTTCTTCTAAAATGTGTAACTGTTCCTTTGCGTGAGCCATAAAATACTGCTGACGCTGTGGTTCCTGTTCCGGTATCTCCGTCATAAATGGGGTCTTATTTTCCATATAGATCTCCTTTAAATTCACCTTTCAATTATCTAAAAATCTTCTTTATCTAAAACACACAAGCAGGCCGGGCAGAATATCACCCAGCCAGTTGTATCTTTGCTTTCTGTAATTAGTTTACTTTTCCTATCCTGTTAAATGGATAATAACAGAACAGCACTTTTGCCACGATCTTGTTCTTGGCAACGAATTTATTATCCCAGAAACGGGCATCCAGGGAATTATTCCGGTTGTCGCCCATCATGAAATAACAGCCCTCCGGCACTTCATAAGGTCCGTAGGAACCTTCCATTGGCTCCGGCAGATAAGGCTCATCAAGAGGTGTATCAGAACCATTGATATAGACCTTTCCATCCTTCACCTCAACGGTCTCTCCCGGAAGTCCAATGACTCTCTTTACATAATATACTTTTTCATTGTCCGGGTAACGGAAGATCACAATATCTCCTCTTTCCGGATCATCTTTTATATAAGACAATCTGGAGCCGATCACACGGCTGTGGGACATAATGGTATTTTCCATGGATCCGGTTGGGATGCGGCTGTTGGCAATGACAAAATTATTTAAAACAAAAGCAATGACTACCGCAGCCACAATGATCTGAAGCCAGCTTAAGATCTCTTTTCCCAGACTGGTCTCCTCCTGCGGCTCTTCCTCGGAATTTCTCCGATCGCGGCCTTTCTTTTCTTCTTCTGACATGTTGGTGGTTTCCTCTTCTTTCTTTTCTATACCTAACGGATCTGGCCATCACCATAGATGATATACTTGGTGGTAGTCAGTTCTTTTAAGCCCATAGGGCCTCTGGCGTGAAGCTTCTGGGTACTGATACCGATCTCTGCCCCGAAGCCGAATTCTTCTCCGTCTGTAAAACGGGTGGATGCATTTACATACACTGCTGCAGCATCTACTTCGTCTAAGAACTTCTGGGCATTAAAATAATCCGATGTGATAATAGACTCAGAATGTCCGGTATTGTATTTATTGATATGTTCAATGGCCTCTTCTACAGAGTCTACAATCTTTAAAGATAAGATATAGTCCAGATATTCTGTACCCCAGTCTTCTTCTGTTGCAGGAGTAAATTCCGGTACAACCGCTCTGGCTGCCTCGTCTGCTCTTACTTCTACCTCTTTTTCTGCCAGACGCTTTTTAAGAAGTGGAAGGAACTGGTCCGCAATCTTTCTGTGGACGATCAGGGACTCGCAGGCATTGCATACACCAATGCGCTGTGTTTTTGCGTTATAGATAATATCTAATGCCATATTAAAATCAGCCGTCTCATCTACAAAAATATGGCAGTTTCCAGTACCTGTCTCGATCACAGGAACGGTGCTGTTTTCCACTACCGAACGGATCAGTCCTGCGCCGCCTCTTGGGATCAGCACATCCACATAGCGGTTTAAACGCATCAGTTCTTTTGTAGTCTCTCTGCTGGTATCTTCAATCAGCTGCAGGGCATCCTCTGGAAGTCCGGCTCTGGTAAGACCAGTGCGCAGCCATTTTGCGATCGCTTTATTAGACTCAATGGCATCGCTGCCGCCTTTTAAGATCACTGCATTTCCAGATTTAAAGCAGAGGCCGAAAGCGTCCGCTGTTACATTAGGACGGGCCTCATAGATCATGGCAATGACACCTAAAGGCACCCTCTTCTGGCCGATCTTTAACCCATTTGGACGCAGTTTCATGGAGATCACTTCTCCTACCGGATCATCTAAGGCAGCTACTTTTAAAAGGCCGTCTGCCATAGACTGGATCCGTCCCGGATTTAAAGCCAGACGGTCTAACATGCCTTTGCTCATGCCGGAACTTTCTGCTTTTTCATAATCTGCCTGGTTCGCTGCCAGGATCTCATCTTCTCCCTCTAACAGGGCTCTGGCTGCTTCTTCCAGTCCTATATTTTTCTCTCTTGAACCTAAGTTATTTAATGTTCTGGAAACAGCTTTTGCGCGGCTTCCGATCTCTTCCAGTGTCATAACCATCTCTCCTTCTGGCTATAAATATACTCTCGGATTTTTTTATACTGCTTATGCTTCCTTGATGCCACCGTATTTTTTGCCCAGGTCTGTAATAGAACCATCTTTCTCTTTAATAGAGATATTATTTAAACTGCTTCTTAAATTCGCACGGATGGCAGCCAGATATTCCTTTTTTAAAGCTGCCTGCTCGGTTTTTTCCTCCTCTGTAAGGCCTACAGACTGGGATTTATGATAAAGTTCGTTAATTCTGTCGATCTTGCTTGAGTCCATAATTTTACTCCTTAATGATATTGCTGTAGTTCTGCCACAGCATTTTAATACTCGTTATTCAGATAATGCATCAGATCAAAGTCCAGATTAGGATGAGCTAAAAATAAAGTTCCCTTTTCTTTTCCACTCATAATGTCCATGATCACATCTACCTGGTCACCATTGGCGATCACCATATCAGCTCCGCTGTCTGTGGCAATGCGGGCTGCTGCCAGTTTTGCTGACATTCCGCCGGTTCCCACACTGCTTCCGGAAGTCTCTTTTCCCATATTTAAGTACTTCTGGCTGATCTCCGGCACCAGACTGATAAATTTAGCGTCCGGATTGCTTCTTGGATCATCGGTATAAAGGCCATCAATATCAGAAAGCAGGATCAGAAGGTCTGCTCCGATGAGAGCTGCAACAATAGCAGAAAGGCGGTCGTTATCACCGAAACTGTCCACATAAGGGATCTCAGAGGTAGATACCGTATCATTTTCATTTACAACAGGGATTGCACCTAAACGCAGCAGTTCATCAAAGGTGTTCTGTGCGTTATAGCGGGAACTGTCATTGACCATAGTATCCTTTGTCAAAAGGACCTGGGCCGCTGTCTGGTTATACTCACTGCAAAGCTTCTGGTAGACCATCATCAGTCTGGCCTGTCCTACTGCTGCAAAAGCCTGTTTTTCCGCTAAACTGTCCGGTCTTTTATGATGTCCAAAAGCCTGTCTGCCTGCTGCAATAGCACCGGAAGAAACAAGGACTACCTCTTTGCCTTCGCCCCTCAGGTCGCTGAGCACACGGATCAGCTTCTCAATCTTTGTTAAATTCAGTTCTCCCGTTTCCGGATGGGTCAGGGAAGAGGAACCGATTTTTATTACAATTCTTTTTTTATCTTTTAAACTGTTACGTTTTGTAGCTTCCATAGGTATCTTCTGTCAGCTCCCTTCTGCATAGGTTTCGTCCTGCCTATCTTCTTGGCTTCATGTTCCATGAAACCAAGAAGCATGCTTTGTCAAGCATATGCTGATTTCTGCAATAAGCTGTTTCTGCAAGCAAGCTTGCAACACATCTTATCACATAAATCAGCGCAGGACTGGACTTTTCCACTATCTTACACCAATTTTATTACTCCGTCAATTTGTATCTTCTGATCAGTTCTTCCGCTACCTTAAGACCATCCATAGCTGCGGAAGTAATACCGCCTGCATATCCGGCGCCTTCCCCGCAGGGATATAAACCCCTGACAGAACTTTCTAATGTCTCTCCTCTTGGAATACGCACAGGAGAGGAGGTACGGCTTTCCACACCTGCTAAAATTGCATCCGGGCGGTCAAATCCTTTGATCTTTTTGCCAAAACTTTCCATTCCCTCTATGAATGCTTCAGAAAGTTCGTTTGTGAGGATTTTTCTCAGGTCTGCAAATTGATATTCTCCGCAGAAAGCCGGGTGAACTTTGCCAAATTTTTCTGAGATTTTTCCGTCTTTAAAATCTCCATACAGCTGAACCGGTATTTTTCCATTTCCTGCCTCATATGCCTTTTCCTCAAGCTCTCTCTGGAAATGAATACCTGCCAGAGGATGTACCTCTTCCCGGCCTTTAATATCGTGAGAAAAATCCTCAGGATTTACCGTGACAATCAGAGCACTGTTGGCATTCTCCCCTGCTCTGTCATGATAGCTCATTCCATTTACTGCCAGACGTTTCTCCTCAGAAGAAGCATTAACTACATAGCCGCCGGGGCACATACAGAAAGAATACACACCTCTTCCATAAGAAGTCTGTGCTGTCAGCTTATAGCTTGCAGGTCCTAATTCTTTGCATTCTGCCATTCCATACTGGCTTTCATTGATCATGGTCTGTGGATGCTGGATACGGAAACCTACAGCAAATGGCTTTGCTTCCATAGATACCTGTTTTCCATAAAGAGTTTCAAAGGTATCTCTGGCGCTGTGGCCGATCGCTGCAACTGCTGCCTGTACCGGGATCCGTTCTGTATTATTTACAGTAACCGCCGTCAGTTTCCCTTCTGTTATCTCAAAATCTGTTACCTGGCTTAAGAAACGGACCTGTCCTCCCAGGCTTTCGATCTCTTTTCGGATAGATTTTACAATATGGCTTAACACATCCGTTCCAATATGAGGTTTATTGGCATAGCAGATGGACGGGTCTGCTCCAAACTCTGTCAGGATACGTAAAACTTCCCTGTTCCTTCCAAAGGTATCTTTTACAAGGGTGTTCAGCTTTCCGTCGGAGAAAGTACCTGCACCACCTTCTCCAAACTGTACGTTAGATGAAGGGTTCAACTCTCCCGTTTTCCAGAATTTTGCCACCCGCTCTGTTCTGGTATCTACATCTTCTCCCCGTTCTAAAAGGATGGGACGGTATCCCTTTCTTGCAAGGGCAAGGCCACAAAACAGTCCTGCAGGTCCCATTCCAATGATCACAGGAGGATATTTTAAAGGCTCATTTCCACATTCAGGAAGAGAATAGGGCTTTTCCTCATGAACTGTAATATTTCTGTCCTTTTTCTTTTTTACAATGCGCTCCTCTTCTTTTCTGCCACCGCTTTTTAAAGCAATATCTACAATATAACTATAATGGATCTCCGGCTTTTTTCTTGCGTCCACAGACTGTTTGATCAGTTCTACTTCTTTTATCATCTCAGGCTGGATACGAAGTTCTTTTGCCGCCTTTAAAAGCAGGTCCTTTCTGGTATGTCCCAGAGGCATTTTTAACTGACTGATACGTATCATGTTCTTGCAGTCCTCCTGGTTTTCTGTGTATATTTCTTCTCTGCGTACTTTTTAACAGGTTTCTTTTCCATCGGTTTCTTATTTATGTTTCTCTTTTTTTCTATATTTTTCTTTTCTATGCTTTTCTTCTCTATACTCTTCTTCTCGGCATTTCCCGCTGCACATCTTCCTGCGATCATGCCGCTGGACCAGGCAAACTGAAGATTGTAGCCACCGCAGATACCATCCACATCCAGGATCTCCCCTGCCAGATAAAGCCCCGGACAGATCTTTGACTCCATAGTAGTTCCATCCACCTCATTAGCATCTACACCGCCGCAGCACACCTGGGCATTGGCAAAAGGATTAACAGACATGACAACTGCTTCATATTCTTTTAATTCTTTGCGGATCTTTTCCAACTGTTTTCCAGTTAAAGAGCCACAGGACGTATTTGGATCAATGCCTGCCAGTTTCAAAAGAGCCTGGGCAAGTTTGCGGTTTAACATTCCTGTAAATAGTTCTTCTGCCGGTTTGTAAGCCAGCAAAAGGGCTCTTTTCTTTAAAAGCCGGAAACTTTCATTATCATCCCAGCCCGGCATAAAGTCCACATAAACTCTTACCTTTTTCTTTTCATCTAACGCCCTTGCGGCATAACGGCTTACCTGGAAGATAGGAATACCGGAAAGACCGTAATCTGTGATCTGCAGCTCTCCTCTGTCACTTGCCAGGGTAATACCGTCTGCCTGCAATCTCACTTCTGCTTCCGTGCGGATCCCTGCCATCTGTTTGTATAAATTTCCCTGACAGCGAAGCTGGACCAGAGCCGGAAGTGACTTGATCACAGAATGTCCTAACTGTCTGGCATATTCGTAACCACTGCCATCTGAGCCTGTAGAAGGCGCTGCTTTGGAACCAGCCGCAAGGATCAGGGCATCTGTTTCTACCTTTCCCTGATCTGTATGTACAAGAAAGCCACCGTTTTTCTTTTTTTCGATCTTTTCGATCTGACAGGAAAGGAGGATACGGACTTTCAGTCTCTCTAATTCTGTCCTTAGCACATCTAAAACAGAAGCAGCCTGGTCGGAATTAGGATAAACATAACCGTTTCTGTCTTTTGGAACGATCCCCAGTCCCATAAAGAGATCCAGCGTCTCTTTTACATCAAAGCCCCTTATTACCTGCATAGGAAAATCCTTCCTGCCGCAGCGGTAGCAGTCTTCTTCCATTTTGTAATTGGTAAGATTACACCTGCCGTTGCCTGTAGAAAGGATCTTTTTTCCCACGCGGTCCATATGTTCTATGACAGTCACTTCCGCCCCGTTTCGGGCTGCTCCTATAGCAGCCACCAGCCCGGATGCGCCACCGCCAATAATTCCTACTCTTTTCTTCATATTTTTTAACTCCTGTTTTAACTTGTATACGACTCCAGATAATGGTATACGTCCATCATATCTGAAAACCAGATGCCTTCCATCAGTCGGGCTCTTTCACTTTCCGGGAAATCAGTTACCGGAATATGGGTGTACAGACAGACGGTGCTTTTATCACTGCAAAATACAAGAAGGAAACCGGACTCACTGACGAGAAAATACCGGGAACTTACCGGAGTAATGCTCTCCTGGTTGGCAGCTGCCCTTCCTTCCATTTCATTCACACTTTCTGTTTCGATCACTGTATTAGGTACCGGCGCTTCTTCCCTCATCTGGTAACGTGCCGCCCCGTAGATCACAAGAACCGATACTACAGCTGATATACTGAACAGTCCCAGGGCAAATAAAAAATGTTTCATGGATACTACCTCCTGTATCAAGTCATATACGTTCATTTACTGACCTTTTCAGAAATAGTATCTGCCATAATAGACCATTTTAAACATGTCCTGGCACTGTTTGCAATACCATTTACAGTAATCTTACTTTCTTTAAAATGCGGATCATTTTTGTTCCCATAGGCATATCCCGCAGTTCTTCTTCATCAATTGCCTTAAGTCCCACTAAAAGTACTGCATAAACAGCAGCTGCTACTGCCACTGCCGGGAATACCACGATCGCTCTGCCGGAACGTCCTCTTAGAAGCGCTGCCGGAAGGATAAAGGTAAGAACCTTGTATACACCCCAGGCTGCCCCGCCCATAACGCAGGCGCTGATCGCCGGAAGTACAAATGTTTTCTTATACTCCTGACGATATCTTGCATGCTTTGCAATAGTACGGGCATTTAAAACGCACATTACAAAGGCGAATACAATGTTTGCAAATACAACACCATAAATACCCATATGGAATACCATAAGAAGTACCCACAATACTGCCACATGGATCACCAACGAAACAGCTGCATGGCGTACCGGCACTTCCATACGGTTTAATCCCTGAAGCACTGCATTGGTCACTGTGGACAGAGAGAAGAATACAACCGCAAGAGAACCTGCCATAGTCAGCTTAATTAAAAGACTGTTATCTTCGCTGATAAACAGCAGATTGCACACAGGATCTGCTAAAACCGCAATACCTACTGCTGCCGGGATAGAGATCAGCATAGAGAAACGTACTGCTGCTGCGATCCTTTTTAAAGTCTGTTCCCTGTCTCCTGCAGATACCGCTCTTGTAAGAGACGGGATCAGAGAGGAGGAAAGGGCATTAGAAACAGCTACCGGAATATTAAATAACAGCTGATACTGTCCTAAAGCTCCCCAGAATACAGCGATCTCTTCCCCGCTGTATCCTAACTTGTCCATTCCCTGTCCAAAGAGGAAGTTGTCCACTACATTGGAACAATTATAAATACCGCTGCTGACTACAATAGGGAGTACTGTGATCGTCAGGGCATAGATCAGTTTTCTATATCGTGTCCGCTTTCTTCTTGCATATTTCGCTGCTTCTTCTGATAACTCCTCTGTCGCAATACGCTGTTTTAAAACAGAACGACCGCTTTTTGCTGTCAGGAAGATAAAGAAGATAAATGCAGTAAGAGCGCCTGCACCTGTACCAATGGTTCCGCCTGCAGCACCTAACGCATAAGAATAATTCTTTGCTCCCTGGGCCGCATTCATCCCTTCTCCTACGTGGAATAAAAGTCCCGCTGCAACTACGCTGACAATGGCATTAACGATCTGCTCTAAGATCTGTGAAACCGCAGTAGGGATCATGGTTCCTGTTCCCTGGAAATAACCTCTTAAAACTCCCAGATACGCCATGATCCAGATGGTAGGTGCCAGTGTTTTTAAGGCGTAACTGGAATAAGGCGTCTTGATCAGTCCTGCAAAGAAGTCAGAACCAAACCAAAGAATAATGGCTGCAAGTCCGCCGGTAACTGTTGCATAGAGAAGGCCTGCCTTTAAGATGCGGCGGCAGTTCTCATATTCTCCTTTTGCAAGCCTTGCGGATATCATTTTTGAGATAGCCACCGGCATACTGTAAGAGGAAAGGATCAGAAGAATGTTGTATACATTATACGCAGATGTATAATATCCATTTCCCTGCTTTCCGATAATATCATTTAAAGGCATACGGTAAAGCATACCGATAATACGCACCAGGATACCGGCCATAGCCAGGATACTTCCCTGTATTACGAAATTTGCTGCCTTATTTTTCTTTTTTCCCTGTACTGCTTTCATTTATCTTCTACTGTGCTCCATGTTTATTACTTAAAACGTGTATCGCCACGTTTTTTATTTAATTTCAGACTTATCAAAGTCTTTAGTAGGGATGATGCAGACCCAGGTCTTTCCCTGATTTAATACGATCTCATTGTGGTCATGATCGTAATAATGGGTCACACCAAATTCCCCGTCCTTCTCCCAGGTGATAGGGATGGCTTTTCCGTCTGTGATATAATACCCATATTCACCGGTATGTACATTGATGTTCAAATACTGGGTAGAGGCATAGAAACCGCTCTGGCAGTACTGGAAGATCACATTTTTCACTGCTACAGGGCCTTCACTTCCGCGGTGTACATCCCCATACTGGTATCTGTGATACAGGCCATCACTGCTGTCATACACAAAATCCGGCTTGTTCATAGTATATCCAGGTTTTGCATGGGCAGCATCTATCACGCCTGGTTTTCCATCTAAAGAGATCTCCACGCCATCTCTGGCAAAAAGATAATGCCCCGTATAAGACTCATCATACTCTGTACTATAGCCTAAAGTCGCAATTGCCTTTTTCAGACGGTCTCCGCTTGTGTAGGCATTGTGAGGAGAATGTTTATCCTTGCTTCTGTAATACGTAGTATTTCCAATAGCATCCAGACCATTGATATTATCCACATTATTAAGATAAGGCTTTGCAAAGGTACTCTGGCCAAAATGGGCATAGATCGCATCAAACTCTCTTGCAAAATAAGTATAATAGGTACGGCAGCTTCTCACTGAACCAATGCGGTCCAGATCATCATAATCCTCGATCACTGCCATATAGCGGTTCATTTCCGCTTCCACCGGTGCCTCATAGACCACACCGGCCCGGTTCATACCGTACTGAGGTCTTGCCTCTTTGTCATTGCTCATCATGATAGCGATAGGACGGCGGTTTGCCTGTTCTACCGGTACCATCTGACCTGTAAGGAAGCTTCGGATCATGCCGTCTTTTTCTTCCCGTTCTTCTGGTAAGTTATAGTCCGGCAAATCTTTCGTTTCTTCCTTTTGTTCCTCATCCGACTGGATCAGGATTTCGGGAGCAGAAGTGGCTGCCTGGGTGGTTGTTTCCTGTGTTGTGGGAACCTGCGTCTGTGCTGCTTCTTCTGACGCTTTCTTCCCGCATCCTGCGCACAGCGCCGCTATGCAAAGGATCGTTCCTAACATCATTTTCCTTCGTACTGCCTTTTTACTTCTGCTCCCTTTTTTCATCTGGTGTACCCCCTTGTGTCCAGTATCTGTCTCTGACGGTCTTCCATAACCAGCCGCTCTTCATCTACCATGTGGTCATATCCACATAAATGAAGCATACTGTGCGCTACTAAAAATGCTAATTCCCTTGTCTGGGAATGACCGTACTTTTCAGCCTGTTCCTCCACCTTGTCTACAGAGATCACGATGTCCCCCAACATCAGTTCTCCTGTTTCCGGATTGAAATAATCTTCCACTGCATCTTCCACATGGTCAAAATCAGAAGGTTTCTCATAATCAACCATTGGAAAAGACAACACATCCGTAGGCGCATCGATCTGACGGTACTCTTTATTGATGGCCTGGATGGCATCATTGTCTGTCAGGATCACATTCACCTCTGCCTCATAAGGGCATTTTTCAAAATCAAGAGACGCCTCTACGATCTCCTTTATGATCTTCTCATAGGGAAGATCCAGTTTTTTCTCTGCTTCATACTCAATGGAAACTGTCATTACCGATTATTCCCCTTTCGTGTATTTTTCACTGCCGGAGTTTTTCTTTCCCCTCTGGCGGTCTTTGACGCTGTTTTCTTCTCATAATCATCATATGCCTTGACGATCTTCTGTACCAGAGGATGACGGACTACGTCAGAACTGGTCAGATAGCAGAAACCAATATCGTCAATGTTTTTAAGAACTTTTAAAGCTGTATCCAGACCGGAAGTTGCGCCGGAAGGAAGGTCTTTCTGGGTCTGGTCTCCGGTGATGATGACCTTGGAGCCAAAACCAATTCTTGTTAAGAACATCTTCATCTGGGCCGGTGTGGTATTCTGTGCCTCATCCAGGATGATATATGCATTGTCCAGGGTACGTCCTCTCATGTATGCAAGAGGTGCTACCTCAATAAGACCCTTTTCGGAATTATGCTGATAACTTTCCGCTCCCATGATCTGATATAAGGCATCATATAACGGGCGCAGATAAGGGTCGATCTTACTCTGTAAGTCACCTGGAAGAAAACCTAACTTTTCTCCTGCCTCAATCGCAGGTCTTGTAAGGATGATACGGCCTACTTCCCCGTTTTTAAAAGCCTGGATCGCCATAGCCATGGCAAGATAGGTCTTACCGGTACCAGCCGGTCCAATGCCGAATACGATCATCTTCTTGCGGATGGAGTCCACATAATGCTTCTGGCCTAAAGTCTTTGGCTTTACCGGCTTTCCCATAATGGTACGGCAGATAATGTCCTTATCGATCTCCAAGATCTGGTCATCATTTTCCGTAAAGGAAAGAGACAGGGCATAGTCCACATTCTGCTCGGTAATAGTATTACCCCGCATGGAAAGCTGGATCAGGTTATTAAATACGCTTTTTGCCTGACCAATGGTCTTTTCCG
>ERZ773149.1547-NODE-1547-length-18549-cov-3.289932_pt1 | contig 18549 bp, 8 predicted proteins | sample MGYA00511081_ERZ773149 | MGnify/ENA primary metagenome ERZ773149 (study PRJEB29015, sample SAMEA2737846) | human gut metagenome | biome: human gut; feature: human-associated habitat; material: faeces | place: China | collected 2012 ...
TCCGATCTCTCGGGAGACTCGACGCCTTTCATATCTCCGCCGCACTTTAAGTTCAGAAACCCAAGCCTGCGAAGATTCGGAATATTCAAAGTTTTTGTTTTCTCCAAAATATGTCCGAACGTATCCGCGCCTTCATCTGCGAACCGAGCCGCATCCGGCATCGCCCCGATCCCGAGAGAATCAAGAACGATTACAAATATTCTTTTATACATTTCCATTATCCCATCTCCCTGTACAACACTCTTATATCTTGCCCTTATTCCCAATAAATCAATACTGTATCCACTTTATTCTTATGAACAGTCTCCCCATTTATACCGCAATTTGTAATTACTATACTGATGATAATCCAGATATTTCTCCTTTTGAAGTCTTCCGATAACAATGTAAGGCATCACATTCTGAGTCCGTGCATAACTACAGATTGCTTCAAATGTAAAGTCTCCTTTTTGGATAAAACTTGCATAACTCTCCGGTGACAAAAGTCTATCTCTCGCAAAAAGATCTGCTGCCGTCTCCTTATCCACATCACTCCCGTCATCTATAAATTTAATACTTTTACCTATATCTCCATTTACAATATGTCCCAGTTCATGAAATAAAGAAAACCAAAAAATATCCGCAAACGCTCCCCTTATCGTCAAAACCATTTGATACACCCCATCGCTCCGCCGAAAAATATACCCTTGCACAGGCGCTCCTCTAAAATTTTTCACAACAGAAAAATCTATGCCATATTCTCCCAATACAGTTTTCAAATGATTTTGAAAATCCACATTCTTCTGACACATAACATTTTTTATTTTACCTATCAATTCGTTTATATGCTCTACTTCAAACTTTGTTGAAACATTTTGATTATTCTCCAAAATTTGACACAAACGAATCCATGCCCCCAACACATTTCTATTTACCGATAAGTTTCCGGACATCCGAAATGCTCCCCCGGGAATTATTTCATTTAAATTTACCAAATTACTAATCTGCAGAATTTTACGAAGAGAAAGTATCGAATCATCTTTATTTTCACGACTAGGCATCATGCCTCTTTCTCTAAAGTATTTCACAATTTCTTTTAAGTCTTCCCTCACGATACGCTCTTCTTCCGTAATCGTCTGTAATTCATTTGCTTCCAAAAGTTCCGCCTCATAGTTCGCCTGAAGATTCAGCCAAAAAGACTTTGGTACTCCGATTGCATACTCTAATCCTCTGGCAAAGTTTGCAGATATCCCTTTCTTTCCGGCAATAACATTGCTTACGTAAGCCGGAGAAACGCCTGCACTCGACGCCAGTTCACTCTGTGTGATTCCACGTTCTTCCAAGACGTCTGCAATCGTTTCTCCCGTGGGAATTATTAAATCACGGGATATACCAATTTTCTTTGCTGCCATGATAATCACTCACTCCTTCCACTTCTATTTCCGTACAAATCATAACCGTATCCTGTTCGGCATTCGGCTCGATAATCAATCTTACATTTGCCGCTACATGCAACGAATATCGAATACTTTCGCATCCTTCTAACTGTTCAGGCTTTCCTAATCTCAATTTCAAAAAATCTCCAAAACATTCCGCCGCTTTTAGTCTGTCCATATGCTTTTTTATTGTTTTCACCCACTCAAAAGGCAGTTTCTTTTGCATCTTTTTATAATCTTTAAAGTATTTTTCAACTTTTCCATTCGCATATGTTATTTCCACTCAATACATCACCCTCACATTAACCTTTTGGTTAATTTATTATGTCATGTTTTCTTTTTCTTGTCAATCGTTCCTACAGATACTCCGACCCAAACCCAAACGGCAAAAGTTCTTCCAACCGAAGGATTCTATACTTTTCCCTGCCTGATGCCAATATCACCTTGAACTTCTTCGGATCGCAAAATTCTGCCATAACCTGACGGCACACTCCGCAAGGAGGCGTACATACTGTTTCTGAAATATCTTTTCCACCGATGATGCAAATTGCGCGAAACTTCCTTTCTCCTTCGCTCACCGCCTTAAAAAACGCAGTTCTCTCCGCACAATTTGTCGGTGAAAATGCAGAATTTTCTATATTGCATCCGGTATAGATCCTGCCGCTTTCAGCCAAAAGAGCTGCGCCTACTTTAAATCCCGAGTAGGGACTGTATGAATACGCCAGTTGTGCAGTCGCTGTCTCAATTAACTTTGCGATCATTCCCTGCGATAATTCCATTTCACAAGTTCCTTCCGCCGGGTTTTCTTCTTCCGTTTTCACGATTTTTACAATGCGGCTCGTTCCGAGTCTGTCTGCCCCAAGCTCCAGAAACTTTTCCGCGTCTTCCATCGAGGAAATGCCGCCCGCCGCTTTCATCTTCACGTTACCGCCGACATGATCCGCAAACAGGCTGATATCGTCAAAAGTCGCGCCTGCTTTTGAAAAACCTGTGGACGTTTTAATATAATCCGCTCCCGAACGAGTGACGATCTCACACATTTTCACTTTTTCTTCATCTGTCAAAAGACATGTTTCTATGATCACTTTAAGAACTTTACTGCCGCACGCATTTTTCAGAATGCGGATTTCTTCTTCGATCTGATCGTATTTTCTGTCTTTCAGCCATCCGATATTGATAACCATATCGATCTCATCCGCTCCGTTTGCGATCGCATCTTTTGTCTCAAATTCCTTTACGGCAGTCGTCTCGTAACCGTTCGGAAAACCGATCACAGTACAAATCGGAACTCTTCCGCCTACATATTCCGCCGCTTGCTTCACATAACTTGGAGGAATACAGACTGACGCCGTATCATATTTCACCGCATCATCACATACCTGACGAATCTCATCCCACACAGCTTCCTGCGACAGCAATGTGTGATCCACATGCCGTAAAATTTCTTTTTCATTCATATCCTTCATTTGACCGTTTATTTCCTCTCTTTATTTTCCGCATTTATTTTCTTTCACTTATTTTTCCCGCTTTTTCCCCTCATTTCTTTTCTCGCGTTTATTTTCTTTCATTTATTTTTCCCGCTTATCTCCCCCATTCATTTTTCCGTTTTTCTTTTCTCCCGCTCTTTTCTTCTCGTTGTCATTTTCTTTATATGCATTCTACTCTTTTTTCCGTTCTTCGGAAATCAATCTGCGGACCGCGTCCACTGCCACCCGGATCGCCATGTCCGTATCGTGCACTACCGGGTTCTCAAGTCCTGCTTTCTCACGTTCCTGATTCGCGATCACAAGAAAACACGAGCCGACCCGCACCCCAAGGCTGCTCGCCACAACAAACAGAGCCGCCGATTCCATTTCCGAGGCAAGACAGCCGAGTTGTTTCCACGCCTCCCACTTATGAAGCAGATCGTAGCCTACCGGCTTTCTCTCCGGTTCATGCTGACCGTAAAACGAATCTTTGCACTGTACAACTCCCGTATGGAACGGATATCCTTTTGATTTAACAGCTTTCACAAGCGCATTCGTCACTGTCAGATCGGGCACTGCCGGAAATTCGATCGGCGCATACTCCCTGCTCGTTCCTTCCATCCTGATTGCCCCTGTTGACACAACGATATCTCCGCTTTTCACATCTGTCTGCATTCCGCCGCAAGTTCCGATCCTGATAAACGTATCCGCACCGCACCTACAAAGTTCTTCCATTGCAATAGCTGCCGACGGTCCTCCTATTCCCGTAGATGTAACGCTTACCTTCACTTGATCGAGCGTTCCTGTATATGTCACATACTCTCTGTTATCTGCAATCAACACCGGGTTATCTAAATATTGCGCGATCTTCACACATCTTTTCGGATCTCCGGGCATAATGACGTACTTCCCGATTTCCCCTTTTGCAGTTTGTATATGATACTGTCTGTTCGGATCTTCCGAATAATTTTTCATCTGCTGTTCCTCCTCACTTTGCCGGTAAAAACAAAACCGCCGCAAAACAGACAGGCTATTTCAAAAAATCCCCCATCTACTTTGCGGCAGTTTGCTCTGCATTTTTTACCTTTTATATAATAGTGAACCGCCCACCGGTTAAATCCAATGGGGTTCCGGTTTCAAGTCAGAAGCTGCCTGACATCTTAATACTCAAACACTGCCACACCATAGGCCGGAAGCGGGTATGCGATCGAATACGCCTGACCGTCGCATTCCTTTTTCACCGGTTTGTAAGTAAGCGGACGTTTTTCCCCTTTTCCTCCGTACTTTTCCTCATCACTGTTCAAAACAAGCTTCAGCGTTTTCCTCGTCGGAACGCCGACTCTGTAATCTTCTCTTTCCACAGGAGTAAAGTTGCAGACGAAAAGCAAATTCTTTTCTTTATTCTTGGAATGTCTTACAAAGCTGTAAATACTTCTGAAAATATCATCCGCATTGATCCACTCAAATCCCGCCGGATCATTGTCCATTTCATAAAGAGCTTTATTGTTTTTATACAAATGAAGCAGATCCCGATACCAGTTCTGAATATCTCTGTGCTCAGGTTCGGCGAGCAGGAACCAATCGATCTCTCTCTTTTCGCTCCATTCTCTAAGCTGTGCAAATTCCTGACCCATGAACAGAAGTTTCTTTCCCGGATGGCCCATCATAAACGCATAGCCTGCTTTTAGGTTGGCAAATTTATCGAACCCAAGTCCCGGCATTTTATTGATCATCGAACACTTCAGATGAACAACTTCGTCATGCGACAACACAAGAATATAATTTTCACTGTATGCATACTGCATCGCAAACGTCATCATATGATGTGCATTTTTACGGAAATACGGATCAAGTTTCATGTACTCCGTAAAATCGTGCATCCATCCCATATTCCATTTCAGGCTGAAACCAAGGCCGTCGTCTTCGGGCGATCCTGTCACCTTCGGCCATGCCGTCGATTCTTCCGCGATCATCACAGCGCCTTTGTTCCGTCCCAGAACAACCGAATTCAAATGTTTAAAGAAATCGATCGCCTCAAGATTCTCGTTGCCTCCGTATTTGTTCGCGACCCACTGTCCGTCCTGTTTTCCGTAATCAAGATAGAGCATCGACGCAACAGCATCCACACGGAGCCCGTCCACATGGAAATGTTCGATCCAGAATAATGCGTTTGCAATCAGGAAGTTGCGCACTTCCGCTTTTCCGTAATCAAATACTTTCGTTCCCCAATCCGGATGTTCTCCGAGTCTGGGATCTGCATACTCGAATGTCGGAGTTCCGTCAAAATCAGCAAGCCCGTGAGCATCTTTCGGAAAATGCGCCGGAACCCAGTCAAGAATCACTCCTATATTGTTTTTATGCAGAAGGTCAACCAGATATGCAAAATCTTCAGGACTTCCGTATCTTGAAGTCGGCGCATAATATCCCGTAACCTGATATCCCCACGAACCGTCAAACGGATGCTCTGCAATGCCCATCAGTTCTACATGAGTGTATCCCATCTCTTTTACATATTTTACGATCGCCTCGGCGAACTCTCTGTATGTGTAGAATCCTTCATCTTCCCTTCCCGGGTGACGCATCCACGAACCCATATGAACTTCATAGATCGACATCGGATTCTTCTTATGATTCCATGTCTTCCGCGCTTTCATCCATGCGTCATCCGTCCATCTTATACGGGAAAGATCCGTAATACGAGACGCCGTTCCCGGACGAAGCTCCGCATAATTTGCAAACGGATCCGCCTTATAAAGAAGCTCGCCTTTCTGCGTCTCAATACAGAACTTATAAAGCTGTCCTTCTTTCGCTTCCGGTACAAACTTCACATAAATACCTAGAGGCTCCTGACGCTCCATTCTGTCTCTTTCCAAATTCCAGTCATTAAATTCCCCGACTACAGACACATTCTTCGCATTCGGCGCCCATACCGCGAAATAAACGCCCTCCGTTTTGTCGTTCACTACTTTATGTGCGCCTAATTTTTTATAGATCTCGTAATGGTTTCCCTGACCAAACAGGTAATGATCCAATTCTCCTATCTCATAGGCATGTTCATTCGCTTTCATACTTGCCGCATCCGCCGCAGTGTTTTTCGCCGGACTGTTCGCCCTGTTCCGGCTTGCGCCGCCTGACGCCTTTTTCACCGCACTGCCCGCCATACCGCCGGCTGCATGATTCACGATGCCTTTGCCTGCACTTTTTGCCGCGTTTCTGCCCGCACCTTTTCTCCTTGCCATAAAAGCCCACCTCGCCGTTTCCTCATAATAAAATATCGAAGCGTTTCTGCCCGCTTCCGTGATAGTTTCATTATACTTGATTCCGTCCAAAAAATAAAGAGAAACAGACAGCTCTTTCCCGCCCGTTTCTCTTGTATTTTGTCTATTTATGCACACATTTTAAATTATAGTCTATTATCGTGCTTCTTTATATATTAAAATCTTTTTCAGAAAGAATAATACGGTCTGACTCGTCTGTATTTCTTCCAAAAACTTTCCGCATCAATTTCTTCGCGGACGCCTTCTGAGAATGACGGATCGCGTCATCCATAACTTCTTTCACTTCCGCAACCGTCACAAAATGATCTTCCCTCTGCAGAGAATCAATTTTACTATACAGCGCAAGAATTCCCATCTCGTCAATGTGATATCCGTTTTCTTTCGCATACGTCTGACCGAACGTAACAAGCTCATCGTTGATGAAAATCGGCACTTCCAGTCTTGATGTGAATTTTTTCCTGAATTCTCTGTTCGATGACAACAGTCTGTCAAGCGGCTTTCTCTGCTCTTCCAAGACGATCAGCATCTCGCCTGTATCCTGCTCCATCGCTTTATTAAGACGCGCAACTGTCTTTTCATTCATTTTGGACGCTTTCTCAATGATCAGAGCGCCGCCGTAAAGTTTTTCGACAATATCGCTGATCTTCTTCTTATTCAGAGAATCTCCTGTCACGATCGCGACCTTGCCCTGACGGATGTCTCTTTGCTTCTGGATCGCTTTCACGACGTCAACGGCAAGAACCGTTTTTCCGTTGCCTTTATTTCCAATGATAAGCAAGTTGCCCGTTCTCGAAGTCCCTTTTCTGTTCGTACAGTTCTTATCCTGCTCAAGCACATCGACAAGCTGTTCGCTCATTCCGCGCACCGGAACAAAGTAAGAAAACAGTTTCTTCTGTTCCTCTGTAAGTCCGGCTCTCGTTCCGATACCGCTTTGCATCTCAAGGTCATATCTTCCATGTACGACAAAACCGGTATCCATTGACAATGCATCCGAGATCTCATCGAGCGGAAGCGGCGCAGTCTTACCTGTCGCAATCAGCTTCGCAGTCTCTTTACGGCTAAGCGGTGTCGTCGCCGACATAATGTCGATCGGCTCGTCATCATCAGGAATCTCTCTGTCGTCATCCTCTCCCGAATAATCAGGATTTACTGTGAACTCATCCTCAATGTCCTGAATCTCTTCCGCGTCATCTTCCCCGAAGAAATACTCGTCATCTGCGTTTCCTTCCGCCTCTTCGATCACTTCATCCGCTTCTTCGTAGTAATCTTCTTCCGGTTCTTCAATCACTTCTTCTGACTCTTCATAGTAATCTTCTTCCGGCTCTTCGATCACTTCGTCTGCTTCCTCATAGTAGTCTTCTTCAAAGTAATCGTCATCCAAATCTTCCTCGAACTCCTCGTCGAAATCTTCGTCAAAGTCATCATCAAAATCATCGTCGATTCTAAGATCCTCCGCAACCTGACCCATGTTTTCGCTTGGTTCTTCTTTTCTCTTAAGATATACTCCTGTAGGTTCTTTCTTTTCTTCTTCCGGCGGGATAATTCCCTCAATTTCATCAATCATACGTTGAATATCCGGCGGTAAAATCGGTGTTGTTTTCTTATTCGTCTCCATAGTATCCCCTTTTGCTGTATCCCCTGCTGAATCTATAACTTCTTCTTGTTCCGATTCGGATGCTCCTTCTGCATCCGTCCCCTCTTCAACCGGCTCATCCTCTCCTGCATTTTCTTCAAATCCCGAAAGGATATCTTCCAAACTGATCTGACCTGTAATCTGATCGTCCTCTTTTATTTCAGCGGCCGCTTCCGCTTGCGCTGCCTCCTCCGCTTGTGCGGCTTCTTCTGCTTGTGCCGCCTCTTCCGCTCTTGCGGCTTCTTCTGCTTGTGCCGCCTTTTCTGCTCTTGCGGCTTCTTCCGCTTTCTCCTCTTCTTCTGCCTGTAATGCGGCGCGGCGTTTTTCCTCTTTCAAACGACTTACCATGTCTATATCTGCAACCGACTCAATCTCTCCGATCGCCTGCTCCAGATCCGCAAGATCTTCTTCATCCTCGATCTCATCTTTTCTTACCGGACGGAATTTGATCTGGGATGTATTTCCCATATCCTTTTCTTTGCCGAATTCCGACTCCTCTTCATCCTCAAAGTCAAAATCCATCGCTCCTGTTTCCGTCAAATCGAACTCCGACTCTTCTTCGTCTTCAAAATCAAAGTCCATCGCTCCCGTTTCCGTCAAGTCAAACTCCGGCTCTCCTTCATCTTCAAAGTCAAAGTCCATCGCTCCCGTTTCCGTCAAGTCAAACTCCGGCTCTTCTTCATTCTCAAAGTCGAAATCCATCGCTCCCGTTTCCGTTAAATCAAACTCCGGCTCTTCTTCATCTTCAAAGTCAAAGTCCATCGCTCCCGTTTCCGTCAAATCAGATTCCGACTCTTCTTCATCTTCAAAATTAAAATCCATCGGAGCTGTCTCGTCTTGGAAATCATCTGCCGTCAATTCTTCCAACTCCGGATGAAGAAGTTTTCTCAATGCAACGTCTAACGGCATCGTATCTCCCAGTTTCTTTTTAGCAGGCTGCCTTTCTTCTTCCGGCTCTGCGGTTGTCTCCAGCACATCCGGTCCTTTTATTCCTTCCGGTACGCGCTCCTCCGGCTCATCGACTCCTTCTGCTTCGGAAACATCCGTCGGCAGATATGCGTCTTCTGTCTGCCCGGCATCTTCCGCATCTATCGGCACCTGCTCGTCCTGTTCAACATGATCCTCTGCATCCTCCGCCGGTGAATCCGCTTCTAACGCCTTGATCTCGTCGGCTTCCCACGCTTCCGTATCTACTTCCACCGGGTCGTTCGGCAAAGTGATCTCTCTTACTCCTTCTGAGATCGTTTCCGGCATCATGTCCGGAACAAGTTCCTCCATTCCCTTCGGAACTCGTGCGTTCACCTGCTGTTCGGCAGCGAAATCAGCATCGGCAACTTCGGAGTCGGCAGCCATAAGTTCAGCTCCCGGCAAACCGTTTTCTTCTTCCTCCTGCTCGGATTCATCTGCCTCTGCACAAGAAAAAATATCAGGAATCTCCTCTGTCTCCTCGGACGTCCTTGCATAACGCTTATCGTACTTTTCCTGCTGGGAAGGAGTCAGTGGTTTGTACTGCATCTTCAGTTCCATCGCCTTATAGACATACTGCCCCTCGCTGAACCAAAGAATCAAATCGTCACACTCTTCCAGACATTCTGATGTCATACCGGCTTCCTGATACAGCTTCGCCAGTTCATATGCCCACTCTTCAATATATTCGGATTTCTTATATTCTTCAAGAGCTTCGATCTGCTGCTCGATCGGCGCCCTCTGCGCGCGGAGAATCTTATATCTTAAAATGTACTGATTCGGGTCTTTCGGCGCGATCTGCATAAACTCATCGTAAAAATCGATCGCCTCATCGACATTTCCCGTCTTAAGAGCCAATCCGCACAGACGGCTGATAATCTTACGGCTTCCTTCCGCCCGCTGATATGCAAGCGTCAAAATGTCATATCCCTTCTGATATTCTCCGGTTTTTTCATAAATTTCACTGACGTTTGACAACATCACTGCATTGCGCACGCGCCTCCAGTCAATTTCATCTGCGATCGCCGCCGCTCTGCTGTACGCGCCGCTCTCCATAAGTTCGAGCATCCGTTCAGTCTTTGATTTATATTCGTATTTATCCACCGCATTCACCTCATTAAAAAATAGTTTTGTACAGGGCAGTGTCTTTCCTTCTATGTTTCTTTACATACTATATCTTTCAATATTTTATCATATGCATTTCGCAATGTCAAAAAAATGCACCCTCAATTAACATTGAAGATGCATTTTTATAATCTATTTAATTTTTTCATATTCTCTTTATTTTTAAATCGGAGGCAAATATTAGATTCTGTTCCTGTAAGACCTCTGCCATTGTTATTTGATCTGCGGTCGATTTATTAAGACCTGCTTATTAAATCTTCCCTCCTTCAATTAACAAATTCGAGTTCATAACAGTATCCTTATCACATATCACTTACGTTCCTTGTTTCCGGTACCACCACACATATTAAACCCGATATGCACGAATGATAATCTACTCAATGTTTCTTTACACATCTTTTGAAATTCTGCTATATGTGGTATCTATATTCAATATGTCTGCAAATGTTAAATCTTTCTGATCTCTATCCGGACTTCCAACTCTCCGATCAATTCTTTCGTTATTTTTATTCCGGATCATCTATCCTTGAGCAAAGGTCTCTTCTCCACAGGAACTTACACTTGCCGTACCACTAACATATTGATGATTCACTGAAATCACGCTGTCCATTGGTCTTTCCCTCCTGCTATCCGTTTATTTTTAATCTAATCGGGCAACTGATACGATGCCTTCTTAGTTAAATATCCTTTTGAGATGCTTTTGTTTTTATTTTGTTGTATCTCTTTTGGATGTCTTTATAATATCACCTGAGTTTTATTTTGTCAATACATTTTTATAAAAAACTTTAAATAATTACATTTTACTTTTATATTGTATGAATTTTCTGACAATGTTGCTGTCTCTGCAAAAAAGAATAAGGCGTCCGTTACCGAACGCCCTATTCCATAAAAGCTTAAATGTTTACTGCCTTAATCAAAAGACAAGTTTTCACTATGCTCTTTTTCTTCTAACCGCTACATAAGCAATTACCGACATTCCCGCAAGTACAAGCCACAGAGCTACATGTGCCGTATCTCCTGTCTGTACGCTTCCGCCCTGTGACGGAGTTGACGGAGTCTGCGGATCATTCTTCGGCGGAGTCTGTGTCTTCGTCAAACCTTCTGCCGCTGAATTCAACTGTGCCAAAGCAGCTTTTACCTGATCTGCTGTTGCAGCCTCGTTATCCAAGATTGCCTTAGCAGATTTCAGAGCGTTTTCAAACTTCGCCCAGCTCTCTGCTGTGTAACCGTCGTTCTTCTTATCTTTGTACTTGTCGTAAGCTGCCTGAAGCTCGCTCTTATCAACAGACGGTTTTCCGGAAAGCTTCAATGCTACGCGAGCGTCTCTTAACGCATTAAGCGCTGCGTCTACCGCTGCCTGATCACTGTTGCTGTTGTCTTCCACGATTGCTTTTGCCGCTTTCAGCGCATCTGCATATTCTTTCCAAGAATCTGCTGTATAGTCTGCCTCTTTCAGATCTTTATACTCTTCGATCAAAGCTTTCAATGCATCTGTGTTTCCACGCTGTACAAGCGCTGTAACCGCATCGTTCAACGCTTTTGCTGCTGCATCGATCTCCGTCTGATCTTTGCTGTCTTTCAGTACCTTTTCTGCATCTGAAAGAACTGTTTTCATTGCTTTGTAAGAATCTGTTGTGTACAAGTTCGCATCAGCCGCTTTCGCTGCATCGATTGCTGCTTTTAACGCCTCTTTATTGATCTGCTCTACTTTTACTAATGCTGTATGAGCATCTTCTAACGCTTTCTTCGCTGCGTCTACCGCTGCCTGATCAAGATTGCTGTTGTCTTTCACAACTTTTTCTGCCGCTGTCAACGCATCTGTGTACGCTTTCCAGGAATCTGTTGTGTAGTCTGCCTCTTTCAGACCTTCTGCTTTATATTCTGCGATCAAAGCTTTCAACGCATCTGTGTTTCCACGTTCTACAAGCGCAGCAACCGCATCATTCAAATCTTTTGCTTTCGCATCGATTGCCGCCTGATCCTTACCGTTTGTCAGAAGTTCTTCTGCTTCTGCAAGAACTTTTTCCATTGCATTGTAAGAAGCTGTTGTATATGCGTTTTCGTCTTTTGCTTTTGCCGCATCTACTGCTGCCTGCAGTTTGCTCTTATCAAGCTGCGGATCTACCGGAGCTTTTACGAGAGCTTCTTTTGCCGCTTTCAATGCGTCTTTCGCCGCATCTACTTCTGCCTGTGTCTTATTGCTGTTGTCTGCCACGATTCCATTTGCAGCTTCAAGAGCTTCTTCGTATTTCACCCATGTCTCATGTGTGTAATCCGCTTCTTTCAGTTCTTTGTACTCTTCAATAAGAGCTTTCAATGCATCTGTGTTTCCGCGTTTTGCCAATGCTGCATGTGCATCTTCTAACACTTTCTTCGCTGCATCTACCGCCGCCTGATCGCTGTTGCTGTTATCTGTTACGATTGCGTTTGCCGCATTCAGAGCAGTCTCATAAGCGCTCCATGTAGATGTTGTATGATCCTCTGCTTTCAAATTCTCTTTTGCGTACTGATCGATCAAAGCTTTCAGATCTGTTACATCTCCGCGAGCAACAAGTCCTTTCACAGCTTCAGTTAATTCTGCAACCATTGCGTCGATCGCATCTTTTGTACCGTTTACAAGAAGCTGTTTTGCTTCTGCAATTTTAGCTTTTACCGGCTCTGCACTTGTTACTGTACTTGTTTCAACTTTCTTCTCTGCGTCTGCGATTGCTTTCTTCAGAGCGGATGCATCTACAAGTTTAGCTTCTGCGCCTTCCAGTTTCTTAATCATAGCAGCTACTTCTTCCTGTGTCTGTGCTCCTGTCGCCACAAGATCATATCCTTCTTTAAGAAGAGCATTAAACGCTGCTGCGCTATCTGTTGTTGCGTTAGACGTATCTACCGCTGACAATACGCTCAATCTTTCGATCAAGGCTGTAATGTCTACGCCCGGTGTCTCGCCTTCTTCCGGTTTTGTTCCGTATACTTCAAGCTCTACAACGTGGTTTGTTGTTGTGTCATTGTTTGCTCTTCCGTACATGTAAACGCGAACAAACTGTGCTTTCGTTCCTTCCGGAAGCGTCCATGATTTACCCTGTGCAGTTTCTGCATAGTCTTCATCGAATTTTTCCGGTGCTTGTGTATACAGTTTATGAACATTCTGATCATCCGCATTATAGACGATTGTAGCTTTTCCTTCTGCAAAGTCTGTTTCTTTTTCTGCTACAGCTACTACTGTATCGCCATATGTTCTACCATCGCCCCAGTAACGATACAGTGACAGAGAGTTCACATCACATACAGCGCCTAAATCAACCTGCATATAAGATGATTCACGTCTATTGTCCGCACCGAACTCGGCATAGTTTGAACCAAAATCAGTTTTGTTTCCGTCAACAGCCATAGACATCGGTCTGTCGCCGCCTTTTGCTGCATCTGTGTCATCTGCCGTCCATTTTGCCGTTACATTTGCATCCTTTGCAATGTTCTTTGCTTCTACTTTCTCTCCATAGATCGCAAGATCACCGACTGTAATATACTTATTTTCATCAGTTGCTTGCCAGTGATAAGAAGACGTTCCACTGATACGTACATATCTAGCTTCCTGTGCCTCAAATGTAACTTCTGCCGGGAAAAGTGTCTGATCATTCTTATTCACAATCTTGTCCGAAAGATCAAGCCCGTTTTCTCCTGTTACCGAAGTCCATGTATCCTCTCCGTCTTTTCTAATTTCTACAATCAGATTCTTAATATTACCTGTACAATGCCAGTAGTTCTTTGCATCATTATAATAACGCGGTGTGTAGTCAACCTGATCCAATTTATACGTCGCACCCAAGTCAACTTGCAGCCATGCATTATCGCTGCTTACAGTACCTTCTTCCACTTTCTGACTTGTCCAGTATGTCGTGTTATCTCCATCTAAGACTTTATCTTTACTTCCTTCGCTCGTCTCAGAAACTGTGATCATATCATTTGTAAGTTTAAGTTTCGGAAGTCCTTCCTGCTCTCCGAGATTAGCCACTTCATTATAACCGTATGCGATATCATATACTGCCGCCGCTGTCACACCTTCACCTGCTGTGATCGCAGCTTTCTTAACTTCATGAAATCTGTTCTTTTCATTATAAGCAGATCCTTCCAGTGTTCCGTCTACATAAAGTTTCAGCATACCGTTGTTTTCTTTCACACCTACTACTTTATGCTCTGCTCCGTCATTGATTGACTTGCCGGAAACTGCTGTCGCACCATTCAGTGTGAAGGATGCTTTTCCTTCTGCTGTTACTTTCAGTTCGTACTGACCATTCTGGCTTACGAGTGACTTATCTGTTGCCGTTGTGTTTACAGCCGCATATACTGTGAATCCATTATTGGAATTCAGTGATCTGTCCGCTGCTGCAATTTCTCCTGCTTCTGCAATCGCTTCTTTTTCAACGATCACACTGTCTTTGTGATATACAACAGATGCAGCTTCAGTAGCTTTGTTGCCCGACATGTCTTTAATATCCTGCGGAATTACTTTTACTGTAGCTTCGTTTGCCGGAGCTTCTGCTAATACGATATGATATGTTGTATCGTCTGCGCTCTTCTTAATAGAAGAAACTTTTGCGTTTTCTACTTTAAAGAGGTTTCCTGATACTTTCTCATCGAATTTTACTGTAAGTTCTTTCGCACCGTCTGTCATGATTCTGTCGATCTTCGGCGCTGTTGTGTCTTTTTCTGCTGAAACACGTAAGATACGCACTTCGTTCGGTTTCAAGTTCACTGTGTATTCTTGACCATACTTTAATGTACCTGTCTGAGCAGACTTATCGGAAAGAAGATAGCTGTGCTCTAAGTAGTAGTTTAATGTGCCTGCACCTTCTGCAACGCCCATTGTACGGTCGAATGTGAACTTGATTGTCTTATCTGCATTTGCAGATGGGTTACGGAGTGAAATAATTCCGTCCGTTCCGTCGAAACATGAGAATCCGTATGCTTCTGCCTGCGTTTGGTCTGACAGATCTCCGTTACTCAGTTTTGTAATATCCGGTTTCCCTCCGATCATCTTGGAATTTTTGAGCATATGATAGTTTTCTTCTGCCCACTCAAGGAATTCTCCTGTGATCTCGTATTTTCCATCTGTCATAATACTGTCAGAGTAGTACAACTCCCAAAATGCCGTTCCACGAGTAGACAACATGTACAGATAGTTCTGGAAATCTTCATCTGTAGCAGTATTAACTGTCATTCCTGTTCCTTCTTTTCCGTAAATCGGATCATGGTTGTACAGATTCTGAAGCGGGAACTGGAACTGATGATTCTTCAGGAAGTCATAGTAACAAGCGTCACGATATGTAATCTGCTTATTCATCTTTGTTGTTCCGAAAGATGCATCCTTCTGATCATGTACGCACTGAATCCATACAGAGTTCGCCCACTGTAAATACCACGGACTCGGGTTTACATAACATGTAAGAGAGATCCAGAGTTTATTAATTCCGTCCTCTTTTTCACTCTGACGAACCGCTTCCATCAGATCGATCCATGCTTCCCACAGATCAGTCACATGATACATCTGGTGATAACCGCCTGTCATATGGTGATTAGACTCACTGTATACCGGAACGCCGTCTGCTCCGCCTAAATTGTTGAAATGATTATACTGAGCAGTATCTGCAAATCCATCCCATTTCCAGTAGTTGACAACCCAATCTTGCTGCCATTTAATCGCCATCTTTTTAAAATTCTCTACATATACACGGTCTGCAACGTCGATAGAATGTCCTGCTTTACTTCCTTTTTGTGCCCTCTCAATAATATTTGCTAATGTAGTGTAGAAGTTATATCCGCCTCTCGGTCCAACCCATACTCCAAAGTTACTTCCGAACTTCTTAACAAGTTCGCTGGACGGTGTCAATCCCTCCGGGAATTTCTCATTAAATGTCCAGAAACCTTCGGTATTCTCTATTGCTCCCGATTGTGCGTGTGACCCTGCTCCTATCGAACCATCATTATACGCATTCCATCCATCATCTACAACGTAAGAATCCAACGGACGAACTTCTGCTTTATTCAACTCACGATCAATTTCAATGAACGAAGCCAAAATATTTTCATCACTGATCTTCATCATGTTGTCGAACCATGAATTGTACTGTGTACGGAACTCTGACGGAGTTGCGATTGACTTGATGTACTCGAAGAAGTCTGCCTGAATAACTTCCTGCTCTGTACTTCTTGCCGCACCTGCAACTGTCTGCCATGTCACATACTTATCGTCTGTTGTCAACTGATTATCTTCTTTCAGTCTGCTGAACGTCTTACCACTGTAATAACGCATAAATCCTGTTCCGTTTACGATCTCTGTATCCGCTGCCGGGAACTCACATCCGAAGAACATTCCCTGAATGTAGATCGGCTGTCCGAGGTTCGCTTTGAACTCTTCCATCTGAACAACGCCGCCTTGACCTCTCGGAATTGTCCACTGTGCATCGGACTCTGCCACTTTCAGAGACTCAAGGTCGATATAGTCGATCTCAGCATCTGCCATCTTGTCATCCGGCACGTCGATCTCAAGGAATTTACGCATGAAGTGATCGCCTTCGTACATTACGATTACTTCGTCGATTGAATACTCTACGTTTTTGTGAGTGTACGGTTTGAAAGAAAATGTTACTTTCTTACCTGTTTTCTCTTTACCGTTGATCGTTGCCGTTGTATCTTCGACTTTGACTGCCTCATTGCCGTCTTTCAGCTCTAAATCGCTTGTCTCAAATGCACGGTCATCCGTATCTACCGGAGCTTTCTCTGCGTGGAGATTAAACTCTGCACCACCCGCGAAATTTGCTCCATTGTTAGAAGAAGTTGCTACGAACTTAATCTGTTTCGCCGTACATGCCGTTTTCAGATTTACATAGATTGGATTTACACCATTGTACTCGAAATTGCCTTCTACGATCGGCTCGCCCCACTTATCAGAAGCATAATCAAGTTCAGTTTCTGCTGTTGATGCATACAGCTTGTACCCCTTAATATTTCCGTTTGTGTTCTCTCCTTCTTGTCTCGGCGTATAGGAGAAAGACTGGAATGTCACGTCTTTTCCGAATGTAATTACTACATTATACGGAAAAGCCTGACCGCCAGACCCCCCCCCATAATTTGAATGCCAGATACTCTCTGTTCTTCCATCTAACAAGTTAGATGCCGGTCCATCTGAGTCTCCGCTCGCATTCTGGTAGCTGTCTGCTGTTGCTTCCCAACCCGTCCGATTGATTCCCGGTAAGGTAATAGGGTCTTTTTTCTCTTTCGTTGTCTTAACAACGAATTCTTCACTTCCCTCTTGCGGAGTGAAGACTGTCTCTTCTCCACCAGTTCTTTTGTTCACAATTTCAGTCGTGGACAATTTTTTGTCCGCTGTTGAAAATGTTCTTTTGATGGCATCGTTTCCGATTGTAACAGTATTGCCTTCCTGTTTTACGGTCACATTGCCATAAGGAACTGCAGTTTCATTTTCTGCCGCTCCGGCAACCGATGTTGTGGAGAAGACGCTCGTCACAACCATAGCTGCTGCGAGCGCTGCACTGAAAAATTTCTTTTTCATAATATTCTCTCCTTTCCCCGTGAAATTGTTATGTTTTTCACAGTCTGCATCTATTTTATGATAACATATTCCCTGTCATTTCGGTACATCCAATATCCTTTTCGTGATATTTACTTAATTTGTGTCAATTTAATCAATGTTTTTTTAAGATTTTATCGGTTTTTCTTAAGAATTCTTCTTTTTATTTTCCGCAATTTATTAAGACGACTATAATATCCTGTTTATGTCAGGAAATAAAGGGAATCCTGTAAATAACACTTAAAGGAGTTGCATTATATATGAAGAAACTCATTTATCCGGCAGCGCTTATTCTGCTTTTTATTATATTGACAACGACAATTCTGCCTGCCGACGCCGTCTACGGATCGAATACGGACTGGTTTTCCCAGCATGCCGCTCTTGCGGAAACGATCCGTGACGCCTGCGTGGAACAGCACACGCTTCTTCCCGACTGGATCGATCTCGGAAGCGGAAGCAGCGGATATCAGTTTTCTTATTATGGATTTTTAAGACCTGATATTCTGATCGGATGTCTGTTTCCGCAGATTCCTATGGTTTACATCCTGATCGGCTATATGCTTGCACTTTATCTCGCTTCCGTTCTTTTATGTTATATGTGGCTGCAAAGCGAGGATATTTCCCCGTTCTTTTCCTTCATCGGAAGCGTTTTATTTTTGACTGCGGGATGTCTTTTCCATATGCATCGTCAGATCATGTTTGTCAATTATCTGCCGTTTTTGATCCTTGCTTTTTTGTGCGTGAAGAAACGTAAGTTTCGCTTTCTCCCTCTTTGTATGCTTCTGATCTGCCTGCACAGCTTCTATTTTGCGATCGCCGCATTTGCCGCGATCGGCTGGTACTGGCTGAGAACGGAAAAAGAGACATTTTGGAAAGATTCGTTTTTCAAAAAATATATCCCTTCCGCCGTTCTTTCCGTATGCATGGCGGCGGCGCTCCTTCTGCCGACAGGACTTGTACTGATGGAGCACAGACGAAGCGGCGGCGGATTTTCTCTTTTGAAAATATTAGAGCTTTTCGGACCGAATATCTCTATGAACGGCATCTTGTTTAACGAATACGGACTGGGGCTTACATTGATCTGCTT
>ERZ773149.1577-NODE-1577-length-18315-cov-14.080613_pt1 | contig 18315 bp, 17 predicted proteins | sample MGYA00511081_ERZ773149 | MGnify/ENA primary metagenome ERZ773149 (study PRJEB29015, sample SAMEA2737846) | human gut metagenome | biome: human gut; feature: human-associated habitat; material: faeces | place: China | collected 2012 ...
TGAACCGGCTGGAAAGCCAGCTGAACTGCGTGCTGTTCATCCGCTCCAACCGGGGTGTGACCCTGACACCGGAAGGCGAGATGCTCTACTCCCGCATTGCTTCGGCGGCGGTGCAGATCCAGGATGCCGAGGAGGAACTGAGCGCCAGTGCCACGCTGGAGCACGGAACCATCAGCATCAGCGCCACCGAGACGGCGCTCAACATTTATCTTTCCAAAAAGCTGCGGGATTTCCACACCGAATATCCCGGCATCCGGCTGCGCATCTCGAACCACTCCACGCCGCAGGCGGTGCAGGCCGTGAAGAACGGAGAGGTGGACTTTGCCATTGTGAGCACCCCGGCGGAGATCGAGTCAGGGCTGAAAATGGTGGAGCTGAAGCCGTTTTACGAGGTGCTGGTGGGCGGCAGGACCTTCACCGCGCTGGCAAGTCAGAGCCTGACCCTGAAAGAGCTGCGCAGCTATCCCCTCATCTCCCTCAGCGACGAGAGCGTGACCCGCAGCTTATACCGGCAGTTCTTCCTGGATCACGGCGCGGTCCTCAAGCCGGATACGGAAGCTGCCACTACCGACCAGATGCTCACGCTGGTCAAAAGCGAGCTGGGCCTTGCCTTTGTGCCGGAACCCATGGCGAGGGATAGCCTGGAGCGGGGCGAGCTGGTGCAGCTCCACCTGCAGGAGATCATCCCGACCCGTTCCATCTGCCTTGTCTACGACCGCCACCGCCCGCTGAACACGGCGGCGCGGAAATTCCAGCAGATGCTAACCAAAGCAGACCCGCCCCGCCCGGCCGCATCGAAGCAGACCGAGAGCATCTCTTTTGTGTCTCAATAAAAGATGAGGCCGGGCGCTCACGGTACTGCCCCGGCTTCTGCCGGTTCTTCTAAGGCATAAAATGACCCCGGAGCGTTTGCTGTGATGCATCGCTCCGGGGTTTTGTGATGTTATGGGTTACTGGCCGCAGGAGTGCCCGCCGCAATGATGTTCACCGCAATGGTGGCCCTCGCCGTGGTCGTGGTGGTCGCAATGGGCGTTGGGGTCAAAGCGGAGCTTTCCGGCCAGATAATCTGCTACTGCCGCGTCTGCCGGGCCGCTGATCCCGCCGAACAGCTGGATGCCTGCCTGTGCAAGGGCGTTCTGTGCCCCGGGGCCGATGCCGCCGCAGAACACCACATTGGCATTGTGCTGGGCCAGAAAGCCCACCAGTGCGCCGTGGCCCTGCCCGTTGGTGGAAACGACCTCGCTGGCCGTCACCTGTCCGTTTTCGACCTCGTAGAACTTGAACTCTGCCGTGTGGCCGAAGTGCTGGAATACCATACCGTTTTCATAAGGGATTGCGATTTTCATGGGGATGTCTCCTTTTTTCTTTTCTTTTATTATAACATAACGCGGGAGACAATAAAACCCCGGAACAGGGAACTCTTTTGCGGAGCTTTCCCTCAGTTACAGTTCTCCCGTTTTCAGTTTGTCCAGCACCTCGTTCAGGCTGGCGCATTCCATGGTATACAGGCCGTGCATTTCATCGTCGGCGGGGAGCAGATCGGGCACCATAACGGTGACAAAGCCCCCGGCGGCACCGGCGCGGACACCGTTGTAGCTGTCCTCCAGCACCAGCGTGTGGGCGGGGGCGGTGCCCAGCTTTTCCGCCGCCAGCAGGAAGATCTCCGGGTCGGGCTTGGAATGTTTGACCTGCTGGCCGGATACCAGCGCCTTGAAGTAGTGGGTCAGCCCCCAGTTGTTCAGGTTGCCCTCGATGACATGGACCCGGCTGGAGGATGCCACCGCCATGGGGATGTGGTTGGCATCCAGCCAGGCCAGCAGCTCGTCCAGCCCCGGCTTTTTGGGCACCGGTTTCTGGAACTCCTCATCGGCCACCCGGTGCAGGCTGTCGATGATGGCGTTGGCATCGCAGTCCTCTCCGTAGAACTGCCGCACGATGTTACGGGAAGTTTCGCCTGCAGTGCCGCGTTCAGCCTCGGCAAGGCCTTCCTTGTACTCCAGACCCAGCGCCGCCAGCGCCGGTTCCCAGAAAGTGGCCCACATCCGCTCGGTGTCGAACATCAGGCCGTCCATATCAAAAATCACGCCGTTGATCATGGTAGAACTCCTTTTATTATAACCCTCTCCGTCATTGCTTCGCAATGCCACCTCTCCCGAAGGGAGAGGCTATTCTGCCTCTTGAGAAAGGTTTTCGCAAAACCAAAATCTAAAAGCCGCAATGGGCTCCCCCTTTGGGGGAGCTGGCAACGCCATCGGCGTTGACTGAGAGGGCTTATTTTTTATTCTATCACAATTTGCGACAACTTACAGCCCCCAAACATGAAAGATTTTGCGTTTCCTTGCAAATCCGGCTCATACTACTATAATAGAAAACAACATTCGGCATTTCAGGTGCGGGCGCGTGCCGCGCAAAATCTGCTGTGTGAGATCAGAAAAGAGGGAAATATATCATGTTGGATATCAAGATCACTCGTACCACTTCTCCCAAGGAGAAGCCTCAGGACGAGACCAAGCTGGGCTTCGGCAAGAAATTTACCGACCACATGTTTGTGATGGATTATACCGAGGGCGAGGGCTGGCACGATGCCCGCATCGTCCCCTATGCACCCTTCCCGCTGGACCCGGCCACGGTGGTGTTCCACTATGCGCAGGAGATCTTTGAGGGCATGAAGGCTTACCGCACCGCGGATGACACCATTCAGCTGTTCCGCCCTGATTGCAACGCAAAGCGTTTCCAGGATTCCGCCGACCGTCTGTGCATCCCCAAGATCCCGGAAGAGGATTTTGTGCAGGCTGTTGAGGCTCTGGTGGATGTGGAGCGCGACTGGGTGCCCCATACCGATGGTGCTTCCCTGTACATCCGTCCCTTCATTTTTGCAAATGATGTGGGTCTGGGCGTGCACGCTTCCAAGCACTATATCTTCTGCATCATCTGTGCTCCCTCCGGCGCTTACTACGCCGAGGGCATCAACCCCGTCCGCATCTACGTTGAGGATGAATACATCCGTGCCGCTCCCGGCCTGACCGGCTTCACCAAGTGCGGCGGCAACTATGCTGCTTCCATCAAGGCCGGTGAGCTGGCCGAGGAGCAGGGCTACGCACAGGTGCTGTGGCTGGACGGCGTGGAGAAGAAGTACGTCGAGGAAGTTGGCAGCATGAACATCATGTTCAAGATCGACGGCAAGGTGTACACCGCTGCTACCGTCGGCACCGTTCTGCCCGGCGTTACCCGCCGCAGCTGCATCGAGCTGCTGAAGGATTGGGGCTATGATGTCATCGAGGGCAAGCTGGCCATTGCGGACATCATGCAGGCCGCCCGTGAGGGAAAGCTGGAGGAGGTCTTCGGCACTGGTACCGCCGCAGTCGTCTCCCCTGTCAAGGAGCTGGTCTGGAAGGGCGAGCACGCCTACATTGGCGATGGCAAGATCGGCCCTGTGACCCAGAAGCTGTACGACACCATGACCGGGATGCAGTGGGGCAAGATCCCCGATACCAAGGGCTGGATCGTTCCGGTTGAGAAAAAGTACTGATCCTTCCCGCGCTTCTCTCTGTTCAGAATTTTTGCAAACGCCGCCGGGTGGGAATGCCGCCGGGCGGCGTTTGCCGTATCATGGGTTTTGTCTCCCGATTGCTTTTCCGCCTGCACAGTGCTAGACTATGTGCAGAAAAACAGAAACGAGAGGGAACTGGAGTATGGTCAAAAAATGGAGCGTCAGCTATCCTGCGGTGAACGGCGTGGAGCAGCGCCGGGTGTATGTCTACCTGCCCACCATGTATGAGGCCGACCCGGAGCGCCGGTATCCGGTGCTGTATATGTTCGACGGCCAGAATGTGTTCTTTGATGCGGATGCCACCTACGGCAAGAGCTGGGGCGTGGCGGATTATCTGGACTACACCGATACCCCGCTCATCGTGGCGGCAGTGGAGTGCAATGCAGGCCCCAACAACGAGCGCCTTGTGGAGTATTCGCCCTACCGCTTTGATGACCCGACCTATGGCCACTTTGACGGCAAGGGGCAGGCGACCATGAGCTGGTTCATCCACCGGTTCAAGCCTTTCATTGACCACAATTTCCGCACCCTGCCGGACCGGGAGCACACGTTCATCGGCGGCAGTTCCATGGGCGGCCTGATGAGCCTGTACGCTCTGCTGCAGTATAACGATACCTTCAGCCGCGCGGCAGCCCTGTCGCCGTCGATCTGGGTGTCTCCTGAAAAGCTCAGCGGTCTGGTGGGCCGCGCAAAGCTGGAGCCCGGCACGGTGCTCTACATGGACTACGGTTCCCAGGAGATGGGCAGCCACGAGGGGATGCGCAGGGAATTTGCCGAGATGTGCAGCAAGATCATGGTCCGGGGCATCCACCTGACCAGCCGCCTGGTGCCCGGCGGCACCCACAGCGAAGCCAGCTGGGAAAAGCAGCTGCCGTTCGTATTCCATACTTTGATGTACGAGTTGGACTGAACCTTTCCGTCATCCCTTCGGGATGCCTCCTCTCCTGATAGGAGAGCCAAGCGGAGCGCCGGAGAGGTTTTTATATAGAGGAGGGAAACCAGATGGAAACACAATACTTCAAGGATTACAGCCCCGCACTGGGCCGGGAGATGGAATGCAAGGTCTACGGCCACGCAGGCCGCCCCATGCTCTTTATCCCCTGTCAGGATGGCCGTTTCTTCGACTTTGAGGACTTCCACATGGCCGGTACGCTGGCTCCGTGGATCGAATCCGGGCAGATCATGGTCATCTCCATCGACACCATCGATCAGGAGACCTGGTCCGACACCAACGGCGACCCCTACTGGCGGATCCGCCGCTATGAGCAGTGGATCCGCTACATTGTGGAGGAAGTTGTGCCCAAGATCCAGTATATCGCCAAGGAGCGCAACGGCTGGGACAGCCTCCCCGGCGTGATCGCCTTTGGCTGCAGCCTTGGCGCGACCCATGCCGTCAACCTCTACCTGCGGTTCCCCTATCTTTTCGATGGTTGTCTGGCCCTCAGCGGCATCTACACCGCAAAATACGGCTTTGGCGATTACATGGACGAAGTGGTCTACCAGAACTCCCCCGTGGATTACATGGCCAACTTCCCCACCGATCACCCCTATATGGACCTCTACCGCAGCAGGAAAGCGGTCATCTGCTGCGGTCAGGGCGCTTGGGAACAGCCCGATACCACCCGGCAGCTCAAGCAGATCTTTGAGCAGAAGGGCATCCCTGTCTGGGTGGACCTGTGGGGCTATGATGTCAAGCACGACTGGGATTGGTGGTATCAGCAGGCCGTATATTATATGCCTTATATTCTAGGATAAAAGAGGAATCATCAAGCTATGCAGAACTTTATCTTTATCTCCCCCAATTTCCCCACCAACTACTGGCAGTTCTGCCGGGAGCTGAAAAACGACGGCATGAACGTGCTGGGCATCGGTGACCAGCCTTATGATGAGCTGAAGCCGGAGCTGAAGGACAGCCTGAACGAATACTACAAGGTCGGCAGTCTGGAGAACTACGACGAAGTCTACCGTGCGGTGGCGTTCTTCGCCTTCAAGTATGGCCGCATCGATTGGCTGGAATCCAACAACGAGTACTGGCTGGAGCGGGATGCGGCCCTGCGCACGGACTTCAACATCAAGTCCGGCTTCCAGACCGAGGATATGCCCCGCATCAAGTACAAGAGCAAGATGAAGGAGTACTACCGGAAGGCCGGCATCGCCACCGCCCGCTACCACATGGTGGACGATCTCAACGGCTGCAAGGCTTTCATCAAGCAGGTGGGATACCCCGTGGTGGTCAAGCCCGACAACGGCGTGGGCGCTTCCGATACCCACAAGCTGTCCAATGACGAAGAGCTGAAGACCTTCCTCGCCTGCAAGGCCGAGAATCACCCGGACGTCTCCTACATCATGGAGGAGTTCGTCCGCGCCGAGGTCAACAGCTACGACGCCATCATCGACGCCTCCAGCAACCCCATCTTTGAGGCCGGAAACGTCAGTCCCATGTCCATCATGGACATCGTGAACGACAACGACAACTCCATCTACTACATCATCAAGGACCTACCCGAGGACACCCGCGCCGCAGGCCGTGCCGTCGTCAAGAGCTTCGGCGTCAAGAGCCGCTTCGTCCACTTCGAGTTCTTCCGGATGACCGAGAACCAGGCCAGCATGGGCGAGAAGGGCCAGATCGTGGCCCTCGAAGTCAATATGCGCCCCTGCGGCGGCTTCACCCCCGATATGATAAACTTCGCCCGCTCCACCAACGTCTATAAGATCTGGGCCGACATGATCGCCTTCGGCGGCACCGATATGCCCGTGGGCGAGCACTACTACTGCCCCTTCGCCGGCCGCCGCGACGGCAAGAACTTCGTGTACAGCCATGAGCAGATCATGCAGAAGTACCAGAAGAACATCAAGATGGTGGACCGCATCCCCGACGCCCTCTCCGGCGCGATGGGCAACCAGATGTACGTCGCCACCTTCTCCACCCGCGAGGAGATGGAGCAGTTCTACTCCGATGTTCTGGCCGTCACCGACGGCGATGCTGCCGCCGCACAGGCCGCGCTTTCCCAGGTGCTGGCTCTGGGCGAGCCCACCACCAAGGCCCTGACCCCGAAGCCCAACCTCAGCCCGGCGGTCAAGCCCACCACTGCTGTGACCAAGATCCCCACCCGCGCCGTCACCAAGACCAGCCGCAAGGGCCGGAAGTGATTTCCACAAAAACTTTACAAACCGCAGCCGCAGAGAGAAATAAACGCCTCTGCGGCTGTTTTTTGACATGAGGGCAAATGTGATGATTGACAGTGGCCCGGAAAAAGTTGTAAGATAGTGCAAATGCAAAAGAGGAAAACGCCTTTGCAAAATGAGCTGAAAGACAGGAGAATTTTCTATGAAGCTGTATCAGAAACTTACTTCTCTGCTGGTGGCTGCAGTGATGGCCGCCGTGCTGATGCCGGTGTGCATGGCTGCTCCCGGCGACTCCGTTGAGACCCGCATCAACAACGCACTGGCACAGCGCACCGGCGCAGAGCTGTATCAGGAGATCGTCACCACTGCCCCCGATGGCACCGCCCAGACCATGATCGCAGCCCGCAGCAACGGCAACGCTTATATCAAGATGGATATGGGCGACGCCGGCAGTCTGGTCTATATCCTGAAAGACGGTCAGGGCTATCTGGTGGACGATGCATCCAGGATGGCCGTCAAGGGCGAAGTACCCACTGTGAGCGCAAGCGAGGCAGTCTCCGCTGACAAAGGCGAAGCACAGGAGATCCCCTGCACCGTGACCACCGTGAATGTGAACGGTCAGGACTGCGAGGCCCTGTCCTACACTGTCACCGATGCCGACGGCCAGACGGCCACCGTTTCCTACTGCCTGGTGGGCGATGACCTCAAGTATGTCGTTACCGATGCTGCCGAGGGCCGCACCATCGTGGAGTACCGCGTCACGAGCACCACGGTGGACCAGAATCTCTTCAACATCCCTGCGGATTATCAGATCCTGACGCAGGCAGAGTTTGAAGCGGCACAGGCCAACCACTGAGAAATTTTTCTGTAGAATATGGGAGCTGCTGCGTCATGCGGCGGCTCCTTTTTGTTGTCCGCCGCCCGGGAATGTGCTATACTGTGTGCAACAGAATGCATGAGAGAATGAGGAGAACCCCCTATGAAAATACCCGCAAACGGCTTTACCCACGCAGGCAAGTTCCACGCCGACGACGTGTTCGCCACTGCTCTGCTCCAGATCCTCCGCCCGGATATTAAAATAACCCGCGGCTTCGTGGTGCCGGATGACTTCGACGGCATCGTGTACGACATCGGCTTTGGCATGTTCGACCACCATCAGGAGCCCCGCGAGACCCGCCCCAACGGCATCCCTTACGCGGCCTTCGGCCTGCTGTGGCAGGTGCTCGGCCCCGGCCTTGTAGGCGAGCGTCAGGCCCGGCTCATTGATGAGAACTTCATCCAGCCCCTCGATCTGAACGACAATACCGGCGAGCAGAACAGCCTCTGCGACGCCATTGGCTTCTTCAACCCCGTGTGGGACTCGAAAGAGGACCAGGACGCCTGCTTCTTCAAGGCGGTGGCCGTGGCAAAGCAGATCCTGGAGAACCAGATCGAGAGCGCCAACGCCGTCAACCGCGCCGACGAGAAGGTCCAGCAGGCCTACAAAAACTCCCGCGACGGCATCGTGGTGCTGCCCTGCTATCTGCCCTGGAAGAACGGGCTGTACAAGACCGACGCCCTTTTCGTCATCTATCCCAGCCAGCGGGGCGGCTGGAGCGCCCAGTGCGTCACCGACCACAAGACCAAAAAGCCCAAGCTCCCCTTCCCCCAGAGCTGGGCCGGCCAGCCGCAGGAGGTCATCGAGCAGAAGAGCGGCATCGAGGGCATCAGCTTCTGCCACGCCAGCCGCTTCCTTATCACGGCCAGGGACAAGGAGACGGCCCTCGCCGCCTGCCGTCAGGTGCTGAAGAACAATGGCCGCATCTGAGAAGCCGGAAAAGACAGCTTACGTCTACATGGTGCGCTGCGCAGGCGGCCAGCTTTATACCGGCTGGACGAACGACCCGGAAGCCCGCCTCAAGGCCCATCAGAGCGGCAAAGGCGCAAAGTATACCCGCACCCATACCGCGCTGGGCTTTGCCTATCTGGAAGCGTGTGCGGACAAGTCCGCCGCCCTCCGGCGGGAGATCGCCCTCAAAAAGCTGACGAAGGCCCAGAAAGAGGCCCTCTGCGCCGGGTGGACGGCTGAAAAAGAATAAATAAAAACACGAACGCCGCGCCCTGCCGGAACTGGGCCGTATACAGCCATGCATATACAAACTAAAGATGCATAAAGTTTGTATATATTTAGAAAATAATGCATAAACATACAAAATAACAGAAAAGGACCGCCAAATCTGCACAAGGTTTGGCGGTTTTCTGCATTGACGGAAAAACCGCTTGGCGTATAATAAAAGCGTACTCAGAAAGACAAGACGTCGAGCGCCCCGGGAGGGATGCCCGGGCGGCAAACGAAAGTATAAAAAGTGTAATAAACAAAGGAGCGATCATCATGAAAAAGGAAGATATTAAGAAAGTTGTTCTGGCTTACTCTGGCGGTCTGGATACCTCCATCATCATTCCCTGGCTGAAAGAGAATTACAACAACTGCGAAGTCATCGCTGTCTCCGGCGATGTGGGTCAGGGTACTGAGCTGGACGGTCTGGAAGAGAAGGCCAAGGCTACCGGCGCTTCCAAGCTGTACGTCCTCGACCTGAAGAAGGACTTCGTCGAGAACTACATCTTCCCCACCCTGAAGTTCGGCGCAAAGTATGAGGACTACCTGCTGGGTACCAGCTTCGCACGTCCCTGCATCGCAAAGGCTCTGGCTGACATCGCCATCAAGGAAGGCGCAGACGCCATCTGCCACGGCTGCACCGGCAAGGGCAACGATCAGGTGCGTTTCGAGCTGACTCTGAAGGCTCTCTGCCCCGATATGGCCATCATCGCTCCCTGGCGTGAGTGGGACATCGAGAGCCGTGACGAGGAGATCGACTACGCCGAGGCTCATCACATCCCCCTGAAGATCAACCGTGAGACCAACTACTCCAAGGATAAGAACCTGTGGCACCTGAGCCACGAGGGTCTCGACCTCGAGAACCCCGCCAACGAGCCGCAGTACAATAAGCCCGGCTTCCTCGAGCTGGGCGTTTCCCCCGAGCAGGCACCCGACACCCCGACCTACCTCACCCTCCACTTCGAGAAGGGCATCCCCACTGCTGTTGACGGCAAGGAGATGGGCGCTGTCGAGCTGGTCGAGTACCTGAACAAGGTCGGCGGCGAGAACGGCATCGGCCTGCTGGACATCGTCGAGAACCGTCTGGTGGGCATGAAGAGCCGCGGCGTGTACGAGACTCCCGGCGGTGCGATCCTGTACAAGGCCATCAATGTTCTGGAGACCATCACTCTGGACAAGGAGAGCGCACACTTCAAGGCTCAGATGGCTCAGAAGTACGCCGACATCGTCTACAACGGCCAGTGGTTCACCCCGCTGCGCGAGGCGCTGGATGCCTTCGCCGACAGCCTCGAGAAGACCGTCACCGGCGACGTCAAGCTGAAGCTCTACAAGGGCAACATGATCAACGCCGGCGTCACCTCTCCGTACACCCTGTACGACGAGCAGACTGCCTCCTTCGGCGTGGATAAGGACTATGACCAGTCCGATGCTACCGGCTTCATCAACCTCTTCGGCCTGTCCATCAAGGAGCGCGCAAAGCTGTCCAAGAACTGGCCCGAGGTCAAGGAATAACCTGCTTACCATCCCCTTTGGCGTGTTTTTTACACTTTCACGCTGAAGGCTCAAATTACCGGCATCATTGCTGGCGGCACCGCCGCGGGAGCTTTTTCCCCTGCGGCGGCTTTGCCGTTTCTATAGAGGAGTTTCTTTTATGGCAGAACAACTTTGGAAGGGCCGTTTCTCCAAGGCGGTCGATTCCCGCGTCAACGACTTCAACTCTTCCATCCGCTTCGACCAGCGGATGATCGCGCAGGATATGCGCGGCAGCGGCGTCCACGCCGCCATGCTGGCAAAGCAGGGCATCATCTCCGAGAAGGACTGCGAAGATATTCTGAGCGGTCTGGCCTCCATCGCAGATGACCTGGCCTCCGGCGCTCTCACCATCGACCCCAACGCCGAGGACGTCCATACCTTCGTGGAGCAGACCCTCACCGCCCGCATCGGCGACGCCGGCAAGCGCCTGCACACCGGCCGCAGCCGGAACGACCAGGTGGCGCTGGACATCCGCCTGACTCTGCGGGACTACAGCCACACCCTGCAGGCTTACATCGTGGAGCTGGTCAAGGTCATCTGCAGGAAGGCCGCCGAGAACACCACCGCCGTCATGCCCGGTTACACCCACCTGCAGCGCGCCCAGCCCATCACCTTCGGCCACGCCCTGATGGCCTATGCATGGATGCTGCTGCGCGATCTGCAGCGCTTCGAGGACGCCACCGCCCGGATGGACGCCCAGTGTCCGCTGGGCTCCGGCGCTCTGGCCGGTACGACCTACCCGCTGGACCGTCAGTTCACCGCCGAGAAGCTGGGCTTTGCGGCGCCCTGCCCCAACAGCCTTGACGGTGTGTCTGACCGTGACTTCTGCATCGAGCTGGCAAACGCCATCTCCATCTGCATGATGCACCTGTCCCGCCTGTCCGAAGAGATCATCCTCTGGTGCAGCTGGGAGTTCAAGTTCATCGAGCTGGATGACGCCTTCACCACCGGCTCGTCCATCATGCCCCAGAAGAAGAACCCCGACGTCACCGAGCTCATCCGCGGCAAGACGGGCCGTGTCTACGGCGATCTGAACACCCTGCTGGTCATGATGAAGGGCATTCCCCTCGCCTACAACAAGGATATGCAGGAGGACAAAGAGGCCATCTTCGACGCCGTCGATACGCTGGAGCTCTGCCTCAAGACCGTGACCCCGATGCTGGATACCATGAAGACCCTGCCCGCCAATATGCGCCGGGCCGCTGCCAAGGGCTTCATCAACGCCACCGACTGCGCCGACTATCTGACCAAGAAGGGGATGCCCTTCCGCGACGCCTACAAGCTCACCGGCTGCATGGTCTCCGACTGCATCAGCAAGGATAAGACCCTCGAAGAGCTGACCCTCGATGAGTTCAAGGGCTACAGCGCTCTGTTCGAAAACGACATCTACGACGCCATCGACCTCATCAAGTGCTGCGAGGGCCGCACCAGCTACGGCGGTCCCAGCGAGGCCAGCGTCAAGAAGCAGATCGAGCTGGCAAGCGCCCAGCTCGGCGCATGGGAGGCGGCAAACGCATGAGCGTAAAAGTCTTTATCGACGGTTCTTCCGGCACCACCGGTCTGCGCATTGCCGACCGTCTGGCCGCCCGGCCTGACATCGAGCTGCTGAGCATCTCGGCTGAGGGCCGCAAGGATGTGAACGAGCGGGCAAAGGTCATCAATTCCGCCGACCTTGCCTTCCTCTGCCTGCCCGATGCGGCCTCCAAAGAGGTCATGCCTCTGCTCCGCCCGGACGTCAAGGTGCTGGATACCTCCACGGCCTTCCGCACCGACGCGGCCTGGGACTACGGCTTCCCGGAGCTGAAGGGCCAGAAAGAGAAGATCAAAAATTCGTATCGTGTGGCGGTCCCCGGCTGCTATGCCAGCGGCTTTATCAGCATCGCGCGGCCTCTGGTGGAGCTGGGGCTGGCCCCGGCAGACTATCCGTTCAGCTGCACCGGCATTTCGGGCTACTCCGGCGGCGGCAAGAAGATGATCGCCGAGTACGAGAGCGCCGACCGTCCGGCTCACAGCAAGCTGGATGCGCCCAAGAGCTACGGTCTGGGCCTCGCCCATAAGCATCTGCCCGAGATGCAGAAGATCAGCGGCCTCGCCCACACCCCTGCCTTTGTGCCGGTGGTGTGCGATTATTACAGCGGAATGCAGGTCCTTGTTCCGCTGGACCTCAAGCTGGCTGGCACCAGCGCCGAGGCGGTGGCCGCAGGCATTGCGGACTATTACAAGGAGGGCGCGACCGTTTCCGTCCATGCCCTCAACGAGCCGCTTCCCGAGAATGGTCTGTACTCCAACGCCCTGTCCGGCAGCGACAGGATGGAGCTGTACATGACCGTCAACGCAGCGGGCGACCAGATGATGCTGGTGTCCCTGTTCGACAATCTGGGCAAAGGCTCTTCCGGCGCAGCCATCCAGTGCATGAATCTGATGCTGGGAATGAACGAGACGGAAGGATTAGAGTAACCTCTCCGTCAGCGCTGGCGCGCTGCCACTGCCCGGGTTGCGGCACCCAGCATCCGCTTCGTGCTTTGAAAAGCACTTGCGTCTTGCTGGCCGCGGCCCCAACAGCGACTCCCTGTTTCCGCCACTGGCGGCGGTCGTCGTTGTTGCTCCTATCGAGGGGAGGCTTTGGCATTTCGTAAAGCTTTATCTCTTCGCCAGAGGCTCCCCTCGGTAGGGGAGCTGTCGAGCGAAGCGAGACTGAGAGGTTTGAAATTAGGGGGATTTTCAGATGCAGTATAAAGAAGTTGCGGGCGGCATCTGCGCGCCCAAGGGTTTTGCAGCAGCCGGTGTCCATTGCGGCATCCGGGCAAATCACAGTGAAAAGTACGATCTGGCGCTCATCAAGGCCGACGTCCGCTGCGCCGCCGCCGGCGTCTACACCACCAACAAGGTCTGCGGCGCACCCATCAAGGTAGACCGCGCCCACCTGACGGACGGCTATGCACAGGCCATCGTGGTCAACAGCGGCAACGCCAACACCTGCGCCGCCAACGGCGTGGCACTGGCGGAGGAATGCTGTGAGCTGGTGGGCAAGGCGCTGAACATCGACGCAAAGGATGTCCTGCCCTCTTCTACCGGCGTTATCGGCCAGCCGATGGTCATTGACCCCTTTGCCCGGGGCATCCCTGCTGCCGCCGCCAAGCTGGCGGCTGACGCACAGGGCAGCACCGACGCGGCGACGGCCATCATGACCACCGACACCCACAAGAAGGAATATGCCATCCAGTTTGAGCTGGGCGGCAAGACCTGCACGGTGGGCGCCATCGGCAAGGGCAGCGGCATGATCGCCCCCAACATGGCCACCATGCTGGCATTCTACACCACCGACGCCGCCGTTTCCCCCGCCCTGCTGGAAAAGGCCCTCAAGACCGTCGTCCCCGGGACCTACAACCAGATGAGCGTCGATCTGGACACTTCCACCAACGATACCCTGATCATCATGGCCTCCGGCCTCGCGGGCAACCCGGAGATCACCGAGGAGAACGCCGACTACGACGCCTTTGTGGCCGCACTGACCGCCATCGCCGAGCATATGTGCGCTGAGCACGCCGGTGACGGCGAGGGCGCGACCCACCTCATCACCTGCGAAGTCACCCACGCCCCCGACCTCAAGACGGCCCGCGCCGTCAGCCGCAGCGTGGTCTGCTCCAACCTCTTCAAAGCCGCTGTCTTTGGCCGCGACGCCAACTGGGGCCGCATTCTCTGCGCCATCGGCTACACCCCCGGTGATTTTTCCATCGATAAGGTCTGCGTCTGGCTGTCCAGCGCCGCCGGTGAGGTCTACGTCTGTGAAAACGCCGCCTACCACCCCTACAGCGAGGACGAGGCCGCAAAGGTCCTGGCCGAGCATGATATTCTGGTCAAGGTGGATATGGGGACCGGTGACGCCAGCGCCAAGGCATGGGGCTGCGATCTGACCATCTTTTAACTTACTTCCTGCATGGAATACAAATTTATCCTTGCAGCCCTTGAAATGTTCAAGACCATGGATTGGGAATCCTTTTTCGTATTTTACCGGATAACCATCGGATGCCAGTACCACGCAGACTGCCGCATTGTCCTCAAACTCCAGATCAATCTGGTCAAGGGTGCCATCCACGCATGCCTCAAAGATATCCACGATATCATTTTTCATACGTGGGAGAACTACCTGCGTCTCCGGATCACCGAATCTGGCATTGTATTCCAGTACCTTCGGTCCCTTTGGTGTCAGCATCAGTCCAAAGAAAATCACTCCTTTGAACTCTCTGCCCTCAGCTGCCATGGCATCCACAGTCTTCTGATAAATATATTTTTTACAGAATTCGTCCACTTCATCCGTATAGAACGGGCTTGGAGAAAATGTTCCCATACCGCCGGTATTGAGTCCCTGGTCTCCATCCATGGCGCGCTTGTGATCCTGGGAAGAAGTCATGATCCTGATATTCTTTCCATCCACAAAGCTTAACACGGATACTTCGCGGCCAGTCATGAACTCTTCAATGACCATCTTGTTGCCTGCGGTACCGAACTTTTTATCCATCATAATGGACTGTACGCCCTCGCGCGCCTCTTCCAGTGTATTGCAGATCAGCACACCTTTGCCAAGTGCCAGTCCATCTGCCTTCAGTACGATAGGCATATCAGCGGTCTCCAGATACTCCAGTGCTTTCTGCGGATCGTCAAAATTCTCATAAGCTGCCGTCGGAATATCATATTTTTTCATCAGATCTTTTGAAAATGCTTTGGATCCCTCCAGGATCGCAGCGTTCTTTCTCGGTCCAAATACGCGAAGACCTTCTGCCTCAAACGCATCCACGATACCGCCTACCAGCGGATCATCCATACCTACGACTGTCAGATCGATCTGCTTTTCTTTTGCAAATGCGACCAGTTTGTCAAATTCCATTGCTCCGATATCCACGCACTCTGCATATTCAGAGATTCCTGCATTACCCGGCGCACAGTAGATCTTGTCTACCTTCGGACTCTGTGCCACTTTCCATGCGATGGCATGCTCTCTTCCGCCGCTTCCCACGATCAAAATCTTCATCTGTATTTCCTCCGCGCTTGTTCTACTGTTCGATCAGGACTTTTCCATCCTGAACTTTTACTTTTCCATTGGCGATCAGATCAATTGCCTTTGGCATGATCACCCACTCTGCCTGCTCCATCACTCTCTGCTGAAGACTCTTCGGTGTATCATCCGGAAGAACTTCCACTGCTTTCTGAAGAATGATCGGACCGGTATCTGTCCCTTTATCCACAAAATGTACCGTTGCACCGGTAAGTTTTACACCTCTGGCCAGTGCTCCTTCGTGGACTTTCAGTCCATAATACTCCGTTCCACAGAATGACGGGATCAGAGACGGATGGATATTGATGATCCGATTCGGGAACCTGTCAATGATCATTTCCGGGATCACTACCAGACATCCTGCCAGCACGATCAGATCCGCTTCTGACTCCACCAGTGCCTTAAGAAGTGCTTCGTGAAATGCCTCACGGTCGGCATAGTCCTTCGGGCTGATGCACGACGCCGGAATCCCCGCCTGCTCTGCCCGGGTCAGCGCATAGGCATTTTTATTATTGCTGATTACAGTCACGATCTTTGCATTGGTGATGGAACCAGATGCGATCCCATCCATGATCGCCTGTAGATTGGTGCCGCCTCCTGATACCAGAACTGCCAGCTTTAGCATAAGGTCACACCTTTCTCGCCTGCTTCCACAGAACCTACTACATACGGCGTATCGCCTGCTGCTTTGATTGCTTCCATCGTCTTATCCACATCTGCCGGATCTACCGCAACGATCATTCCAAGACCCATGTTAAAGGTATTATACATCATCTCTTCTGCAATATTTCCTTCTTTCTGAAGCATACGGAAGATCGGAAGTACCGGATAACTGTCTTTCTTCACGACTGCACGCACACCCTCCGGCAGCATTCTCGGAATATTCTCATAGAATCCGCCTCCGGTGATATGGCTGCATCCTTTCAGGGTCACACCTGCTTCTTTTACATTTTTCAGAGCTTTCACATAGATTCTGGTCGGACGGATCAACGCCTCTCCAAGAGTCTCACCCAGACAGTCATAATATGTATTCAGTGCTTCCGTTGTCATATGGAACACTTTTCTTACCAGAGAAAATCCATTGCTGTGTACACCGGTACTTGCGATTCCGATCAGGGTATCGCCCGGTTTGATATTCTCTCCGGTGATCAGATCTTTTCTGTCAACTACGCCCACTGCAAATCCAGCCAGATCGTACTCATCCTCCGGCATCAGCCCCGGATGCTCTGCAGTTTCGCCACCGATCAGAGCAGCTCCGGACTGTTTACAGCCCTCTGCCACACCACTTACGATAGTTGCGATCTTCTCCGGATAATTCTTTCCGCAGGCAATATAGTCAAGGAAGAACAGCGGTTCACCGCCTGCACATGCCACATCGTTCACACACATGGCAACTGCATCAATACCGATGGTATCATGTTTATCCAGAAGAAATGCGAGCTTTACTTTGGTTCCACATCCGTCGGTTCCGGACAGCAGTACCGGATCTTCCATATCCTTAATAGCTTTCAGTGAAAATGCACCAGAGAACCCGCCAAGACCTCCCAGTACTTCCGGTCTCATCGTCCCTTTTACAAATTTTTTCATCAGTTCCACGGACTCATATCCAGCTTCAATATCCACACCTGCGTTTTTATAATCCATAGCCATCTTACGTCTTCCTCCCTCTTTATTTCATCTGTGCCTGGTAGGCTTTGTATCCAATCTCATCAAGCTTTGCAGCTTTTGCTTCCACTTCCTCTTTCATCTCCTGAGAATATACTTTCAGTCTCTCCAGAAGATCTGCGTCAGAGGTTGCCAGGATCTTTGCTGCCAGGATGCCGGCATTGGCACCGCCATTGATGGCAACGGTGGCAACTGGAATACCAGTCGGCATCTGCACAATAGAATACAGAGAATCCACGCCGCCCAGATCAGAAGTCTTCATGGGAATTCCGATCACCGGCATAGGAAAGATCGCTGCACACATGCCAGGCAGATGAGCTGCTTTTCCGGCACCTGCAATGATCACTTTGAAACCTTTTGCTTCTGCACTCTTAGCATATTCAAAGAATACATCCGGTTCCCGGTGTGCAGAGATGATCGTCATCTCAAAATCTACACCTAACTTTGCCAGTACATCTGCTGCTTTGCTCATAACGGGCATATCTGAATCGCTGCCCATGACAATTCCTACTTTTGCCATTGCTTTTCTCCTTTTGCTTATGATAGTTATAAGTTTTTTTAATAAAACACCTGTTACTTATAAGTTATCTTACCGTTACCTCTGCATCTTGTCAAGCCTTACTTCCACTCATCCAGAGGTACATTCAATTCTTCTGTTCCTGGAAGTACAAATCGTCCCTTCTGAATGATCGGGACTTTCGTTCCATCTTTTTGGATCACAGCGATCTCATCCAACTCCTCATAAGGAATTGTGATATCTGTGTGACAGTTAAAATAAGCTTTTCCCGGATCCTTACGACGAAGGGCAGAGCACTCATTTTCCTTTGCTATGATCTTCTTTCCATCCGGATTATGTGTTACCACATCTTCCTCCCAGGAATAACAGGTATCTCCTACTGCAAAATGTGGTCCGGTCTTCTCAGCGATCAGGATCGGCATCAATGCTTCAATGCCATATTTTCTGGCTGCCACATAAGCAGTGGTATTGGTTCCGATGGCAAATTCTCCCATAGGCAGTGTATCATGATGATACAGTACATTTTCCCTGATATACCGGCGGTTCTCGTCTGTATTTTCATAATTGCCACAGTCGTAATCTGTAACCATACCATCTGTAAAAGATAACACCAGATCTTTATAGAACAGTCCATCCAGATAGACGCCGCTCACATGGAGAAGTCCGGTGGTTCCGGTAAGTTTCGGTGAAGTAAATACTTCTCCTACCGGAATATTCACGTCTGCCACGCAGTTCTCAAAGACCGTTTCATGAGCCGGATCCTTGACAGATGCAAG
>ERZ773149.1595-NODE-1595-length-18124-cov-3.984172_pt1 | contig 18124 bp, 15 predicted proteins | sample MGYA00511081_ERZ773149 | MGnify/ENA primary metagenome ERZ773149 (study PRJEB29015, sample SAMEA2737846) | human gut metagenome | biome: human gut; feature: human-associated habitat; material: faeces | place: China | collected 2012 ...
GAGGTACAGTACTGGATGCCATTTGATGGAGGTATTGGATTCCACGATGCGTCATGGAGAGATGAATTCGGCGGTGATATTTATCTTACAGGCGGATCTCACGGATGTATCAATCTTCCACCGGATAATGCAGCAGTTCTGTATGATATCATACAGTATGGTGTGCCAATCGTATGCTTTTACTAATATATAATTACAGGAGATAAAAAATGGACAGATCATTTGATTTTATCCTTGCGGGAATAGCATTGATCGTTGGAATCATGCTTCTGACAGGACATGGTGATATTTTTCTGAAGGGTGGAAACACAAAACTTCGCAAAGAAAAGTATGATGAGAAAAAAATGACTAAGGGATCCGGAGTGACATTGATTCTGTTTGGTATCGTGACATTTATAGATTCCTACACAACAAGTCTTACTGCAAAGATTATTTATATTCTTGCAATTCTTGCGATTCTTGTAGGATTTGTGGTATATTTGAAAAAGAAATGCATCAAGAAATAAATAAAACAAGGCATGGGAGATAAAAATCTTCCGTGCCTGTTTTATTTGAGAGAATTTATAAAGAAATATTGACAAGATCCATTGGTTTGCGGATGTGTGCATCCGGTTTTGGAACTTCTCCGAATCCGTATTCAGCGAAGATAAAAGGAACATTTGCTTTCTGGCATGCCTGGTAATCGCCAAACGTATCACCGACATACACGGGGGATTTCAGATCATATGTGTCTGCAAGTTTACGGATATTGGAGCCTTTGTCCAGACCGGTATCTCCATTACAAAGATGACCTTTGAAATATTTTTCAAGACCTGATGTCTGAAGAAAAACTTCAATATAGCCACTCTGACTGTTACTGACAATATAGAGTGGATATTTCTTATACATGATCTGCAGCATTTTTTCAAGATCCTCATAAAGTGGGGCACATTTTTTTAAGAGAGCTTCATGTTCGGCCCGGCAGCATCCATCAATAAGGCGAAGCTGTTCTGCTTCTGAACAGTCAGGGAAAATCTGGCGTGCGATATCAGACAGAGTCTGCCCAAAAAGTGTCATCAGACGGGCTGATGTCAGGGTAATATCCATATGTTCTTTTTCCCGCAGATATGCGGTCCAGGACTGAGCAACACTTTCTGTTGAATCCCACAGAGTTCCATCAACATCAAAAATAATACTGTCCATAATAGGGTCCTTTCGTATCAAAAATAATATTAATTTTAGTAATGGGAGATAATTATTTACAGGTATAATCCCAAGTAATAACATTCTATCCGGTAAAATAAAAAAAATCAACTGGCATTTGGCTGAAATTATGTTATACTAAAACATACTGAGGGTAAAAGATGAAAAATGATCAGATAAAAGACAGAAGCATGCTGAATGAAATCGTACAACCTCTTACAGACTGGTACAGACAGAATAAACGGATTCTTCCCTGGAGAGATCAGAACAATGCCTACTATACGTGGGTATCGGAGATTATGCTTCAGCAGACAAGGGTTGAGGCCGTGAAGCCTTATTTTCAGCGTTTTATCGGAGAGCTTCCAGATGTCCAGGCTTTGGCAGAATGCCCGGAAGAGAAGCTGATGAAGCTCTGGGAAGGTCTGGGATATTATAATCGCGTCCGTAATATGCAGATGGCAGCCCGGACGGTAGTTTGTGAATACGAGGGAAAACTTCCGGCTTCTTACGAAGAACTGCTGAGTCTGAAGGGAATCGGGAATTACACAGCAGGTGCGATCGCATCCATTGCTTACCAGATTCCGGTACCGGCAGTAGATGGAAATGTTCTTCGTGTGATATCCAGAATTACAGAGGACAGACAGGATATTATGAAACAGTCGGTACGCCGGCAGATTGAAGAAAGCCTTTTGGAGATAATGCCGGAAGATATACCGGGAGATTTTAATCAGGCGCTGATGGAACTTGGGGCAGTGGTTTGTGTGCCGAATGGATCAGCACGCTGTGAAGCATGTCCGGTGTCGGAGTACTGTCTTGCATACAGACACGGGACAGTAGAGGAGCTGCCGGTCAAAGCACCGAAGAAGGAGCGTATTCTGCAAAACAGGACAGTGCTTGTGATTCAGGACGGAGAGAAAACTGCTATACAGAAACGACCGGAAAAAGGTCTTCTTGCCGGATTATATGAGCTTCCGAATCTCCTGGGCCATCTTACACGGGAGGAAGTGCTGGATAAGGTAAAAAATATGCAGCTGGAACCGCTCTATATTGAGAAACTTCCGGATGCAAAGCATATTTTTTCGCATATTGAATGGAGGATGACCGGATATCTGATTCGGGTGGCAGCGCTGGACACAGACAGAGGATTGCCATTTATTTTTGCTGAGAAAAAACAGTCTGAAAAGCAGTACGCGATTCCGTCTGCATTCAGAGCTTATGTAAAATACATGAAGGAGGAATCTGGAAAATGAAATTGTTGAGTATAGCAATTCCGTGTTATAATTCAGAAGCATATATGGAGAAATGTATCGAATCTTTGTTAAAAGGTGGAGAAGAAGTGGAGATCATTGTGGTCAATGATGGTTCTTCTGACCGAACTGCTGAGATTGCGGATGCTTATGCCGAAAAATATCCGACGATCATAAAAGCTATTCATCAGGAAAACGGTGGTCATGGTGAAGCAGTAAATGCCGGAATCCGTAATGCGACAGGCCTTTATTTCAAAGTTGTTGACAGTGATGACTGGGTAAATGAAGAGGCATATAAACAAATCTTAAAAACACTTGAAGAACTGACAAGAGGACCCCAAACACTGGATATGCTGATCAGCAATTTTGTATATGAAAAACAGGGTGCTTCCAGAAAAAAAGTCATGCAGTACAGACGTTGTCTTCCGGTGAATGAAATTTTCGGATGGGACAGTGTGCATATGTCAAAAGGTAAATATCTGTTGATGCATTCTATTATTTATCGTACAAAACTGCTTCACGAATGTGGATTGGAACTGCCGAAGCATACATTCTATGTGGATAACCTGTTTGCATTTGAGCCGCTTCCGTTTGTGAAGAACATGTACTATCTGGATGTCAATTTTTATCGTTATTTTATCGGAAGAGATGATCAGTCTGTCAATGAAAAGGTGATGATTAAGAGAATTGACCAGCAGATCCGTGTCAATAAATTGATGGCGGACGCATTCCATAATTGTCAGTTTGACAGTAAACATCTTAAGAAATATATGCTCAGCTATCTGGATATCATTACGACCGTGTCCTCGATCATGCTGGTACGTGCAGGTACTCAGGAAGCACTGGATAAGAAAAAAGAAATGCTGGAGTATATTCGTGAACAGGATCTCTGGCTGTATCATAAACTGCGTTACAGTATTCTGGGACGTGCAGCCAATCTTCCGGGCAGAGGTGGACGCAAAATGTTTGTAGCTGCTTACAAAGTATGTCAGAAATTCTATGGATTCAACTAAAAAACTTCCCCTTTATGGGGAAGTTTTTTGCGTTGCGGAAATTACTTCTATGAGATCATATTGATTTGTTTCGGTTCCATACATACAGAAAAATCATGCAAAAGACCAGCGGATTCTCCGTCTTTATGTACGGCCAGTCTGGCTTCACTGTGGATATCAATTTTTTTACAGCGAAAAATGTGGATACCATTGAAATGTGTATGTTTTCCGAAGAAAGCAGTAGGAAGACAACATATTACTTTGGGTTTGCTCAAACTGTCTACAACGATCACATCCAGATAGCCGTCGGAAGGACTGGCATCGGGACAGAATTTGAATCCACCGCCTTCGTATTTCTGATTCATGATGGCAGTAAAATATACTTTGGAAAACTCTTCTTTTTTATTGTCATCCATGAGCAGTGTCATAGAAGATGGCTTCAGGAAAAGCAACTGTTTCAATGCGACAAAGAGATAGACCAGTTTGCCGAGGCCGATTTTGTTCAGGACTTTTTTCATAGGAGTGACGCCAACTTCATGGCATACCGCTGCGTCAAAACCGATTCCACAGCTGATCGCGAAACGACTGCTGCTGGAACCACAGGAAATATGAGGAACGTCCATCAGATGTGGACGTTTATCGGAAAGAATCAGTTCAAGTGCCTTCATAGGATCCTGTGGAAGTTTCATACTGCGGCAGAAATCGTTTCCGGATCCGGTAGGAATGTAGCCGAAAATGACACGGGAAATATCTTTTACTCCGCTCAGGACTTCCTGTATCGTACCATCACCGCCAACGGCAATCAGCTTGATTTGACTATCTTCCGGAATCGAGGCAGTAATGGAAGCAGAAAGCTTAACAGCATGTCCTTTATATTCTGTAAAAAAAGTTTGGTATTTAATATTCCGTTCACGCAGAATGTTCTCCAGATCCCTCCAGATCAGAGCACCTTTGCCGGAACGGGAGTTGGGATTTATAATAAAATAGTACATGAGTTCCTCCCTTATGTTCTCGTTTATCATAGCATGTTCGACAGAAATTTACAAACATTTAACACTGTGCAGGCCGGAAATTTAACGTTCATTTTTTATACTTTGCAAAAAGATAAAAAAGAACCTGTTTGTGAAGAAACAGACAGGCAGGAGGAAATAAATGATCTATCTTGTAGAAGACGATGAGAGTATTCGTGAACTTGTAGTATATACATTAAAGAGTCAGGGAATGGATGCAAAAGGATTTGAACGACCGTCCCTGTTCTGGAAAGAACTGGAGAAAGAAGTGCCGGCATTGATTCTTCTGGATATCATGCTTCCTGAAGAAGACGGAATATCGATTTTACGAAAACTGCGTACCAGACCGGACACACGCAAGATTCCGGTAATCATGCTGACGGCCAAAGGCACAGAATATGATGTGGTCATGGGACTGGACAGCGGTGCAGATGATTATATCCCGAAGCCGTTTCGTATGATGGAGCTGATCTCACGTATCAAGGCACGGCTTCGTCGGGCAGAGGATAAAGGCGCAGAAGAATATCATCTGGAAAACCTGTATCTGTGTCCGGGAAGACATATAGTGACGGTGGATCAGGAACCTGTTAATCTGACATTGAAGGAGTATGAGATGCTGGTGCTGCTTCTGAAAAACAGCGGAATGGTTTTATCAAGAACACAGCTTCTGAATCAGATATGGGGATATGAATTTGATGGTGAAAGCAGAACGGTGGATGTACATATCCGGACACTCAGGCAGAAGCTGGGAAGCGCCGGAGATCTGATTGAAACAGTGCGTGGCGTAGGATATAAGATTGGAAGGTGACATACCTTCCTTTTTTTGTTGGGATATGATATACTCACATCAAAGCAGATTTAACTGAAAACTTGCTGGGAAAACAGACAGCAACGGATAATAACCTGAGAAAGAGGCAGAAGTATGAAGTCATTGGTAATAGCAGAGAAGCCATCTGTAGCAAGGGATATTGCAAGAGTACTCCATTGTACCCAGAAGGGTAACGGAATCCTTGAGGGCAAAGAATATGTTGTAACATGGGCCCTGGGACATCTTGTGACACTTGCAGATCCGGAAGAATATGATAAGAAATATATGAAATGGGATATGGAAACTCTGCCGATGATGCCGGATAAAATGAAACTTGTCGTTATCCGACAGACTTCCAAACAATATCAGGCAGTGAAGACACAGCTGTTCCGAAAAGATATCGGTGATATCATCATTGCAACCGATGCCGGAAGAGAGGGAGAACTGGTTGCCCGCTGGATTCTGGATAAGTCCGGATGTCACAAACCAATTCGCCGTCTGTGGATATCTTCAGTAACCGATAAAGCAATTCGTGACGGATTTCACAATCTGAAAGACGGCAGAGATTATGATAATCTTTATCGTGCGGCAGTTGCCAGAGCAGAGGCAGACTGGCTGGTTGGAATCAATGGAACAAGAGCGCTGACCTGTAAACATAATGCACAGCTTTCCTGCGGGCGTGTACAGACACCGACACTTGCAATCATTGCGAGAAGAGAAGAAGAAATACGTAAGTTTAAACCAGAGGATTACTTTGGAGTAACTTTGCAGGCTGGTGGAATACAGTGGACCTGGAAAGATGCGAAGAACGGAAGCTATCGAACTTTTCAGAAAGAGCGTGCGGAGGAGATCCAGAAGAAGATTTCCAATACGGATCTGGAACTTGTATCTGTGGACAGAAAGCCTAAGAAAACAATGGCTCCCGGACTTTATGATCTGACGACTCTGCAGCGGGAAGCAAACCAGAAATATGGATTTTCCGCAAAAGAAACACTCAATATCATGCAGAGATTATATGAGAATCATAAGGTACTTACGTATCCGAGAACGGATTCCCGTTATATCGGCAAGGATGTTGTCCCGACGATCAAAGAGAGACTGAAAGCCTGTGGAACCGGCCCATATCGAAAACTTGCCGGTGCGCTGCTTACTAAACCAATCCATACAAACGGAAGTTTCGTGGATGATAAAAAGGTCAGTGACCATCATGCGATCATTCCGACAGAGCAGTTTGTACAGCTGGATCATATGACAAATGAAGAGCGCAAAATCTATGATATGGTTGTGCGGAGATTTTTGAGTGTTCTTTATTCTCCATTTGAATATGAACAGACTTCCATGGAAGGGAAGGCAGCGGGACAGAGTTTTGTGGCAAGTGGCAAGACGGTTGTGAGTGCTGGCTGGAAAGAAGTTTACGAAGGCGGAAGCACGGACGATGACGAAGAAGAGCAGACACTGAAAGACCAGAAGCTTCCGGTATTGAAACAGGGAGAGAAGCTTCCGATAGGCAGTGTTCGTCTGACAACAGGTAAGACCAAGCCGCCGGCACATTTTACTGAGGCAACGCTTCTGGCGGCAATGGAGAATCCGGTGAAATATATGTCCTCAAAAGATACACAAGCAGCAAAGACGCTGGGAGAAACCGGTGGACTTGGCACAGTTGCCACCAGAGCAGATATTATTGAAAAACTTTTCCACACCTTCCTTATGGAAAAGAGAGGCAATGAAATCTATCTGACTTCCAAAGCAAAACAGCTTCTGGAACTTGTACCGGAAGAGCTTAAGAAGCCGGAACTGACAGCAGACTGGGAAAAGAAACTGTCTGATATATCCAAGGGCAAACTGAAACAGAAAGTCTTTCTTGATGGAATTCGCGAATATACCAAGGAGATCGTTGTTGAGATCAAGACAGGAACAGGAACCTTCCGTCATGATAATCTGACGAATAAGATCTGTCCGAACTGTGGTAAACGAATGCTTGCAGTAAATGGCAAGAACAGTAAGCTGCTGGTGTGTCAGGACCGTGAATGCGGATACAGAGAGACAATTTCACGTACAACAAATGCACGATGTCCGAAATGTCACAAGCGAATGGAGATGCTGGTCAAAGGCAAAGAAGAAACATTTGTATGTGTATGTGGATATAAAGAGAAACTGTCATCTTTCCAGGCCAGAAGAACCAAAGAAGGAGCCGGTGTCAACAAAAGAGACGTACAGAAATATCTGAAAAAACAGCAGAAAGAAGCAGCAGAACCAGTAAACAATGCGTTTGCACAGGCGCTTTCCGGGATTAAACTGGATTAAATTTCTGCCGGAAGTTTCACAGATAATAATAGAATAAGGTAAAAATAGAACTGCTGTAAAGGGCAGTAATAAAAAGGAGTGTGGGCTTTATGAAGTTACAGAAATATCAGAAATGTTCAAAAGTAACCCGTGGACTGAGAAAAGCAGAATTTGTACTGAAAAATGCCCGTATTGTGAATGTTTTTACCAGAGAGATCCTGGAAGGTGATATTGCGATTCAGGATGGAATGATCGTTGGAATCGGAAACTACCAGGGTGAAGAAGAAACAGATCTGGGCGGCAGGTATGTCTGTCCGGGATTTATAGACAGTCATCTGCATCTGGAATCTACACTTGTGACTCCGGCAGAGCTGGTAACAGTGGCGTCCAGGCATGGAACGACAACGTTTATCGTAGATCCACATGAATCGGCCAATGTGTCCGGATTAAAGGGCATTGATTATATTTTGAATCAGACAGAAGACGTGGATGCCAATGTTTTTGTTATGATGCCATCCTGTGTTCCGGCAACTGCGATCGACGATAATGGATGCACGCTTACTGCACAGGATATGGAACCTTATCTTTCAAAAAAAAGAATTCTCGGACTGGGTGAAGTCATGGACTACATATCAGTTGTAAAGGGTGATGAAGCCATGCACCGGAAACTGGAACTGTTCAGTGATAAAGTCAGGGATGGACATGCACCATTTCTTTCTGATATGGATCTGCAGGCATATGCGATGGCCGGAATTGCTACAGATCATGAATGTTCAGATTTTGCATATGCGATGAAAGAGCGTCGAAATGGCATGATTGTACATATTCGTGAAGGGAGTGCTGCAAGAAATCTGAAAGCAATTGTGAATGGAATCGTAGAGAATCAGATGAATGGAGAGGGATTCTGCTTCTGTACAGATGATAAACATATCGAAGATATTGAAAAAGAAGGTCATATCGACCATAATGTACGTAAGGCTATCGGACTCGGAATGAATCCGATAGATGCAATCTGTATGGCAACCATCAATTCTGCAAAATGTTATGGATTAACACATCTTGGGGCGATTGCACCTGGATATCAGGCAGATATGCTTGTTGTGGATAATCTTGAAAAGATGACAATCCAGGATGTTTACTATAAGGGCAGAAAAATTGATCAGGACGGAGAGAGCATTGTAAAAGAATGTCCATCAGAACTGAAAAATACAGTTCATGTTGGAGAATTCTCAAAGGAAGACTTGCGACTGGAATCTCCGGATGGTATATTCAATGTAGTCGGAATGCAGGAAGGTGAAATTATAACTGTCCGTAAAAATGTACAGATACTTCATGAAATGGGAGTATTCACCGCAGATGAACAGTATCAGAAGATTGCGGTGGTTGAAAGGCACAAAGCAACTGGAAAAACAGGTGTCGGTGTTGTGAGTGGATTTGGTATTCAGGGTGGCGCAATTGCGTCAAGTGTATCCCATGATTCTCACAATATCATTGTAATTGGTGACAATGATGAAGATATGTATCTTGCTGTACAGGAACTGATCCGTACGCAGGGCGGTTATACACTGGTTGCAGATCATCATGTATATGATACACTGGAACTTCCGGTAATGGGACTGATGAGTGATGCAGGTTTTCAGTACAGTCATAGAAAACTGGAACGAATGATCCGCAAGGCACACGAGATGGGTGTGCCGGATGCTATGGCGCCATTTATCACTCTGTCCTTTATGGCTCTGCCGGTCATTCCAGAGATACGCGTTACTCCACGGGGAATCTATAATGTGTGCAGCGGTGAGTTTTATCAGAATTAAAGACAGATAAGTGATTACAGATTCATGGTAATCATTGCAACAATACAAACAATAAAAGAGGAGCAGCAGTTTATTATGCCAGTATTTGATTTCAGCAACAGCAAAACAGAAAAGAAAGATCCGGAATGTACTTATACGACGTTCCAGTCGAATGAAAAAGTACCGTCACCGGAGAAACCGATCCTGATCATTGATAATAAAAGTCGTCAGTGGAAGCATCATTCCTGTGGTGTCTTTTCCAATCCAAACCAGAAATCTTCTTTTGAATTCAAAGAAAAGGACGGTGTTTTCCCGGCAGATATTCTCAAAATTGATGCACGTTTTGTGAGCCTCGTAAAATGGCTGGGCGAAAACCATATTAGTGTACGATTATCTGGACAGAATACAGAAGATGGATATGCAATCTATAAGATTCGTGAAACTGCGTTTGGAGGAGCCGGAAAACTTTCAGCAGAAGATGGATTCCTGCAGTTTATGATCGAACGTCTTCTGGCAAGTAATGCACCGACAGAACTTCCGGATGGAGATGAGGAAGATGAGGACGGCGATGATATGAAGCTGACCAGCATTCAGAGCATCACGGATTTTATGACTTGTGCAGGAAGGACCATGCCGGACAATATCCGTCTCTGGGCAAGAAGAAACCTTGCTGTTGCGAGATCTCATGAGGTGTCGCAGGAAGAACGCAGACATGCACAGAGAGCACTGTCCATTATGATGAATATTCAGTGGAAAAATAACTATTTTGAATCCATTGATCCAGTAGAGGCGCGCCGTATTCTGGATGAAGAACTCTATGGAATGGAAAAAGTAAAACAGAGAATCATTGAGACGATCATTCAGATTAACCGTACGCATACACTTCCGGCATACGGGCTGCTTCTGGTTGGCCCGGCAGGAACCGGCAAATCCCAGATTGCTTACGCAGTTGCACGTATTCTGAAACTTCCGTGGACAACATTGGATATGAGTTCTATTAATGATCCGGAGCAGCTTACCGGAAGTTCCCGTGTCTATGCCAATGCAAAGCCTGGAATCATTATGGAAGCATTTTCCATGGCAGGCGAGTCCAATCTTGTATTTATTATCAATGAGCTGGATAAGGCAACCAATGGCAAGGGAAATGGTAATCCGGCGGATGTACTTCTGACACTCCTTGATAACCTTGGATTTACAGATAACTATATGGAATGTATGGTTCCGACTGTCGGTGTTTATCCGATTGCGACAGCCAACGACAAAGCACAGATCAGTGCTCCGTTAATGTCCCGTTTTGCGGTCATTGAACTTCCGGATTACACAGCAGAAGAAAAGAAAGTTATTTTCTCCAAATTTGCACTTCCGAAAGTATTGAAACGCATGAGCCTCAAAGAAGAAGAGTGCGTAGTGGCTCCGGATGGACTTGATGCAGTGATCGAGCAGTTTGCTGATACGACCGGTATCCGTGATCTGGAACAGGCGGCAGAACACATTGCTGCAAATGCTCTGTATCAGATTGAAGTAAATCATGTATCTTCTGTGATTTTTGACGCGGATATGGTGAAGAAGTTATTTGAATAAAATCAGTAAATACTTATTTCATACACAGTAACTAAAATTTTACTCCGGAATGTAAAAATATACTTGCATTCCGGAGTTCTTTTTGTTATACTACAAAAAGTTTCATAAGTAGATTTTTATGAAATGTTTTATAAATTTCATAACTGGTTCGAAACCCTCCCAGTATAAAAAACTAGGTCATGCAGGTATCTTCCGATCGTCGATACCTTTTTCTGTGGAGGATTTTTATAAAAATCACCTGGAAGAAGGAAAGGTTGGAAGTTTTTTTATGCATAAAATTGTTATAGACTGTGATCCGGGAATTGACGATGCACTTGCAATCATGCTTGCTGCAAATTCTCCGGAACTTGATATTCTGGCAATCACAACAGTATCAGGTAATGTGCCATCTGATATGGGGGCGGCTAATGCGCGAAAGGTTCTGAAGCAGCTTGGAAGAATGGATATTCCAATCTATATTGGAGAAGAAGTTCCGCTCCGGGAAGAATACATTGATGCGAGGGATACCCATGGGATGGATGGACTTGGAGAAAGCTTTCTTCCGGAAGTGGAAAGTGAATATGAGAAGAATGCGGTTGATTTTCTGACAGAACTTCTGGAGAGAGAAAAAATATCCATTATCGCACTTGGTCCGATGACGAATCTGGCAAAAGTATTTTCGAGAAAGCCGGAACTGATCGCTAATGTAGAAGAGATGGTATCCATGGGAGGAAGTTTCAAGAGTCATGGAAATTGTTCGCCGGTAGCTGAGTATAATTACTGGTGTGATCCGGATGCAGCTGCCGTTGTGTATGATCTTTTTGCAAAGGCAGGAAGCAAGATTCATATGATTGGACTGGATGTGACGCGTGAAATTGTCCTGACACCGAACAGGCTGGAATATATGTGCCGCCTGGATCCGGAGATGGGAGAATTTATTCGTAAGATCACAGGATTTTATATGGATTTTCACTGGGAACAGGAGGGGATTATTGGTTGCGTGATCAATGATCCACTGGCAGTGGCATATTTTATTGACCGATCCATGTGCGACGGATTTGATAGCTTTACAGTCGTTGCAACTGACGGAGTTTGTCGTGGTCAGACTGTTGTAGATTCTATGAACTTCTGGAAAAAAGAACCGAATAGCAGGATTCTTACAGAAACAGATTCTGAAAGATTTTTTGCATTCTTTATGGAACGTGTACTTAGAAAAAATGATGGAAGCAGATGGAAGAAGGATGAATTTAAACTTCTGCATGAGCTGTAAAGAGGTGACAGAATGAAGATAACAATGAAAAGAAACAAAAAAGATTATACAGAAAACAAGATCAATGTTTACCAGATCTGTCTGGTGGCACTGGCAGTAGGAATCAATATTGTCGGGGGACAGATTGCACTCTTTATGAAACTGCCGGTTTATCTGGACAGCATTGGAACTATTCTGACAGGTGCAGTTCTGGGACCGTGGTTTGGTATGCTGCCGAACCTGATCAGTGGAATTTTTATGGGTATGACAGTGGATATCTATTCGTTATATTTTGCACCTGTGGGTATGATCACAGGTATCATGAGTGGACTTGTTTTTCGTAAGTTATCCGTAAAGAAAGTAAAAGTGCTGTTTGCTGCAGTACTGATCACTGTACCGGGAACGATTGTAAGTTCTGTGATCAATGCAGTATTATTTGGAGGTGTGACCTCATCAGGATCTTCGATTCTGGTCCAGCTTCTTTCCAGAACACCGCTTGGACTGACCGGAAGTATCTTTGCAGTACAGTTTCTGACGGATTATCTGGACAGATGCATTTCTGTATTTGCGGTAAGTGTATTTGTGACGATGCTCGGTGGAGAATTGCGACAGAGACTGACGGGGAATGTGCATAACAGAGCAATATAAAAGAAAAGAGGAGTAATCACACGAAAATTGTGTGAGATACTCCTCTTTTTTGCATCGCTTAAGAAAGAATTGTCGATTTGCGATGCAGTATGTTTTTTATAATATGGATCAGCGGAAGCTTTTGATCCAGTTGACCAGAGAATCGTGCCAGATATTGTCGTAAACTGTTTTCTTCATCTGATCGGTGACAGAACCGTTGGTTGCCATCTTTGCGAGGATGCCAGCCTGGAGCTCTTCGATGGACATATCTTCCGGAGCTTTGTTCGAATCGAAATTGACAGGCTCTTTTTCAGCAGAAGCAGGAGTTCTATCGGTGTCTTCTTTTGTACTTGCAGCTTCCGGTATAGAGGAAGCTGGGGCTGTTTTGGTTTCTGCAGAGCCTTCGTTTTTGACTTCTTCATGAGTAACAGGTGTTTCTTCAACGATAGAGTCCTTGTTTTCAGAAAATGTTTCAGGGACAGATGTATCTTCTGTTGGTACCCAGATTTCGCCACTGTTTGCTCCTACGCATACATTGATGCATCCACCTTCGACAGCAACCTTCTGACCAGTCAGAGTGCCAACGTATTCTGCAGCGTTTCCGGCAGGAAGATTCATCCAAGCATCGTTGTCGTCGTTGTTGACCGTTATGATTACACGCATATTATCCAGATCACGGGCAAATGCATATTGACGGTTGGTAAGTTGCAGTTCTGTGTAGCTTCCATAGCTTAATGCAGGTGTATGCTGTCTGATCTTACCGAGGGCGGTGATAAGTGCAGTGCATGGATTAGAAGTAACAGCATCCTTATAATCGGTGATATTCAGTGCCGGTCTCAGACTGTCATCGGAAGAGCGTTCTTTACGTCCTTCGATTCCAAACTCAGAACCATAATAAATACTTGGAATGCCCGGAAGGGTATAGAGCAGAATATGAACCGGAGTAAAGTGCGCTTTATTGGATAGTTTTGTATAGATTCTTTCTACATCGTGGTTATCAACGAAATTATAAAGATCCAGATTCCCCATATTCTGGAGATATTTCACCGTATGGGCGATCTCGAAATAGTTGTGATCATTATGTCCGCTATAAAGTGCTTTGTGCAGAGCATAGTTTGTAACACTGTGCAGAGTCTCTCCATTTACCCAGCGACTGTAATCTCCATGAATTACTTCGCCCATCAGCCAGAAATCCGGTTTGACTTCTTCTGCAGTATGGCGGAGCGCACGCATGAAATCAAAATCCAGTACATCGGCAGCATCCAGACGGATTCCGTCTACATCAAACTCAGAAACCCAGTAACGGATCACATCACAGATATAATCCTGAACTTCTGGATTTCTCTGGTTTAATTTGACAAGCAGATTGTATCCACCCCAGTTATCATAGGAAAATCCATCGTTGTATTCATTGTTTCCCCAGAAATTTACATTACAATACCAGTTCAGATATCTGGAATTTTCACGATTCTGCTGAATATCTTTGAATGCAAAGAAATCGCGTCCGGTATGATTGAATACACCATCAAAAATTACTTTGATTTTTTTGTCATGACAGGCTTTTACAAAAGCAGTCAGATCTTCGTTTGTTCCAAGACGTGAATCGAGCTTTTTATAATCAGTTGTCTCGTATCCGTGACCGACACTTTCGAAGAGTGGTCCGATGTACAATGCATTACAACCAATTTCTTTGATATGGCTGATCCATGGAAGGAGAGTGTTCAGGCGATGTACCGGTTCTGTGTAATCATTCTGCTTTGGAGTACCAGTCAGACCTAAAGGATAAATATGATAAAAAATTGCTTCATTATACCAACTCATGTGTTATCATCTCGTTTCGTAGTAGTTTTAGGTATAGATAAAAGTATGGGGCTGTCGTTAAACGGCAGCCCCTTTGGTTTTGCTATCTGTTATGAAATTATAACTGAGGACCAGCAGCAACAAGTGCTTTACCAGCTTCGTTTCCTTCGTATTTAGCGAAGTTCTTGATGAATCTTGCAGCAAGATCTTTTGCTTTTTCTTCCCACTGAGCAGCGTCTGCATATGTGTCACGTGGGTCAAGGATTCCTGTGTCAACACCATTCAGCTCTGTAGGAACTTCGAAGTTGAAGTAAGGAATTGTCTTTGTAGGAGCGTTGTTGATATCTCCGTTAAGGATAGCATCAATGATACCACGAGTATCTTTGATGGAGATACGTTTTCCAGTTCCGTTCCATCCTGTATTAACGAGGTAAGCTTTTGCTCCGCTCTTTTCCATTTTCTTAACAAGCTCTGCTGCATATTTTGTTGGATGCAGTTCCAGGAATGCCTGGCCAAAGCAAGCAGAGAATGTAGGTGTAGGTTCTGTGATTCCACGCTCTGTACCAGCAAGTTTTGCTGTAAATCCAGACAGGAAGTAGTACTGTGTCTGATCCTCTGTCAGGATAGATACCGGAGGAAGTACTCCGAAAGCATCTGCAGACAGGAAGATTACATTCTTAGCTGCCGGTGCAGAAGATACTGGACGAACGATGTTCTTAATGTGGTTGATCGGGTAAGATACACGAGTGTTCTCTGTTACGCTCTTGTCGGCAAAGTCGATCTTTCCGTTCTCGTCAAGTGTAACGTTCTCAAGAAGAGCGTCACGAACGATTGCGTTGTAGATGTCTGGCTCAGACTCTTTGTCAAGGTTGATAACCTTAGCGTAGCATCCACCCTCGAAGTTGAATACTCCGTTGTCATCCCAGCCGTGCTCGTCATCACCGATGAGGAGTCTCTTAGGATCTGTGGAAAGTGTTGTCTTACCTGTTCCTGAAAGACCGAAGAAGATTGCTGTGTTCTCTCCGTTGAGGTCTGTGTTAGCTGAGCAGTGCATGGAAGCAATTCCCTTAAGTGGAAGGAAGTAGTTCATCATAGAGAACATACCTTTCTTCATCTCTCCGCCGTACCATGTATTCAGAATAACCTGCTCACGGCTTGTAATATTGAACATAGCCGCTGTCTCTGAGTTCAATCCCAGTTCTTTATAATTTTCCACTTTTGCTTTTGATGCATTGTATACAACAAAATCCGGCTTAAAGTTCTCAAGCTCTTCCTCTGTCGGCTGAATAAACATATTCTTTACAAAATGAGCCTGCCAAGCAACCTCTACGATAAAACGGATTGCCATACGTGTATCTGCATTTGCTCCGCAAAATGCGTCAACAACAAACAGTCTCTTATTGGAAAGTTCTTTCAGCGCGATCGCCTTACATGTATCCCATGCTTCCTGGCTTGCCGGATGATTGTCGTTTTTGTATTCATCTGATGTCCACCAAACCGTATCTTTGGAGTTTTCATCCATTACGATAAATTTATCTTTCGGAGAACGTCCTGTATAAATACCTGTCATTACATTAACAGCTCCCAGTTCGCTTTCCTGTCCTTTTTCAAAGCCTTCAAGACTTGAATCTGTCTCTTCTTTAAAAAGCAGCTCATAAGAAGGGTTGTAAACGATTTCCGTAGTTCCTGTAATACCATACTGACTAAGATCAATGTTTGCCATAATATGTCTTACCTCTCTCTTTCTAAAATGTATATTTCACATCTACGCCGCTTAATGCCAGCGTTATGCTTTCATTATACAAAATCATTTTCCAAAAATCAACAATAATATTCATCTATCTCTCTCGATTATATGAAAGTTTTATAAACTGCAAATTCATATGCTCTATTTTATTTCTAAAAAAAACAAAATTACATTTCAATCACCGGAAGTGTCAAAAGGCACATTTGTGGATTTTAAGCGATTGTCAAGGTTTCCGAAAAATCTGGGTTTTGACTCGTCGCCATTTAAAAAATGCAGGATTTTTTTATCAATCCTGCATTTTCTACACGACAAACCTCTCATAAATTATACATTCAAAATTTCTTTCACGATTTCTTTCATTTTGTCCGAATCGCATTCTCTGTTATGTCTGATCTGAGCATTTCGGATCTCTTTGATCGCATTCGGAATTTCCGTTGCCGACAGGGCGCTCAGCTCATCGATCAATTCAAATTCATCTTTCTTTGCATATTTATCGTCAATGGCAGTCATAACGCTATGGATAAATTTATACGGACTCGCCGTCGAAGCTACGAGACACTTCTTTTCATCCCCACTTTCCTTGCGGTATTGTGCGCATACATGTGCCGCTACCGCCGTATGCGTATCCATCACATACCCTGTTTTCTCATATGTATTTTTAATCGTCTCTTTCGTCTCTTCTTCCGTCGCAAATCCTCCGACAAAATCACCTAACTGTCCGCGCATCTCTTCTGTTATTTCATAAACGCCTTCTTCTTTAAGCTGTCTCATCAACTCGGCATTTTTCCCTGCATCCTGCCCTGCGATTGTATAGATCAAACGCTCCAGATTGCTGGAAATCAAAATGTCCATAGACGGGGAAGATGTCAGGATAAATTCTCTGTTTTTATCATAAACCCCTGTTTTAAAGAAATCAAAAAGCACTTTATTTTCGTTGGATGCACAGATCAGCTTTGCAATCGGCACTCCCATCTGTTTCGCATAATAAGCAGCCAGAATGTTTCCGAAGTTTCCTGTCGGAACCGTCACATTGATCTTTTCTCCCGCTTTGATTTCTTCATTCTCAAGCAGTTTTGCATAAGCGTAAACATAATATACTACCTGCGGAACAAGACGTCCGATATTGATAGAGTTCGCAGATGAAAACTGGTATCCGGCATCTGCCAACTCTTCCGCCAGCTTTTTATCTTCAAAAATCGCTTTCACACCGCTTTGTGCATGATCGAAATTTCCGTGGATCGCCACTACTGATGTGTTCTCTCCTTTTTGAGTCACCATCTGAAGCTCCTGAATACGGCTGACGCCCCCTTTTGGATAAAAAACGATGATCCTCGTTCCCGGAACGTCCGCAAAACCTGCAAGAGCCGCCTTTCCCGTATCTCCTGATGTTGCCGTTAAAATTACAATTTCATTTTTCACATTATTTTTCTTAGCCGACGTAATAAGAAGATGCGGCAAAATCGACAAAGCCATATCCTTAAATGCGATCGTTGCTCCGTGGAACAACTCCAAATGATATGTGTCACCCACTTTTACAAGCGGAGCGATCACTTCTGTATCAAACTTGGAATCATACGCACTGTTGATGCAGTGTTTTAACTCTTCCTCCGTAAAATCTGTAAAAAACTGTTTCATCACAGCATAAGCTGTTTCCTGATAAGACATCCCTTTCAATTCATCAAGCGTAACGTCAAGCTTTGGAATAGATTCCGGAACAAACAATCCCCCGTCATCTGCCAGACCTTTCAAGATCGCCTCGGATGCCGTCACTGTTTTTTCTGAGTTTCTTGTACTCTTATACAATAAATTCATTATTTTACCTCTTT
>ERZ773149.1597-NODE-1597-length-18119-cov-56.853465_pt1 | contig 18119 bp, 19 predicted proteins | sample MGYA00511081_ERZ773149 | MGnify/ENA primary metagenome ERZ773149 (study PRJEB29015, sample SAMEA2737846) | human gut metagenome | biome: human gut; feature: human-associated habitat; material: faeces | place: China | collected 2012 ...
TGTAGGGGGCGGCGTCCTCGACGCCCCGCGGAGGGGTCAAGACCCCTCCCTACAAGCCGATTTTTAAGGGGCTGTAGGGGCGGATTCCATATCCTCCCGTGCCCGCTCTCGGCAACGCAAAAATGCCCCGGTACGCAGAAACGCACACCGGGGCATTGGCTTTACGTAAGTATCAGTAGTTCATAATGTCCTTCACAACACCGGACATCGAGAAGAGCTTGGCGGACAGATGGTCGAGGTAGACGATGCCGAGCTTGTTGCCCGTCTCCGCATTATACATATCGGCCAGCTGGGGCATGACCTGGAACGCGGCGGCCTGGGCCTCGGGGCTGTTGTCAAAGTTCGCCGTGCCCTGCACGCGCAGCCACTCGCCACGGTCATTGGCGGCGCAGATCTCGAGGTTCGTGTTGTCCAAAAGCTGCTTGTAGGCGGCCTTGTGCTTGCCCAGGGCAATGCACAGGTGGCCGTTGTACCACATGGCAAAACCGATGGGACGCACGCGGGGCAGATAGCCATCGACGGTGGCAAGGTAGAAGGTGGGATTCTCTTTCAGAAATTCCATGATTTCTTCATTTGGTTTCATGGTGTAAACCCTCCCGCAATATTACAGTGTGGCCAGCGCCGCTTTGATGCGTGCGGCGGCCTCCTTGGTGCGCTCGGCATCGCCGAACGCCGTCAGACGGAAATACCCCTTGCCGCAGGGGCCGAAGCCCTCACCGGGGGTGCCCACAACGTGGGCGTGCTCGAGCAGCCAGTCAAAAAACTCCCAGCTGCCCATCTCGTTGGGGCAGCGCAGCCAGATGTAGGGGCTGTTCTTGCCGCCGCAGTACCAGACACCGGCCTCGTCCAGCGCTGCCGCAATGACAGCGGCGTTGGCGCGGTAGTAGTCGAGGTTCTGCTGGATCTCCTTCATGCCCTCGTCGGTAAAGACGGCCTCGGCACCGCGCTGCACAACATAGGCAACGCCGTTGAACTTCGTAGTCTGGCGGCGCAGCCACATCTTGTTCAGCTTGCCGCCGGCCAGCGCCTGCGGCACGACGGTGTAGCCGCAGCGCGTGCCGGTGAAGCCTGCGGTCTTGGAGAAGCTGCACACCTCGATGGCAACCTCCTTCGCGCCCTCGACCTCAAAGATGCTGCGGGCGAGACCCGGCTCGGAGACGAAGCACTCGTAGGCGGCGTCAAACAGGATGACCGCGTCATTGGCCTTCGCCCAGGCGACCCAGGCCTTGAGCTGCTCGACGGAGTAGGTCGCGCCGGTGGGGTTGTTGGGGCTGCAGATGTAGACGATGTCCGCATGGGGGGCCTCGTCCGGCATCGGCAGGAAGCCGTTCTCCGCCGTGGCGGGCAGGTAGAGAATCTTGCGGCCCGCCATCACGTTGTCATCGACGTAGACCGGGTAGACCGGGTCGGGAACAAGGATCGTGTTGTCCTGACTGAACAGGTCCAGCAGGTTGCCCAAGTCGCTCTTGGCACCGTCGGAGATGAAAATTTCGGACATGTCCAGCTCGACACCGTGGCCCGCGTAATACCTGCGGATAGCGTCGCGCAGGAACTCATAGCCCTGCTCGCTGGGAATATAGCCGTGGAACGTACCCTTGTGGCCCTGCTCCTCAACGGCCTTGTGCATGGCCTCCGTCACGGATGCCGCCAGCGGCAGGGTGACGTCGCCGATACCCAGACGGATGACGTCTGCCTCGGGATGGGCCTTCTGGTAGTCGGCTACCTTGTGGGCAATGGTGCTGAACAGATAGCTCTCGTTCAGCTCGGCGTAATGCGGATTCAGCTGCATTATGGTTCCCCCTCGTTTATACCTATATAAATTTACTTTACCACAATTCGCGGCGGTGTGCAATAGAATTTGCAAAGGGAATTTTTATGGGTGATTTGTGGGGGAGGGTCTTGACCCTCCCGTGAGGGATAAATCTCTCCCCTACTGTAGGGGGCGGCGTCCTCGACGCCCCGCGGAGGGATCAAGAACCCTCCCTACAATCCTCCCCGTACAGGCTCTCGCACTTCTCGTCAATCTCCCTTGCGGGCAGCGACACGGCCATGGCCACCGCGGCACTGTAGCATTCCTCGGGGGTGAAGCCTTCGCCCGTCAGCGGGAAGTGCTGCAAAATCTTCTCGACCAGCTCGTCGTAATAGCGCGCGTAGAGCACGCCGCGGTCCGTGATGTAAATTTTGCCGTACCGCCGCCGCACAATGACCCCCTGCTTCATCAGGCTGGTCAGGATGCTGGTGACGCTGGGCTTGGTCACGCCCATGGCCTGCGCCAGTGCCAGCGGCGAGACCTCGGTGCTTTGCTGCGCCAGATGGTGGATGGCCAGCAGATAACGCAGGTTGGAATCGGTCAGGGTCAAGGTACATCTCTCCTTATACCAAACTAAAAGGGGGCGCGGGCCACGAACGGACCCGCGCCCCCTTCAGGCACTTATGCTTTACTTACTGTGGCAGGCACCGCCGCAGGTCTTACAATTACCTGTGCAGCCGCCGTGACTGCCGCAGCCGCCGCCCCCGCAGGAGCCGTCACAGCAGCCGAGGCCGCCGGTCTTGTGTTCATGATACAAGAGCCAGCCGGTACCGCCAAACACGAAAATCGAAACGATGATCGTAGGCAGGTTGAAATTAGCAGCTAAAAACTCCATCATAAAAAGTCCGCTCCTTTCCGGAAGAATACGGTAGTATTATACATTCAAGATTACTTGGAAGCAACAGCCTTCTTGGAATCGAACGAAACCTCGTTGACACCCTCGTACTTGTTGGGGCGGAACAGCAGGTAGATCGTGAAGGCGATGATGGCGATTGCCACAATGGTGAAGATGTTGAAGCTGACCTCACCGGTGATCAGGCCGCCGATCTGGTAAACGACCAGAGAAGCGCAGTAGGCAAACAGGCACATATAGCCGATGGCGATAGCAGTCCACTTGCCGTTGTTCATCTCGCGCTTGATGGCGCCCATAGCAGCGAAGCAGGGAGCGCACAGCAGGTTGAAGATCATGAAGCTGTAAGCGGAGAGGGCGGTGAAGTTGGCAGCAACCTCAGGCCAGATCTCGTCGCCATTGTCGGAGAGTTCGCCGCCGAAGTGGTACAGAACACCGAAGGTGCCGACGACGTTCTCCTTGGCGATCAGGCCGGAGATAGACGCGACGGTTGCACGCCAATCACCGAAGCCCTGCGGGATGAAGATCCAGGAGATTGCGCTGGCCACGATAGCCAGGATGGAGTTGTCCTGATCCTCGACCATGGTGAACGCGCCGTTCTCGAAGCCGAAGCCCTGCAGGAACCACAGGATGATGGTAGAAGCCAGAATGACGGTGCCGGCACGCTTGATGAAGGACCAGCCGCGCTCCCAAGTGGCGCGCAGGACGTTGCCCCAGGCGGGCACATGGTAGGCGGGCAGCTCCATAACGAACGGAGCAGGGTCACCGGCGAACAGCTTCGTCTTTTTCAGGATGATACCGGAGATGATGATGGCCGCGAAGCCGATGAAGTAAGCGGAGGTGGCGACCCAGCTGCTGCCGCCGAACAGAGCACCTGCAAACAGGCCGATGATGGGCATCTTAGCGCCGCAGGGAATGAAGCAGGTGGTCATGATCGTCATACGGCGGTCACGCTCGTTCTCGATGGTGCGGGAAGCCATAACGCCGGGAACACCGCAGCCGGTGCCGACCAGCATGGGAATGAAGCTCTTGCCGGACAGGCCGAAGCGGCGGAAGATACGGTCCATGATGAAGGCGACACGGGCCATGTAGCCGACGTCCTCCAGGATGGACAGCAGGAAGAACAGAACGAGCATCTGGGGAACGAAGCCCAGGACCGCGCCGACACCGGCGACGATGCCGTCCATGATCAGGCCGTACAGCCAGTCAGCAACACCAATGCTCTCCAGCAGGCCGCCGAGGGCATTCGGGACGATCTCGCCGAACAGAACATCGTTCGTCCAGTCGGTGGCAAAGGTGCCGATGCCGATGCCGCCGTCCGCAACGGAGGTGCCCATCGCGATGGCGTACATCAGCCACATGATGAGCGCGAAGATCGGCAGAGCCAGGATACGGTTCGTGACGAACTGGTCGACCTTATCGGAGACGGTCAGGTTCTCGGTGCGGGGCTTCTTCTTGACGGCCTTGTCAACAACGCCGTTGATGTAAGCGTAGCGCTGGTTGGTGATGATGCTCTCGGCGTCATCGTCCATTTCCTTCTCGCAGTCGGTGATGTGGGCGTCGATGTGGTCGAGCAGCTCTTTGTTCAGGTTCAGCTCAGCCTGGACCTTGTCGTCGCGCTCAAACAGCTTGACAGCGTACCAGCGCAGGAAGCGGTCATCGACCTTGCCCTGAATGGACTCCTCAATGTGGGCGATGGCATGCTCAACGCTGCCGGTAAAGACGTGAGGCAGCTCGCCTGCCTTGCCCTTCTTGGCAGCGGCAACAGCCAGCTCGGCAGCCTTCTCGCTGCCCTCGTTCTTCAGGGCGGAGATCTCGACGGCCTCGCAGCCAAGCTCGTTGGACAGCTTCTTCAGGTCGATCTTGTCGCCGTTCTTGCGGACGAGGTCGATCATGTTGACAGCCATGACAACGGGGATGCCGAGCTCGATCAGCTGGGTGGTCAGGTAGAGGTTACGCTCGATGTTGGTGCCGTCGATGATGTTCAGGATGGCGTCGGGCTTCTCATTGACGAGGTAGCCGCGGGCAACGACCTCCTCCAGCGTGTAGGGAGACAGAGAGTAGATACCGGGCAGGTCCTGGATCACGACGTCGTCGTGCCCCTTGAGCTTGCCTTCCTTCTTCTCGACGGTAACGCCGGGCCAGTTGCCGACATACTGGTTAGAACCGGTCAGGCTGTTGAACAGGGTGGTTTTACCGCAGTTCGGGTTGCCTGCCAGAGCAATTTTAATTGCCATTTGGTTAAACCCCTTTCTTTACTTTTTCAGAACTCACTCAACTTCGATCATTTCGGCGTCAGCCTTGCGGACGCTGAGCTCGTAGTTGCGGACAGTCAGCTCCATCGGGTCGCCCAGAGGTGCGACCTTGCGGACGTAAACCTTGGTGCCCTTGGTCAGGCCCATGTCCATGATGCGGCGCTTGACAGGGCCCTCGCCGTGCAGCTTGGCAACGGTGACGGTCTCGCCGACCTGTACATCTTTCAGAGTCTTCATACTTCGTTCCTCCTCTTGGTACAATCAATCAAACAGCCGAGGGGCTGTGATTCCAAATTTTTTACGCAACGATAATGCGCATGGCCAGGGTCTTATCCAGCGCGATGCGCGCTTCCTTGACCTGAAGGATGAGGTTGCCGCTGATCTCATTGACCACGGTAACGGTCTCCCCCACGACAAAGCCAAGCTCGGCCAGATGCTGGCGGACCTCATCCTTGCCGGTGATCTTTCGGATGGTAACGGTATCGCCTGCTTTAGTCATCGTTAAAGGCATTCCACACACTCCCCTTTTGCGATTCTGCAATATATTAGCCTATGCTAACGCTTGGAGCAAAAGCATGCGGTTAGAACGCTCTAACCGCTTACGATGGTAGTTTACCACCACTAACTCCCGATGTCAATACGGAAGTTAGGCTAACCAAACAGGTTTGTGAAAAGTAGATAGTTATTGCTAACTTAAATTGTGCAGCTTTGAACAAATTGTGAAAGCATCACGGCAGAAGCCGGGCTGTGATGTGCACTTACGGAAACCACTCGGTAGGGGCGGGGCATGCCCCGCCCGCAGCCTACCTGTAACGCCGTACTTGCGGGAAGGCCGAGGGCCGGGCGTGCCCGGCCCCTACAGACAGCAAAAAAGCCGGAGGGACCTCTCTCCCCTTCCGGCATATTCAATATCTTATTGCCCCTTTTTCTGCTTCCGCGTCTCTGCCAGATGCCGCACCGCCAAAACGGGATGGTGGAACAGCATCCGCGGACCGCTCCAGCGCATGACCTGGCGGATGCGCTCCCGCATCTCGGGCTTGTAGCAGTGCGTTTGGCAGACGCTGCAGAACGTTTTGGTCGCTATATGCGGGCAGTGGTCCACCCGCGCGTCGGCGTAGTCCCGCAGGACCGCGCAGTCGGGGCAGAGCCGGCCCTTGGGCGTGCCGTGATGGCCGCGGCAGTATAGCTCGATCATCAGGCCGACAGTGGCCTTTTCCTGTTGGCGCTTCTTCTCCGGGGCGTCGGGGACGCCGCCCCCTACAGTGTTCGTAACGGCCATCAGCTCATCCTCCCGTTTTCCACAGAGTACGTCGTGTCAGCAATTCGCATCGTCGAGGCGCGGTGGGATACAAGCACCACGGTCTTGCTGGCCCGCTCCTCGGCCAGACTGCGCAAGATGACGGCCTCGTTCAGGCTGTCGAGGTTGCTCGTCGGTTCGTCCAGCAGAATGAACGGTGCATCGTGCAGAAATGCCCGTGCCACACCGAGCCGCTGCCGCTCGCCGCCCGAGAGGGTATCGCCCAACTCCCCGACGGGCGTGTTGTAGCCCTGCGGCAGCGTCAGGATAAAGTCGTGGATGGACGCCTTCCTGCAGGCTGCCACGACCTGCTCATGGGTCGCGTTCCGGTTGGCAATTTTGACATTTTCTTCAATACTGTCATGGAACAGCACGGTGTCCTGCTCGACGAAGCTCTCCGCTGCGCGCAGCGACGCCGTGTTGATGCCCTTGATGTTCTCGCCGGAGATCTCGACCCGGCCTAAATCCGTGTCCCAGAACCGCATGAGCAGCTTGAGCAGTGTGGATTTGCCGCTGCCGCTGCGGCCCGTGATGCCTACGATGCCGTGCTCCGGGATGTGCAGGCTGACCTCCTTCAAAATCTCGCTGTCGCGGTAGCCGAAGGTCACGCGGCGGGCGTCGGCACCGCGGAACACAATGTCCCTGCCGTCGGTGATCTCGCGCACAGCGGGCTGCTCATCGAGAATATCCAGAACGCGGTTGCCCGCGGCGAAGGTGCTTTGCAGCCCGGTGCCGAGATTCGCCAGCGCGATGACCGGGCCGAAGCTGCTCATGAGTGCCACAACGCTGACGAGCGCACCGTCAAACCCGATGGCACCCGCCATGAACAGGCTGCCAGCCAGCGCCAGCATACCGGCGTCCAACAGCTGGATGATGGCCCCGGTCACGGCCTGTGCCGTGCCGCCGGCCTCCTTCAGGCGGCGCTCCTGCCCGGCCAGCGCGTCGGTGCGCTGGTTGATTTGCGCCAGCCGATGCGCGCCGTCGTTGTATTGCAGGCTCTCCCGCACGCCACGCAGGCTGTCCAGTACAAAGCCGTTCAGCGCGCCGAACTCCGCGCGGAAGCTCTCGCCCGATTTGCGCGCACCTCTGGCGGCTGCCACGGGTATGCCGATGCCGATGACCGCATAGGCCAGCGCCGCGTACAGCCCCAGCGCGGGTGCATAGCTGCCCATAAAGCACGCCATAACGACGCTTACGATGACGGCAATGCAGATGGGCGAGATCGTGTGCGCGTAAAAAACCTCCAGCAGCTCAATGTCCGCGGTCAGCACGGCGATCAGGTCGCCCTTGTCGCGGCCCTCCAGCTTGGCGGGGGCCAGCTGGCGCAGCACGCCAAAGACCTTGTCCCGGATGAGCGCCAGCAGCTTGAACGCAATAAAATGGTTGCAGCCCTGCTCCGCGTAGTGCAGCACGCCGCGGGCAACGGCCAGAATCGGCAGCAAAATACAGGCGGTTTTGAGCACAACGGGCACAGAAAAGTGCAGGCTGTCCAGCAGCGCATACACACCCAGAACCGGGATGAAGATGGCGCAGAGAAAGCCCGCTACGCCCAGCAGAACGGCGCAGACCATGACCGGGGCGAGAGGGCGTACCAGCCCTACAAGACGGTACATGACGTTGAAATTGCCGCGAGTACGTTTGTTTTCCATCACTGTGCCTCCTTCCCGTAGTTTTCCAGTGCCTGCTGGCGGTTCCACAGGTCGGCGTACAGCCCGCCCTGCGCCAGCAGTGCCTCGTGCGTGCCCTGCCCCGCCGGATGGCCGTGATCCAGCACGTAAATATTGTCCGCCTTTGTCACGTTGGCAAGGCGGTGAGAAATCAGGATGACCGTCTTGCGCCCGGCCAGCCGGTGGATGCCCGCCATGATGTCGTTCTCGCTCTCTACGTCGATGTTGGACGTTGCCTCGTCAAAAATGTAGACGGGACTGTCATGCAGCAGTGCGCGGGCCAATGCCAGCCGCTGCCGCTGGCCGCCGGACAGGTTGCCGCCGCCCTCGGTCAGCGGGGTGTCCAGTCCGTCCATCGAGCGCAGGAAGTCCGCCAGATTCACCTGCTCCAGCGCGCCCCACAGCGCACCGTCGTCTGCGTCGGGCGCGGCCATCCGCAGGTTGTCGGCCACCGTACCTTTAAAGAGGTGGCTGCCCAGGCTGACGAGCGTTACATTTTTGAGCAGGCTGGCCTCGCTGACGGCGGAAAGCTCTTGCCCGCCGATGGTCACATGCCCCGTGTAGCCGGACACGCGCCCGGTCAGCACGGCGGCAATCGTGGACTTGCCGCAGCCGCTCTCGCCCACCAGCGCGGTGAAGCTGCCCTGCGGGAAGTCAAGATTTAAGCCATGCAGCGTTTCTTTTTCAGCCGTGTAGCCAAAGTGCAGGTCACGGCAGGCAATCGCGCAGTCCGCGCCGAGCTGGGCGGTCCTGGCGCTGCCCTCGGGCAGGTCCAACAGCTTGAAAATTTTGTCGCTGGCGGCCATGCCGTTCATGGCAACGTGGAAGTACGACCCCAGCGCGCGCATCGGCAGGAAGAAATCCGCCGACAGCAGAATGATGCAGAGAGCGCCCGGCAATGTTACACGGTTTGCATTGAACTCATGCGCGGCCACGATGATGCCCAGCGCCGCGCCGCCGTAGGCGATGACGTCCATGACGATGATCGAGTTGAGCTGCATCGTCAGCACCTTCATCGTCACCTTGCGGAAGTGCTCGGCCTCACGGTTCATGGCCGCGTGGCGGGCCCCGTCGGCCTGATAAATCTTGAGCGTGGTCAGCCCTTGCAGGTTTTCCAGAAAGCTGTCGCCCAGCGCAGCGTACCGGCCCCAGTACTTGCCCAGCAGCTTTTTAGCAAATTTCTGCACAGCCACGATGGAAACGGGAATCAGCGGCACACAGATCATCAGGATGACCGCCGCGTGCAGACTGACTGGGGCCAGCGCAATAAACAGCGTGACCGGTGCGATCATGGCGTAGAAAAACTGCGGCAGATACGCGCCGAAGTAGGTCTCGAGCTGCTCGACGCCCTCGCCTGCCAGCTGCAAAACCTCCGCGGTGGGCACGGCTTGGGTGTAGCTGCCGCCCAGGCGGAGCAGCTTTTCATAAATGGCGGCGCGCAGCGTTTTTTTGACGGTGCAGCTGGCGTTGTAGCTGGCCGACGCCGCGCCGCGCGTGCAGAAAAAGCGCACGATCAGCGCACCGAGAATGTACAGAAGTGCGGTGGGCAGGTCCGGCTCTCTGCGCACAAGTCCCGTTAGAAAGAGGGACACGGCGAAGATCATCACGATGTTGGCCAGCAGCGCAAGGAATTGCAGCACAACATTCCACGCAATGTACCGTTTGGAGTCGCCCATCATCGAAATTAGGCGTTTGTTGATCATCATAAGCGGTTGTTCCTTTTTTACATAGTGCGGTAGAGGCCGGACATACCCGAAAAATCACACCTTTTCCTTCGTGCGCAGCGGCAAGTAGCCTGCGTCGCGGATGGCCTTGCGGATGACCTCCTCGTCGGCGTCGGCCTTCGTCCAGACCGTCACGTTCTGGGCGCTCAGGTTCACCTCGGCCAGTGTGTCGGGCAGGGTGTTCAATGCGTTTTCCACATGGCGCTGGCAGTTCTGGCAGGTCATGCCGTCCACGCCCATGACGAGGCGGTGCGGATAGTGGCTCTTGTTGGTGTCCGCCGCCCTGACCTTTTTAGCGGGGGCGTCATGCTCACCGCAGCAGCAGCCGCCGTGGCGCAGATGGTGGATAAAGCTGTAGATGCCGTAGCCGACGGCAGCCACCAGAATCAGAACAATAATGACGTTTGCCATAAAAAACCTCCTGGTTAGCGCTTCCTAATTTGACTTAGAATATACTAACTTCTGCTTTGCTTTTTGTCAAGAGGTATCTTTTTTGATACTGCCCGGCAGGGGCCGCACATGCCCGGCTCCTGCCGCGCAAACAAAGAAGGAGGGGCATCGCTGCCCCTCCCGGTATGGATGGATATGGAGAAAATCAGGCATTGGCCAGAGCGGTGCCAAGGGCTGCGCAGGCAGTCTCGGCGTCGCCGTCGGGGGAGCCGTTGGCCATGACAGGCTCAACGACCAGACGGGCACCGGCGGCCTCAGCGTCCTCGGCCCAGGTGCGGATCCACTCGCCGTCACCCCAGCCGTAGGAGCCGAACAGGCCAACAGGTTTGCCGCTCAGAGAGCCGCGCAGATCCTGGTACATCGGCTCGAACTCGCTCTCCTCCAGCTGCTCGGCGCCCATGGCGGGGCAGCCCAGCGCAAAGCCGGTGTAGTCGCCGGCGGAGGAAACGTTGAACTCGGAGGCGGTGAACTTGTCAACAGAAGCGCCGGCGGCGGCAGCTGCGTTGGCGACCAAATCGGCCATGGCCTCGGTGTTGCCGGTGCCGCTCCAATAGATAACTGCAATCTTGCTCATAAATAACTACTCCTTTTATAATTTTTATGGTGCATCGTCAGGCGGCCACTGTCAGCCGCCTGATCGGGGTGCCGTTGTAATAGCAGCGGGCGTAGATGCGCTCGCACTTTTTATAGCGGTCAAACTCTGCCTGCGCAGCGGTGGGATCGGTGTAGACCTTCCAATAGCCGCACGCGGTAAAGTTTTTGCCGCGGTTTTGGATGAACCCGATGACATCCGCCAGCGGGTACCCCAGAAAAACGCCGATCTCATGCGGGAAATCTCCCTCGCAGCAGAGCCTTTCGGCCAGTTGGTCCAGCAGCTCGTCTGCGGTGCCGGGGGTGTAGCCCTCCCCTGCCAGAAAGTCCAGCATGTGCGGCACTGCCAACAGCCTGGCCACACGGGCCGGGCGGTATACATAGACCAGTACAGCCCCGGTGCGCGGGCACTGCCTAAGCACCCGCACCGTGACCCCGCGGGGCGACAGCGCGGCGTGCCAGGCGGCGGCCATGGCGGTGGCATCCTGCCCGGGCGCGGGCTGGTAGCGGAACAGACTGGCAGGCTTGAGTCCCGCCAGTGTGGGGGCGCATAGGGTGGCCAGGTCGCAGGCGAAGCTGCGCGGGCTGGGGATGACACGCGATTGCTGCATGAGATGACTCCTTACCTCTACAATAGTTAGTGTCTGCTAACCATCAGCCCCATAAAACCGCCCGGCACGGGGAGAGAACCGCACCGGGCGGGCTATGGTTGTTCCGAAGGTCGGATACTTGCTGCGGTTAGCCTTAACTAACGCTAACAATATAGCATGCTATAGAGCGGTTGTCAAGCAAAAATTTGAGAAAAAATTGCAGCTGTAGGGGGCGGCGTTTCCGACGCCCCGTGAGCCAGCGCACATCTTCCATGAAAATCGTAGGGCGGCCTGCCCCCAGGCCGCCGCGGCGGGGTGAGAGAACCCCGCCCTACAGCAATAGCCAATGGGGGCAGTGTCTCCCGGGACACTGGCGGCGGCGCAAAGCCCCGCGGGAGGGTCAAGACCCTCCCCTACGAACCAGCCAGAAGCGGGCATTTGCACATAACACAGCGGCAGCCGCAAAGCTCCCGGGGTAATGCCAAGCATCGATCCCTACGCGTAGGGGCGTATAGGAAATGCGCCCGGAAGCTCTGCGGCTGCCGCTTCTTTACAAATTAATAGTTGCTGCTTTTCAGCTCAAAATAGCTCTGCGGATGTGCGCACACCGGGCACTTGACCGGCGCGTGCTGACCGATATAGACGAACCCGCAGTTGCGGCACTGCCAGACCTGCTCGGTCTCGCGGGCGTAGACCTTGCCCGCCTCAATGTTGGCGGCCAGCGCTTTGTAACGCTCCTCGTGGTCCTTCTCAATCGCGGCGACCATCGTGAACAGCGCGGCGATCTGGGTAAAGCCCTCCGCCTTCGCCTCGGCGGCCATGCGCGGGTACATCGAGGTGTGCTCCTCGTTCTCGCCCGCGGCGGCCATCTTCAGGCAGGTCAGCGTGTCGGGGATCTCGCCGTTTTCCATCAAAAGCTTGAACCAGATCTTGGCGTGCTCCTTCTCGTTGTTGGCGGTCTCGGTGAAGATGGCGCTGATCTGCTCATAGCCCTCCTTCTTGGCCTTGGACGCGAAATAGGTGTATTTGTTCCGGGCCTGGCTCTCACCTGCGAAAGCCTCCCACAGGTTTTTCTCGGTCTTGCTGCCTCTGAGTTCCATAATGAATACCTCCGTTTAAATAGGAATGAGTCTTAATATGACTTTATTATAGCATACAAACAGCCCCTGTCAAGTAAAATTTCGGAATGGAATCTTAGTGATCTTGCACAGACGGTTGACAAAGCATACATTTTAGTGTACTATCTGAATAAGATATATTCTTAAAACAGAAAAGGAGGTCTGCCCATGACCCGCCAACGCGCCCTGATTTTGGGTATCATGCGTGAAAAATGCCCGGAGCATCTGACCGCTGACGAAATTTTCAGCCATGCGCGGCAGGCCATGCCGCACATTGCGCGCGGCACTGTGTACCGCAACCTGAAATTGATGGAGCTGGACGGTGAGATCGGTCATCTGGAAATGCCCGACGGCCCGGACCGCTACGACGCCAACCCGACCCCCCACGGCCACCTGCTGTGTGACAGCTGCGGCGACCTGGCCGACCTGCCGGTGGTGGGGCTGATCCGCGACATTGAGTCCGCCATCGGTACCGAGGTACGCGGCTACACGCTGACGATCCGCTACATCTGCCCGAAATGCCGCGCCAAAAACGCGCAGTGAGGTTCTGATTTATGGCAAAACAGCGTGACCCTGTAATAGATAGTATGCGCGGCATCGGCATTGTGCTTATGGTGCTGGGGCATTCGGGCTTTCGCGGGACGGACTTCATCTACCTGTTCCACATGGCCCTGTTTTTTATGCTGAGCGGCTGGCTTTTCAGCCTGCGCGGCGGGCCGGTGTACTTTATCAAGCGCAAAGCCGTCACGCTCTGGCTGCCCTTTGTGCTGGCAAACACCGCCTTTACCGTGCTGAACAACCTGTTTTTAAAGCTGAATATTTTGACGAGTGATGAGCGCATTTTGCAGGTTCCCGGCAATGCCGTCACAACGCCCGTGACGGTGAAGGATGTGATTGGCCGCACCGTGCACTGGTGCGTGTTTGACGGCGGCACCCAGCTGGGCGGCGCGATGTGGTTCATCCAAGCACTGTTTCAAGTATCTATTCTGTACGCTTTGGTGGAATTTATTCTGCAAAGGCTGCTGCATGGTGCCGATACGCTGCTGCCGCAGGGGCTTTTTTCCGGCGTGATGCTGTGGGTGGGCTGGCGCTGCAGGCTGGCCGGATGGAACGTGTGGGGGCTGGGCATTGCGGCCAGCTGCTACTGCCTGTTCTACCTGGGCACGGTCCTGCGGCGCACGACGCGGGAAAGCATACCGACGTACCAGCGTGGTATTTTTGCCGCAGCGGCCTTTGCGGTGCTGCTGATTCTGGGGCAGCTCGGCTCTGTGGGTCTGGCGGGCAATGGATACAGCGGCCCGATTTTCCTGCTGCTTGCCAGCCTGGCGGGCTGGGTGCTGGTGCGGGAGGCCGCGTGCCTGACCGCTCCCCTGCCCTGTGTCCGGGCGGCGCTGGCCTATCTGGGCCGTGCGACGATGCCGATTGTGATTTTGCACTTTTTGAGCTTCAAGCTCGTGACCTGGCTTGGCCTGCTGGCCACAGGCGGAGAGCCGTATCTTCTGGCAGCATTCCCGATTTACTTTACGGGCGGTGCCTGGTGGCTTGCCTACACCGCCGCGGGCCTGGTTCTGCCGCTGGCAGCAAACGCGGTGTACAAGAAAATAAAAAATACCGTCTTAGCGCATTGATGTAAAAAAAGAGCCCCGCGGGGCTCTTTTTTCTTGCCTCCCTCTGCGAGACAGACTCCCCCGATACGGGGGAGGTGGCGCTTGCGCCAGAGGGGCCAAGAAAATGCTTGATTTGTGACACATTCCCGCTTCCATCGGCGTTATAAGGGTGAAAGGAGGCGAGCCGATGCAAAACGAACAGGATTTAGAAAAGCTCGTACATGCCCATACCGCTGCACTGCTGCGGTACTGCACCGGCCTGCTGGGGTGCGAGGCCGATGCACAGGATGCTGTGCAGAAAACCTTCATCAAGGCGTGGCAGCAGCGCCACACGCTGCGCCATGACGGCACCGACAACGAGCGCGCGTGGCTCTACCGCATCGCCTACCGCACCTCGCTGGATATGCTGCGGGCAACCAAACGCGCGGCGGCCTACCCCACCCCGGAGCCGTTGGAGCAGGACCCCGGCATCAGTGAAGAGCTGCGCGCGGCGCTGAACACGCTGGCCCCGCTGGATCGGGCCCTGATCTTAGAGCGTGTGCTGGACGGGCTGGATTACGCCGCACTGGCGTGCATTCACGGACGGCCCGCCGCCTATCTGCGCACACGCTACCACCGCGCCAAAAAGCAGCTGGCGCAGCGATTGAAGGAGGGGGAGCACTATGAAGTATGACCGCGAAGAAGCGTATTTGCACGAAAAGCTGACCGGCGGCCTGCACCCGGCAGGCGTTGACCTATGGCCCGCCGTGGCTGAGCACCTGCCCGACGCGCCCCCCGCACGGCACCCGCGCTGGAAGCTGGCAATCTGCCTGGCCGCGCCGCTGCTGATTGCCGCCGGAGTGCTGGCAGGCACGGCAGAGTTCACGAACCTGCGCGAAAACCCGCGCCCGTCCTTTGCGCCGGAGGCCAACACCGGGTACGCCATCACGTATGAGCGGCAGTATTTTGCGCTGGATGAGGATTTGCTGGCGGGAATGGTGGCAAACCATAATGGGGAGATGTCAGACGATGGCTGGCTGCCGATGAACGCCAAGATAAACGGCCAGCTGCACCCCACCGACGCGGACTACGCTGATTGGTACGCCCGGGCTGCACGCGGGTACGACAGCTGGGTGGAAATGACCGCCGCGACTGGTCTGCCGCTGGTGCAGAACACGCTGCTGGATGAGGGAGATACAAGCACTTTCCCGTCGATTGCCATGTATCCGTCCGGCATGATCGACATACCGGATGAATATGACGATGGCATGCCCTATACGCCGAAATTTCAGGAATATCCCGCCGGATTTATCCCCATCGGGCGCGGCGATACACCGGACAAGCTCTACCTACGCACGGGTGTGCTTTTGGATAGCTACAATGTAGAAATCATGGCAGTTGCCTATCTTGGGGATGCGCCCAAGGAGATGGCAACGGATTTGTATTGGCAAAAAAGTGCCGGGTTGACGTGGCAATGTGAAAGCTACCCTATGGCCAACGGCAACACCGCGCTGATCCCCCATTGTACAAGCAACCCGAACTCGAGCCCCTACATCCAGTCCAGAGCCTACTTTGCGCAGGACGGCATTTTGTACCAAGTCTATTGCCGTCCCTATACGGATAGCCTTTGTTACAGTGCCTCGCAGGAGGACATCTGGGCAGAACTGAAGGTGGTTTTGGACGGATTCACGTAACCTGTTGTAGGGGGCGGCGTCCCCGACGCCCCGCGGATGCCGTACACGTCCCGGGAGGGATAAATCCCTCCCCTACGCCCCCTTTTCCGGGAGAATGTAGGGCGGGGTACCCTCACCCCGCCGCGGAGGGGGCAAGGCCCTGCCCTGCAAAGCAGTCCCAAAAGGGGCTTTATACCAAAAAAGAGAGAAGAACCTTCGCCCTGCGCGAAAATTCTTCTCTCTTTTTTCTCTTTTATCTCTCCTCCAGCGGCACATACTCCCTTGTCTGCATGATGCTCTGGTAGGCCGGGCGGATGATCTTATCCACGTTGACAAGCTCCTCCATGCGGTGGGCGGACCAGCCGACGATACGCGCAACCGCAAAGATCGGGGTGTACAGCTCCACCGGGATGCCCAGCATGTCATACACGAAGCCGGAGTAGAAGTCCACGTTCGTCGAGACGCCCTTATAAATATGGCGCTTCTCGGCAATGACCTGCGGGGCCAGCCGCTCGATCGTGTTGTAATACTCAAAGTCGCGGCTGCGCCCCTTGGCGTCGGCCAGCTGGTGGACAAAGCTCTTGAACACCACCGCGCGCGGGTCGCTCAGCGAGTAGACCGCATGGCCCATGCCGTAGATCAGGCCCTTCTGGTCGAACGCCTGGCGGTCCACAATGCGGCCCAGATAATCAGCCATGGCCTCCTCGTCCAGCGGGTCGGTGACGTGGGCGCGGATGTCGTCCATCATCTGCATGACCTTGATGTTCGCGCCGCCGTGCTTGGGACCCTTCAGGCTGGAAAGCGCCGCCGCGATGACGGAGTAGGTGTCCGACCCGGACGAGGTGACGACGCGGGTCGTGAAGGTCGAGTTGTTGCCGCCGCCGTGCTCCATGTGCAGCAGCAGGGCAATGTCCAGCACGTGGGCCTCGAGGTCGGTGTACTTCTGGTCGGGACGCAGCATCTTCAGCAGGTTTTCCGCCGTGGACAGGCTCGGGTCGGGGCGGTGGATGTACATGCTGCCGCCGCACTCATAGTAATTGTAGGCGTGGTAGCCGTAGACCGCCAGCATCGGGAAAACGCTGATGAGCTTGATGCACTGTTCCAGTTGGGTCTGCAGGTCGGTCTTGCCAATGTCGTCATCGTAGCTGGCCAGCGTCAGCACGCTGCGGGTCAGCGAGTTCATCAGGTCGTGACTGGGGGCCTTCATGATGACGTCGCGCACAAAGTTTGTCGGCAGGTCGCGGCATTTGGCAAGGCAGGCGGTGAAGCTCTCGAGCTGCTCTTTGTTCGGCAGGTCGCCGAGCAGCAGCAGATAGGCCGCGCCCTCAAACGCATAGCGCTTGCCGCGCAGACCGCGGATCAGGTCATAGACGTTGTAGCCGCGGTACCAGAGCTTGCCCTCGCAGGGAACCTTCTGGCCGTCGCGCTCCTCAAAGGCGTCGATGCGGGAAATATTTGTGATGCCCGCCAGCACACCCTTGCCGTTTTTGTCGCGCAGACCGCGCTTGATGTCATATTGGGCAAACAGCGTGGGATCAATGCGGTTGTTGGTGACACATTCCTCGGTAAAAATGCGGGCTTCCTTTTCAATGGCTGCGTAGTCGCTCATGGTGACGGCCTCCCTTTCCCTTTCTTGTCCGTGTGTGGTAAACACTTTGTAGCAGCGGCGGGCTATTCTACAAATCGTATAACGTATAAATCTATTATACAGGGAAATTGGACAGTCTGTCAAACAAAGTTTTTGTGAACAAAATGACAAGAAGAAAATGACAAGGCTGTAGGGGCCGGGCATGCCCGGCCCGGAGGTGTAAGGCGGACGTGTGCTTTCCGGGAGGGATAAATCTCTCCCCTACAAACGCCGTTGCCGGAAGTTTGTAGGGCGGCCAGCCCTCTGGCCGCCGCGGACGCTTGCGACAGCAGGAAAGCTTACGGGTTGCCACACTGTAGGGGGGCGGCGTCCCCGACGCCCCGCGGAGGGGTCAAGACCCCTCCCTACAAGGCCACAATAAAAGGGGCGACAAACAAAAAGGGAGAGGCTCTCCCTCTCCCATGAAACGTGATTATACTTTTACTCCGCCACCAGCACCGTCACGCTCGTCGGGGCCAGCTCCAACGCATCCCGGAAGCAGGGGCCGAAGGGGGTCACACCGGCGTGGACGCCGTCGCTTACTTTGCGCCAGGTACCGGCGGGCAGGCTGGCCCACTGGCGGGTGCGCTCGGGGTTGTAGTAGACAGCCAGTTGACCCGCCGTGGCCGTGCCGTCGTTCTCCGGCACAAAGCCGATGAGCCAGCCCGGCAGCGCCAGAATAAACGGCTCCGGCTCCCCTGCTGCGCCGCTCAGCCGCGGATAGGCGCGGCGGATGGCCAGCATGCCGCGGTAAAACGCCGTCAGCGCGGCAAACTCCGGGCGGTGGGCGCGGGTCCAGTCCAGCCGGTTCGTGGCCAGCGGCCCCTTGTAGCTGTTGTGGTCGCCGTACTTGGTGCGGCCCCACTCCTCGCCCGCCTGCA
>ERZ773149.1612-NODE-1612-length-17983-cov-3.174420_pt1 | contig 17983 bp, 17 predicted proteins | sample MGYA00511081_ERZ773149 | MGnify/ENA primary metagenome ERZ773149 (study PRJEB29015, sample SAMEA2737846) | human gut metagenome | biome: human gut; feature: human-associated habitat; material: faeces | place: China | collected 2012 ...
AACCATGAACAGGCTGAGAGAAAGCTTCCCCATAGACAGCAGTTATCTCACAGTTCTGGTTAAGATTATCGGGATTACATATATCGGACAGTTTTCATCTGCAATCTGCAAAGATGCCGGATATCAGATGATCGGAACACAGATCGACCTGTTCTGTAAACTGTCTGTGATGGTTCTGAGTATGCCGGTACTGCTGGCAATTCTGGATACGATTTCGGAGTTTATGATATGAGGCAGGATAAAGAGAGAAGTATCAGGGAACAGGCAGATCTGTGGAAAGGTTACTGGTGTATACTGGCATGTATACTTTTGGTAGGAAGAGTGTCATATCTTACATTCTTTCAGAATCATATAGTATCCGTATATGCCGCTGCGCAGACAGAACAGAAAGAAGATTCTTCAGTACAGATCCTGCAGGAGAATCTAATGGAAGAGATACAGATTGATGATGTGCAGAAAATGTTGGATGAGATTATGGATGACCATGTTTTTTCTGTCAGAGAAGCACTGATGAATATCATAAACGGGGAGGAGCCTGTTTCAAAAGAGACTGTACGGAGCTTTTTGTATAGTCTCTTTTTTTCTGATATAGAGAATGAAAAAGGATTAATACTGAAACTTTTACTTGTGATTTTTATTGCAGCGGTGCTGGCAGAGTTTGCTGATGTTTTCGGAAACGGACAGGCTGGCAGTATCAGCTTTTATATTGTCTATCTTGCGCTGTTTACAATGCTTATGGAGAATTTCTCAAGGCTTGGAAGTACGCTTACAAACTGGCTTCTTGGACTGACGGATTTCATGAAAGTTCTTTCTCCGGCTTATTTTATGACAGTGGCTGCATCAACCGGATCATCAACGGCTGCTGCATTTTATGAAGGAATTTTGCTGATGATCTGGGCGGTTCAGTGGCTTCTTGCAAATCTGTTTCTGCCTGCTGTAAACCTGAGTTTGCTTCTGAAAATGGTTAATTATTTGTCAAAAGAGGAGATGCTTACAAAAATGGCAGAACTTTTGGATGTAGCTGTAAACTGGGGGTTGAAAACTCTTCTGGGAGCTATTGTTGGTCTGCAGATTGTGCGGAATATGGTGAGCCCGGTGATGGATGCCATGAAGCGTTCTGCTGTTGGCAAGGCAGCGAGTGCGATTCCCGGCATTGGAAATGCAGTGACCGCTGTAACAGAATTAGTGCTGACCAGTGCAGTGATGGTGCGAAACAGTTTTGGCGCAGTAATCGTGATCCTTCTGTTGCTGATTGGAGCAGGACCGATTATCCATTATGGAAGTCTTTCTCTGGTTTATCGTTTTCTGGCTGCGATTGCACAGCCAATTTCTGACAAAAGAGTTGTGGGAGCCCTGAGTACAATGGGGGAGGGATGTGCAATGCTTTTAAAGCTTTTGCTGACAGCAGAAGTACTTTGCATGCTGACATTCCTGATAGTTGTAGTTTCTGTATCCTGATGAACTGACAGAAAGATTGCCGGAGGAAACATATGAAAGAAGAGCTGTATTTATGGATTCGGAATCTGGCAGTATTTTATATCTTTTTCACTGCGGTTCTGAATCTGATACCTGACCAGAAGTATGAGAAATATGTACGCTTTTTTATGGGCCTGCTGCTGATTTTTATGATGAGTACCCCGATATTTTCCATTCTTGGAAAAGGTTCGGAACTGACGGAAAGTTTTCTGGATAATTTTTCTGAAGAAAACAGAGAGAAAGAACTCCGGGAATTTCAGAATATTCAGAAAGTCTATCTGGAAAAAGGTTACGAACTGGAACTGGAACAGAAAATCCGGGAAACTCTGGAAAAAAGAGGCATAGAAGTATATAAGGTGAAAGTAAATATAGAAGGGGAGGAGACGCAGGCAAACCTTGTACTGAAGACAGAAATTTCTCAGGAGGAGAGAAAGGAGCTTAAAGATGCGCTGGTGGAAGAGTGGGGACTTAAAGAAAACAGAATTTGTATCCAGATTGTCCGAAATGAATCCGGCAAAATGGGGAATCCTGTTGCTCATCGGAGTACTTCTGGCAGTAGCGGCGATGCCTGTATCCAGTAAGCAGCAAAAGAAAAATACGGCAGGAGAGCAGAGTGAAGATATGCAAAAAAGTGTTCTGGAAGAGAAACTTGAAGCATTTCTTGAAAATACGGAAGGGGTGGGAAAGGTACAGGTTATCCTGATGACAGATGAGAAGAAAGACAGGCAGAGCTTCTATAATTCAGAAACCATACAGGTGACCGGTGTTCTGATTTCTGCGGAAGGCGGAGGAAATCCTGTAGTGGTCCAAAATATTCAGGAGGCGGTCATGGCATTATTTCAGGTGGATGCTCATAGAATTAGAATAATGAAAATGAAATGAGGAGATAAATGTGAAAAAAGTCATCGGAAAAAATCAGGTCATTATTACATCGCTGGCAATTCTGATTGCAGTGGCAGGATATCTGAACTTTGCGGATGTAGATCTTGGATTCAGGGATAAGGAGGCAAGTACGGACAGCAGCAGTATCCTTGAAGATGCAGGATATGATCTTACAGATGAAACTGCTCTTCTGGATGAAAATCAGGCAGATGGAGGTCTGACTGATAACAGTCTTACAGACAGTCAGGAAACGGATACTCCTGGGGAGGCTGTGTTTACGGGTTCTACAGGATTTGCCGCACAGGCAAAGATCAGCAGAGAACAGGTGCGCTCACAGAACAAGGCAGATCTGCAGGACATTATCAATAATGAAGAAATTGATGATGAAAAGAAGCAGGAGGCAATACATACGATGGTCTCGATGACAGACCTTTCAGAAAAAGAAGCGGCAGCAGAGCTTTTGCTGGAGGCGAAGGGCTTTAAGAATGTAGTTGTAAATCTTACCGGAGAAACTGCGGATGTTGTGATCCCTGAAGCAGAACTTTCTGATGCACAGAGAGCACAGATTGAAGATATTGTAAAAAGGAAAACAGGAATTGCGCCAGAAAATATTGTGATCACCCCACTGAAGGAGAGTGAAGATGCAGAAGATACAACACAGACAGATGAAACATCAGCAGATACTTCGTATGAGGAAGACAGCGAAACATCAGCACAGCCATATGAGGATACCGCAATCGATACAACTGATATTTATGACTGATATTTTGATATGAATATGCGAACATATATCTTGACAGAAAAGAGGTGCATATACTAGAATAGGAATGCTGTAAAAAAATAGAAAACGTAACTGATACCGGCTGTTGCCGGTGTTTTATGCAAACAATTATAAGAAAGCGCAACAGGAGGCTGAACGTGTCTAAGTATACGAATGAAATAGAAAAAAGAAGAACATTTGCCATTATTTCCCATCCGGATGCAGGTAAAACTACACTGACTGAGAAATTCCTGCTGTATGGCGGAGCAATCAATCTTGCCGGAAGTGTTAAAGGTAAGGCAACAGCCCGCCATGCAGTGTCAGACTGGATGGAGATCGAAAAAGAGAGAGGTATTTCCGTTACTTCCTCTGTTCTGCAGTTTCATTATGATGGTTACTGCATTAATATTCTGGATACACCGGGACATCAGGATTTCTCGGAGGATACTTACCGTACACTGATGGCAGCAGATTCTGCAGTCATGGTAATCGACGGTTCCAAGGGTGTGGAGGCACAGACCAGAAAATTGTTCAAGGTCTGCGTAATGCGCCATATCCCGATTTTTACATTTATCAATAAGATGGACCGCGATGCAAACGACACATTTGACCTTCTTGATGAGATTGAGAAAGAACTTGGCATCGCAACCTGCCCGATCAACTGGCCAATCGGTTCCGGTAAGAAATTCCGCGGTGTTTATGACCGTGATACAGAGAAAATACTTACCTTTTCTGATACACAGAAAGGTACCAAAGAAGGTGTGATCGAGGAAATCCCGTTAAGTGACAGCCGGGCAGATGAGATTATGGATCCGGAGCAGAAAGCACAGCTTCTGGATGAGATTGAGCTTCTGGACGGCGCAAGTGCAGATTTTGACCAGGAGCTGGTAAGCAAAGGTAAGCTGACACCTGTATTCTTCGGATCTGCGTTGACAAACTTCGGTGTGGAAACATTTCTGGAACATTTCCTGAAGATGACAACATCACCGCTTCCGAGAGTGTCTGATATTGGGGAAATTGACCCCATGGATGATGATTTCTCAGCGTTTGTATTTAAAATCCAGGCAAACATGAACAAGGCACACAGAGACAGAATCGCATTTATGAGAATCTGTTCCGGTAAATTTGACGCTTCCCAGGAAGTATATCATGTGCAGGGTGATAAAAAGATGCGTCTGCTTCAGCCGCAGCAGATGATGGCAGAATCCCGCCATGTGGTAGATGAGGCATATGCCGGAGATATTATCGGTGTATTTGACCCGGGTATCTTTTCCATCGGAGGTAAAAAGTTTGCATTCGAAGGTATTCCTACATTTGCACCGGAACATTTTGCGAGAGTCCGTCAGATTGATACTATGAAGAGAAAACAGTTTGTTAAAGGTATCAATCAGATCGCGCAGGAAGGTGCTATTCAGATTTTTCAGGAGTTTAATACCGGTATGGAAGAAATTATTGTAGGTGTTGTAGGTGTCCTGCAGTTTGATGTTCTGAAATATCGTCTGGAAAATGAATATAATGTAGATATCCGTCTGGAAACACTTCCATATGAACATATTCGCTGGATTGCAAATAAAGAAGAAGTAAAAGTGGATAAGATCATTGGAACCTCTGATATGAAAAAAGTTACTGATCTTAAGGGAAATCCGCTGCTCCTCTTTGTAAATTCCTGGAGTGTGGGTATGACAGAGGACAGAAATCCTGGCTTAATATTAACGGAATTCAGTAAATAACCCTTTTCATTTATCTGTCGATTTGGTATAATGAACAAAGATTAAAGAATCCCTCAGGAGGTTTTCAGATGGCAGAGAAAAGAATAACATATAAAATACAGGATTTAGGAGGCATTGGTGAGGTCCAGATTGCAGATGAAGTGGTCGCTATCATTGCCGGACTTGCTGCTACGGAAGTAAACGGAGTTGCTTCCATGGCAGGCAATATCACAAACGAACTGGTAAGCAAACTTGGAATGAAGAATCTTTCCAGAGGTGTTAAGGTTACTGTACTCGAAGGAGTTGTAACAGTAGACCTGAACCTGAATATCGAATATGGTAAGAACATTCTTGAGACAAGTAAGAAAGTTCAGGAGAAAGTAAAATCATCCATAGAGAATATGACAGGTCTTGAGGTTGCAGATGTTAATATTCATATTGCCAGTGTAGATATGGAGAACGAAAAAGGAAAGTAACCCTTTCCTTTTTTGTGTACTTAAGAGATATTTAGAAAGGAAAGCTGTTTATACAGCAAAAATTATGCGAAGAAGAGAGCAGAGAGAACATATTTTTAAATTACTGTTCATGACAGAATTTAATTCAGAGGAAGAGATGAGTGAGCAGCTTTCACTTTATTTTGATACTCTGGAGGAACTTTCAGAGAAAGATCAGGAGTATATGAGCCGGAAATACCGCCATGTACTTGAAAAATTAGACGAGATCGATGCACTGTTAAATGAGACAAGCAATGGCTGGAAGACAAAGAGAATGAGCCGCGTTGACCTGACTGCCCTGCGTCTGGCAGTGTATGAACTGAAATATGACAAAGATGTACCTACAGGTGTAGCTATCAATGAGGCGGTAGAGCTTGCCAAACGTTTTGGCGGTGAGACTTCCGGTTCCTTTGTAAACGGTATCCTTGGCAAGATTGCCAACAGTGAAAGCGAAGAAAAATCAGAATGAAAAACACATATTCTGTAGGTCAGGTAAACCGTTATATCAAAAATATGTTTACCCAGGATTATTTACTGCAGAAGATTTATGTAAAAGGCGAGGTGTCCAATTGTAAATATCATACAAGCGGACACATCTATTTTTCCCTGAAAGATGAGACAGGAACATTGAATTGTGTGATGTTTGCCGGACACAGACGGGGACTTGCATTTGCCATGAAAAATGGCGATAAGGTGATCGTTGGCGGGAGTGTGGATGTATATGAACGCGACGGCCGCTATCAGATGTATGCAAAGGAGATTACCCTGGAAGGTGCAGGAACTCTGTATGAGAGATATCTTGCATTGAAGCAGGAACTGGAAGATATGGGAATGTTTGCACAGGAGTACAAACAGCCCATTCCGAGATTTATCAGACGTCTGGGTGTGGTAACTGCACCGACAGGTGCGGCTGTTCAGGATATCCGCAATATTTCCTATCGAAGAAATCCCTATTTACAGATTATTTTATATCCGGCTCTTGTACAGGGGGCGGGTGCGGCAGAAAGTATTGTAAAAGGAATACAGATGCTTGATAAGACAGATGTGGATGTGATCATTGTGGGAAGAGGAGGCGGCTCTATTGAAGATCTCTGGGCGTTTAATGAAGAAATCGTGGCCAGAGCTATTTTTGAGTGCAGTACACCTATTATTTCCGCAGTAGGTCATGAAACGGATTTTACAATTGCTGATTTCGTTGCTGATCTGCGAGCTCCTACTCCTTCTGCTGCGGCAGAGCTTGCGGTGGATGATTACAGAAGTGTGATTGAAGCAGTAAGTATTTACAGGCAGCGGTTATATCGTGCAATGAGTGGTAAAATGGATCTGTACCGCAGCAGACTGGAGCATTTTCAGACAAAATTTGCTTATCTGAGTCCGGAGAACAGGCTGCGGGAGCAGAGACAGCGTCTGGCAGATCTGGAGAATGCTGTACAAAATGGAATGAACAGGAAACTTCAGGATGAGAGACACAGATTGTCTGTTTATCTGGAACGTTTTGCAGGACTTTCCCCTTTAAAGAAACTGAATCAGGGATATTCTTATGTGGCAGATAAATATAAAAAGACATTGACAAGTGTAGAACAGGTACAAAATGGGGATACCATTTATATATCTGTGACAGACGGTACGATAGAAGCAGATGTTACAGGTACGGTGAAGGAGGAGAAAATCTATGGCGAAGAAAGAAAACTGTGAGCAGTTACAGGAGGAGAAACCTCTGGAAGAGATGTTTGCAGAACTGGATCTGCTGGCTGAAAAACTGGAAAACAGAGACACATCGCTGGAGGACTCTTTTATACTGTACAGACAGGGCATGGAACTTTTGAAACTTTGCAGCGGGAAGCTGGATACAGTGGAGAAGAAAATGCTGCAGCTTAATGAGGATGGTACATTTAGTGAATTTTCAAGATGAATTAGCAAAGAGAACGGAAGAAACAGAGAAAGTGATCAGAAGCTTTCTGCCTGCAGAGGCGGGATTCGCCGGAACAATGGCTCAGGCTATGAATTACAGTATGCTGGCAGGAGGCAAGCGCCTTCGGCCAATGTTGATCCGGGAGACATATTGCCTGTTTGATGGTAAGGAAGAAGTTGTAAAACCGTTTATGGCAGGAATGGAGATGATCCATACTCATTCCCTGATCCATGACGATCTTCCTGCACTTGATGATGATGATTACAGGCGCGGCAGACTGACTACACATAAGGTATATGGGGAAGCCATGGGGGTGTTAAGCGGTGTTGCGCTGCTTAATTACGCATACGAAACCATGTTTCAGGCATTTGCCCTGACAAAAGAGCAGGATCGGGTAATCCATGCGTTGAGAGTGGTCTCACAGAAAACAGGCATTCATGGAATGCTTGGAGGACAAAGTGTTGATGTGGAAAATGACGGAAAGCCCCTTGAAAAAGAGATGCTTGACTATATTTACAGAAATAAGACGTCAGCATTGATCGAAGCCTCCATGATGACAGGCGCAATTCTTGCAGGAGCAAATGAGCAGGAAGTATCTGCAGTGGAGAAAGCTGCCGGAAATATAGGACTGGCTTTCCAGATTCAGGATGATATTCTGGATGTGACCAGCACTGCAGAAGAACTGGGAAAACCTGTACACAGTGATGAGAAGAATAATAAAGTTACTTATGTGACTCTTTTTGGAACAGAGAAGGCTGCTGAACAGGTGGAAGAACTCTCAGAAAAGGCAATCGATCTGCTGAAGAGTCTGAATAAAAATAACGAGTTTCTGTATTTGTTAATTGAAAAATTAATAAACCGCAGAAAATAAAGGAAGGATACAAATGATTCTGGAAAAGATTAAGAAACCCAATGATATCCATAAGATACCATTGGAAGATTTCGAGCCTCTGGCAGCGGAGATCAGGGACTTTTTAATCCGGTCAGTAAGTCAGACAGGCGGACATCTTGCTTCAAATCTGGGAGTAGTGGAACTGACTCTGGCTCTTCATAATGTGCTGGATTTTCCGGAAGACAAACTAATCTGGGATGTAGGACATCAGGCATATACACATAAGATTCTTACCGGAAGAAAAGATGAATTTAAGAATCTGCGACAGGAAGGTGGATTAAGCGGTTTTCCTAAGAGAAGTGAGAGCCCCTGTGATGCATATGATGCAGGACACAGTTCCAATTCAATTTCGGCAGGACTGGGATATGTGCATGCCAGGGATATTCTGGGACAGAAGCATCATGTGGTTTCTGTGATCGGAGATGGTGCTCTCACCGGAGGAATGGCGTATGAGGCATTAAATAATGCTGCAGAGTTAAAGACAAATTTTATTATTATCATAAATGACAATAATATGTCCATTTCCAGAAATGTAGGAGGCATGTCCACTTATCTGAGTGCACTGAGAACTGCAGAAGCTTATACAGGAATGAAGATGGGTGTGACAAAGGCACTGAAGAAGGTTCCGAAGGTAGGGACTGCTCTGGTAGATACCATGAGAAAAACCAAAAGCAGTGTCAAGCAGCTTTTTATTCCGGGAATGCTGTTTGAAAATATGGGACTGACATATCTGGGACCTGTTGACGGTCATAATATGCGTCAGATGATGAAACTCTTTAATGAAGCAAAACGGGTAGAGGGACCGGTAGTTGTTCATGTCCTGACAAAGAAAGGCAGAGGATACGAACCTGCAAGTGCCCATCCGGACAGGTTTCATGGAACAGGTCCTTTTGATATTAAAACAGGCCGGGTACTTCAGAAGAAAACAGCGCCGGGTTATACAGATGTTTTTTCCAAAGCACTGGTCTCTCTTGGTGAGAAAAATAAAAAACTGACAGCTATTACCGCAGCCATGCCGGATGGAACCGGACTTGTGGAATTTTCCAGGAGATTTCCGGACAGATTTTTTGATGTGGGAATCGCAGAGGAACATGCGGTGAGTTTTGCGGCGGGTCTGGCTCTTGGCGGCCTGGTTCCTGTTGTTGCCATCTATTCATCTTTTCTGCAGCGTGCTGTAGATCAGATCCTGCATGATGTATGTATGCAGAAGCTTCATGTGATTTTTGCTGTTGACAGGGCAGGGCTTGTAGGCGCAGACGGGGAGACGCATCAGGGCTGCTTTGATCTGTCTTATTTGTCCATGATGCCGAATATGACTGTTCTGGCACCGAAGAATGACAGAGAACTGGAAGAGATGCTTGCATTTGCGGTAAGCTTTGACGGACCGATTGCAATCCGCTATCCGAGAGGCAGTGCGCATCAGGGGCTTCGGGAATATCAGGCACCTGTGGAATATGGCAGAAGTGAGATTATCCGCAAAGGAAAAAAAATCGCTGTGCTGGGAGTGGGAAGTATGATCCCGTCCTGCATGGAAATCTGTAAAGGACTGAAAGATGACGGCTATGATCCTACTTTTGTAAATGCCAGATTTGTGAAACCACTGGATGTGGATCTTCTTGATGAACTGGCAAAGGATCACAGTCTGTTTGTGACAGTAGAAGAGAATGTGAAAAGCGGCGGATACGGAGAGCATGTGTCTGCTTATATGGAAGCCTGTCATCCGGAAATAAGAGTGTTGTCGGCAGCTGTCTGGGATCGTTTCGTACCCCAGGGAAATGTAGAAAGCCTGCGCAGCCGGATTGGACTTGGAGTGGAAGACATCAGACAGGCAATAGAAGATAGTGAGGAATTAAGAGAGCAATGAAGAAACGTTTGGATATGCTTATGATGGAACGTGCCCTTGCGCCATCCCGCGAGAAGGCAAAGGCATTCATCATGGCAGGCGATGTATATGTTGATGGTCAGAAAGAAGATAAGGCGGGAACCATGTTCCCGGAGACTGTAAAGATTGAGGTCAGAGGAAACACTCTTCCGTATGTAAGCCGCGGTGGGCTGAAACTTGAAAAAGCTATGAAAAACTTTGATGTCACATTGGATAGTAAGGTCTGTATGGATGTAGGTGCGTCCACCGGAGGGTTTACAGATTGTATGTTACAGAACGGGGCAGTAAAAGTTTATTCCATTGATGTAGGATATGGACAGCTTGACTGGAAGCTTCGTAACGATCCGCGTGTAGTCTGTATGGAGAAAACCAATATCCGCTATGTGGTACCGGAGGATTTGGGAGAACCGGCAGATTTTTCATCAATTGATGTGTCCTTTATTTCTCTTACAAAAGTACTGCTTCCTGTAAGAAATCTCCTTACAGATGAGGGTGAGATCGTATGTCTGATCAAGCCGCAGTTTGAGGCGGGGAGAGAGAAAGTCGGAAAGAAGGGGGTTGTAAGAGATCCTGCTGTTCATCAGGAAGTGATCGAAAAAGTGCGCGATTATGCCATGAGTATTTTTATGGAGCCATGTCATCTTTCTTTTTCGCCAATTAAAGGACCGGAAGGAAATATCGAATATCTTCTTCATCTGAAAAAACATCCGGAAGGTACCGGGGTTACCGACAGCCTGAAGGTATCTGTAGAAGCTGTTGTGGCAGAGGCTCATGGACAGTTGGATTAAAAAGGCTGAGTCAGGAAGAAACTATGGACAGGTTTTATATTATTACAAACAGTGACAAGGATAAAAAACTTGAAATCACAGAAAAAATCGCAGATTATCTGAAAACACATCACAAAAACTGTGAAGTACAGCAGGCAGAAAGGAAACATGAGGGTTCCTTTCATTATACAGATCCTGATAAGGTTCCGGACGATACACAGTGTATTATTGTTCTGGGAGGAGATGGCACACTTCTTCAGGCAGCAAGAGATGTGGTGCATAAGGAAATTCCTCTTCTTGGAATCAATCTGGGAAATCTGGGTTTTCTTGCAGAAGTGAATCAGACCTCTCTGTACAGTGCTCTGGATCAGCTAATGGCGGATGATTACGAGGTAGAAGAACGCATGATGCTGGAAGGAAGGGTGTACCGCGGCAGAAAACTGATCGGACAGGATATTGCATTGAATGACATTGTGATCGGCAGAGACGGTCATCTTCGCGTGGTCCGGTTTAAGAATTATGTAAATGATGTTTATCTTAACTCTTATAATGCTGATGGAATTATTATTTCAACACCTACCGGATCTACCGGATACAGTCTGTCAGCGGGAGGACCTATTGTATCGCCCAATGCCGCCATGACGATCATGACTCCCATAGCACCACACACGCTGAATACAAGAAGCATTATTTTTCCTGCGCAGGATGTGATCACTGTAGAGATAGGAAAAGGAAGACACTGTGACTGTGAAAAGGGAATCGCATCTTTTGACGGAGATACATTTATCCCCATGGTCACCGGTGACTGCATTCAGATCCGGCGGGCAGATGTAAAGACAAAGATTCTGAAGCTGAACCATTTAAGTTTTGTTGAGGTATTGCGCCGGAAGATGAGAGACAGCTGATCAGCAGGAGGAAATAAGGTGAAAGTTGCGAGACATGAGAAAATTATTGAACTGATTCATCAGTATGATATTGATACACAGGAAGAGCTGGCCTCCAGACTTAATGAGGCAGGATTTAAGGTGACACAGGCGACTGTATCCAGAGATATTCGTGCTCTCAAGCTGACAAAAGTGGCAGGAAAGGACGGAAAGTCCCGTTATGCAATTATTAATAATGAATCAGGAAGTCTTGGAGAAAAATATACAAGAGTACTGGAAGATACCCTGCTTTCTATTGATGTGGGACAGAATATCATTGTGATCAAAACCGTTTCCGGAATGGCCATGGGCGTGGCAGCAGCCCTGGATGCGTTGAAATGGCCGGAAATACTGGGATGTATTGCAGGTGATGACACTATTATGTGTGTTGCAAAGACTGCAGACATGGCACTGGGAGCAGCAGAGAAACTGAGAAGTTTTGTCAGATTGAATAAGTGATCCCACGAGTAACTGCTCAATACCTTTGCAGTTACGATCCTGAACTTTTAACATTACAAATGACTTGATTATGGAGGCAATAAATGTTAGCTCATCTGCATGTGAAAAATCTTGCACTGATAGAAGAAATAGAAGTAGAATTTGGTCCCGGACTGAATATCCTGACCGGTGAGACCGGAGCAGGTAAATCTATCCTTCTGGGGTCTATGCAGCTGATCCTGGGTGCAAAAACTTCTAAAAATATGATAAGGGAAAATGCATCCTATGCACTTGTGGAGCTGCTTTTTCAGGTAGAAAACGAGAAAGCACTGGAGACACTGAAAGCACTGGATATCTGTCCGGAAGATGGACAGGTACTTCTGTCCAGAAAAATCATGGATGGAAGAAGCATCAACAAGATTAATGGAGAGACAAGTACTGTAGGTCAGATGAAGGCCGCTGCTGCATGCCTTTTGGATATCCATGGACAGCACGAGCATCAGTCACTTCTGTATCAGGATAAGCAGCTTGCAATCCTGGATGCATATGGAAAAGAAAAAATCCTTCCTGCAAAGGAGAAAGTATCTCTGGCATATAAAGAATACAGCAAATGCAAAACAGAACTTGGTTCCATGAATATGAATGAGGAGCAGAGGAATCGTGAGCTGGCTTTTCTGGAGTTTGAGATCAAAGAAATCGAGAAAGCAAATCTGCAGCCGGGAGAGGATGAGGAACTGGAAGCCCGGTACAGAAAAATGAGCAATGCAAAACTCATCGTTGACTCCCTGCAGCTTGTACATAATCTCACAGGCTATGAAAGCAAGGAAGGCGCCGGAGAGACTGTCGGAGAGGCATTAAAGGAATTCTCTCATGTAACACAGTATGATCCGGAGCTTACACCTCTTGCAGAGACACTTACTTCTGTAGACGGTCTTCTGAATGATTTTAACAGAGAATTATCCGCTTATCTGGACGAGCTGACCTTTGATGAAGGAGAGTTTTATGAGACAGAGAGAAGACTGGATCTGATCAATGGACTGAAGGCAAAATATGGACGTACCATTGAGGAAATTTTCACATATCGCAAACTTCAGGAAGAAAAACTGGAAAAATTACATAAATATGAAGAAAATTTACAGGAATTAAAGGAGCATCTCAGAGAACTGGAAAATATTCTTGAGAAAAAGTCGGATGAATTAGCAGAAATCCGTAAAGAATACAGTAAACAGCTTGAGCAGAAGATTATTCAGGGATTGAAGGATTTAAACTTCCTGGATGTGAATTTTGCCATTGATTTCCGGAAAAAGAAAAACTACACAGATAATGGAACCGATGATATCCAGTATCTCATTTCTACAAATCCCGGAGAAACTCTGAAGCCACTGGGACAGATCGTATCCGGCGGTGAGTTGTCTCGAATCATGCTTGCATTAAAGGCAATCCTTGCAGACAGAGATGAGATTGAGACATTGATCTTCGATGAGATCGATACTGGTATCAGTGGAAGAACTGCACAGAAAGTCTCTGAAAAGATGGCAGTGATCGGACAGCATCATCAGGTACTCTGCATCACGCATCTGCCGCAGATTGCAGCTATGGCAGACAGTCATTTTGAAATTGAAAAACATCTGCAGGGAACTGAGACTATTACCCAGATTCATGTGCTTAAAGAACATGATTCCATCCGCGAGCTGGCAAGACTGTTAGGTGGTGCAGAAATTACACCTGCAGTTCTTGAGAATGCGAAAGAGATGAAAGAATTGGCACAGAAACAAAAAAATACAAGATTTAAATAAAATAATTGACCACATACTAAGAGAGGATAATCTTTGTGACGGATTGTTCTCTCTTATTTTTGTACCTTTCGGATTTGCTGTGATGGGAAGTGTTTTATGGCAATTTCACAGTTACAGAATTTCATAAATACAGAATGAAAGGATGTGCATAACAATGAACAAAAGAAAATACAGACTTTTTATCATCTGTTGTCTTGTGCTGGATCTGTTGGTGATGCTGATATCAGGTTACAGATATCTGGACAGAAAGATACCTGACGAAATTCAGATTTCCAGAGGCAAAAAAACAGAAGATGTCACAGAAGTTTTGTCAACACCATTTGTTACATTTGAAGAAGCAGTTACTGTTTCGCAGGATGGAGGCTATATTCTGCCCTGTAAACTTTTGGGTTATATTCCATTTAAAGAAATAAAAGTGACACCTGCAGATGATCAGGAAATTTATGTCAGCGGAAGCACCATAGGAATTTATATGCAAACAGAAGGTGTTCTGGTGATTGACACCGGTGAAATTCAGAATCGGAATGGTGAGACAGAGGAGCCTGCGAGAAATATTATCAGACAGGGAGATTACATTATCTCATTTAACGGAGAAAAAATCTCTACAAAAAGAGAACTGATAGATGACATCTCAGAACTTGATGGCAGCGAAGTTACACTGGGGATAAGCCGCAAAGGAGAGAGTATTCCTGTATCTGTAACTCCTGTAAAAGACAAAAAAGGAGACTATAAACTTGGAATCTGGGTAAGAGATGACACGCAGGGGATAGGAACGCTTACCTACGTAGATCAGAATGGTAATTATGGTGCCCTTGGCCATGGAATCAGTGATATAGACACTGCCCAGCTTCTGAATATCCGAAACGGAGCTTTGTATAAAGCCCGGATTCTTGCGATTAACAAAGGAAGTAAAGGCAATCCCGGCGAACTTGCAGGATACATCTGCTATGATGACAGAAATATTCTTGGAACTATCGAAGCAAACAGCAGAAACGGAATTTATGGTCAGTTCACAGGGATTGCAGATGATGCGATCACTTTAAAGAAAATGCCGGCTGCGTATAAGCAGGAAGTGAAGATTGGAACAGCCACAATTCTCTGCAGTACAGATGGCGAGGTAAAAGAATATGATGCAGAGATCAGAAAAATAGATTTGAATCATGAAGATACCAACAAAAGTTTTGTGATAAAGGTGACAGATAAAGAACTTCTGGAAGCTACAGGAGGGATTGTACAGGGGCTCAGCGGAAGCCCGGTTATCCAGAATGGAAAAATCATTGGTGCGGTAACTCATGTATTTGTTCAGGATGCTTCCAGCGGATATGGAATCTTTATTGAAAATATGCTGAAAAATACAGAAAGACTCTTTTAATGGATGATCAGGATTATGAAACAAAAATCTGATTATTGTCGAAATATATCAGATGTCTGTGAAAAATGAAAATAAAGAAAAAAGAATCACCAAAGCTGTCGACATAAAATAGGACAAATTTCTCTCTGTGTCTTGATTTTTCCGTAAGCATTCCTCTATAATATGTGATGAACCGAAAAAGAAAAGAGATTTATTGAAAAATGGGGGAGGAGTGAAATTTATGGAAAAATTAAATGTGGCAATTGCAGATGATAATGAGAAAATGGTGGAAGTACTTGGTCAGATAATAGAAGAAGACAAAGATCTGGAACTTGTGGGAAAAGCGCATAACGGAGAAGAAATCTGTAATATTATACGTGAAAAGGAACCGGACGTTGTGGTTCTAGATATTATTATGCCGAAAATGGACGGACTGGCAGTAATGGAGAAATTTGCCAATGACAAAAGTCTCAAAAAGATCCCATCATTTATCGTAGTTTCGGCAGTCGGTCAGGAACGTATTACAGAAAATGCATTTAACTTAGGGGCAGATTATTATATCCTGAAGCCTTTCGATAATCAGATGCTGCTTAATCGTATCAAACATGTGCGCAGAGCCGGCGAGAGAAGAATACGTCAGATCGGGCGGCAGCCTGAAAGGACAGAAGACAATCCGGTACCTGTGAGAAATCTGGAAACAGACGTGACAAATATCATTCATGAGATTGGAGTGCCTGCACATATTAAAGGATATCAGTATCTGCGTGACGCCATCATCCTGTCAGTTAATGACATGGAGATGCTCAATTCCATTACCAAGATACTGTATCCTACGATTGCAAAGAAGCATCAGACAACAGCCAGCAGAGTGGAACGGGCTATCAGACACGCCATTGAAGTTGCCTGGAGCAGAGGAAAAATGGACACAATAGATGAATTATTCGGTTACACAGTCAGTACAGGAAAAGGGAAACCCACAAATTCAGAATTTATTGCTCTGATTGCAGATAAGATCAGACTGGAATATAAAAATCGCTCTTTCCAATAGTCATAGTTTGGAGTATAATTATTCAATAAAGGCTACCAAGGAGGGTTTTTCGCATGAAAAATATTTTATTTGCAACATCTGAAGCTGTACCATTTATCAAAACAGGAGGTCTGGCAGATGTAGCTGGCTCATTGCCGAAATATTTTGATAAACGATATTTTGATATTCGTGTGATCTTACCGAAATATGCCTGTATGAAACAGGAATGGAAAGATAAAATGAACTATATCACACATTTCTACATGGATCTTGGATATAAGAACTGCTATGTAGGAATCATGCACATGGAGTACGAAGGAATTCAGTTTTATTTTATTGACAATGAATACTACTTCAGCGGACCCAAACCGTATGATGGAGGAACATGGGATCTGGAGAAATTTGCATTCTTCTCCAAAGCTGTACTGTCAGTTCTTCCGGTTATCGGATTCAGACCGGATATTATACACTGTCATGACTGGCAGACCGGACTTGTTCCCGTATATCTGCACGACAGCTTCCAGCAGAATGAATTTTTCTGGAATATCAAGACGATCATGACAATACATAACCTTAAATTCCAGGGTGTATGGGATGTACAGACAATCAAGAATATCACAGGACTGTCCGATTATTATTTTACAGCAGACAAACTGGAAGCATATAAAGATGCCAACTATCTGAAGGGCGGTATTGTGTTTGCAGATGCAGTCACTACTGTAAGCAATACTTATGCAGAGGAAATCAAGACACCGTTCTATGGAGAAAAACTGGACGGTCTGATGTGTGCGCGTGCAAACAGCCTGCGTGGAATTGTAAATGGTATTGATTACAATGAATTCAATCCTGAAACAGATCCATATATCACAAAGACTTATAATGCAACAACTTTCAGAAAAGAGAAAGTTAAGAACAAACTTCAGCTTCAGAGAGATCTTGGATTGCAGGAAGATCCGAAGACGATGATGATAGGTATTGTATCACGACTGACAGATCAGAAAGGGTTTGATCTGATCGCATATGTGATGGATGAGCTTTGCCAGGATGCTATCCAGCTTGTAATTCTTGGAACCGGTGATGAACGTTATGAGAATATGTTCCGTCACTTTGACTGGAAATATCATGGAAAGGTATCTGCTCAGATCTATTATGATGAGAAAATGTCTCACCGTATCTATGCATCAGCAGATGCGTTCCTGATGCCGTCCTTATTTGAGCCATGTGGTTTGAGTCAGCTGATGAGTCTCCGTTACGGAACACTTCCGATCGTCAGAGAAACAGGTGGACTGAAGGATACGGTCGTACCTTATAATGAATATGAGGGAACTGGAAACGGATTTTCTTTCAGAAACTACAATGCGCATGAGATGCTTGCAACAGTGCGCAATGCGGAAAGAATCTATTATGATAAGAAACGTGAATGGAATAAAATGGTTGATCGTGCTATGGCAGCTGATTTCTCATGGGGTAATTCCGCACGTCAGTATGAAGAAATGTACAACTGGCTGATTGGTGATAAATAGAAACAGAGAGAAATATTAAAAACTACGAAAGAGCAGGGAATGTAAAAAAGCACATTCCCTGCTTTTACTGTTATGTTGTTACTGTTTACACACCATTATCCCGCGAGGTGTTTTGGCATGAATATGCCAAAATCCCGAGACATACAAGCCA